>Ga0210044_10003852_pt1 | contig 21274 bp, 13 predicted proteins | sample CryGey13umfilter_2_FD_183959 | JGI IMG/M metagenome (GOLD analysis project Ga0210044, IMG submission 183959) | Groundwater microbial communities from aquifer in Utah, USA - Crystal Geyser 4/9/14 3 um filter (SPAdes) (version 2) | ecosystem: Environmental > Aquatic > Deep subsurface >... | reverse complement strand
GCGCAGTTGCGAATCGTGGATACCACCCGCTACGACACGGCAAGCCAGATGCTTCTGGCCAACGAGATCAACGAGAGCGGTGAGCCCTATGCGGAGGCCATCGGTTATGACCTCGATCAGCTCGACCCCATGCAGCCCGGTGTTCCGGACGTTACGGGGTACGCGCTCGGCATCGAGAACTATGAGTACTCGCGCTACCAGCTCGGGGTGGTCATCGCCCGCTCCGGGCTCGGCCTGCACATGATGTGGTCGCCCATGGTCATCGCCCAGGCGGCCATGGAAACCGACCCCTCCTTCGACGGCGCGTTCACCGGCGGCCAGCCCAATGGCCATCGTGAGGACGACGAATTGATGAAGATGGTGATGCATTTCGGCCACCTGGCGAACCAGATGCCGCCTCAGAACGCGTGGCCGCAGTTCGGGGAGTTCGTCGACGGAGATCCGCATTACGCTCAGCCGGTCGATGCGGAGGCATTCACGCAGGACTTCGCGACGCTCCGCTGGGACCGATCCCGCATGACGCCCCAACTGGCGCCGGCGGCCCTGGGCCAGACGCTGATGAAGCAGTATCTCTGGGCGCAGGACATGCTCGGCGCGTTCCATGATGCGGAGGGCAACGGCATCGTCGCGGACGGAACGGTGACGCCTGACCTGCCGGACGGAACGTTCAATCCGGACAACGGCATCTTCTACGGCGGCGACAGCCTGGACGGGTACGTCGGTCAGGTCCTGACAGCCGAGGCGATCAACAAGGTCAAGAATCTGGTCGACAACCTCGCCTTCGACGGCCGGACTCTCGGCCCCGTCGACCTGATGAGCTACGATCCGTCCGCCGGCCTGCGCTACTTTCCCCACCGGATCGCGGTGACCGAAGCGCAGGTTCCGGGGCTGCCGCCGCGGGTCGGCTCCTTCGCGGTCGTCGATCCGACCAGTGACCTCTTCGATCAGGCTTCCCTCCTGTGGGGCCTGGTCAACTTCGCGGACATGATGGATCCGGGAAACTCGAGCGACGAAGCCCATGTCGCCTATCACTCGGTGTTCGACGGGGATCCGTTCCCAGCGCCGATGGCGGAGACCGGGCAGCCGGGTCCCTATGATCTGATGCAGGGCACGGCGAAGGTCGTATTCCAGAATCTCATGGCCATGCACTACGACGCTGATGCCGGCACTTTCGTGGATGCGAGCCGGCCGCGGGGATCTGAGTTTCCCATGGATGATGCCGACGAAGGCGGCTGGGAAAAAGATGACCATCGCGGTGGCGATGAACACGGAGATGTGAGGTTCGGCGGCAGCCTGACCACGGTCAATGCCGCCTACGTGCTGGTCGCGCTGGACTCGTTCCTCGACGTGTTCGAGGGGACGCCCCTGGCGGACCAGGCCCGGTCGGTCGTCGCCGCGCAGGCGGATTTCCTGATCGATGCGGTGCGGGACAACCGGGGGTTGTACTCCGACCAGGTATCGGTGAACGGGCACGACGACCATGGGCGCAGGCATGACGATCATGAGCGCGGGCACGACGACCATGGGCGCAGGCACGACGACCATGAGCGCGGCAGGCGGACGGTCCTGGCGCAGGCTGCAGCGGTGCGCGGGTTGTACGCGGCGTACGACGCCACCGGTGAAATCCGATATCGCGACGCCGCGAACGCCGCCTACGGGGCGCTCACGGAATACTACTACCGGCCCGAGACGGGTTTCTTCGCCACCGGGTTGGGAGAAGAACGGGCCGACTATGATCCCGAGGTCGTCGCCGTTCTCTCAGGCGCGCTGCGGGAGGCGAGACTGATCGGAGGCCATGAGGACGCGACCTCGAACTACATCGAGTTCTGGAACCGCGTGGCCAACAAGATGCAACTGGCCGAGGGCGTCAGTACGGGTGAGACGGGCGGAGATTCGGATTACGACGGGATCCCGTACATTCCGGAACAGCAGGACGGACTCGCCCCGGTTTTCGCACAGGAGGCCGTCATGGTGTTGGCCGGGAGCGACGACCGGACGGAGGACAAGGCGGGTCTCAGCGGAGCAGGTGACGGTGGCGCCAGCGTCTCGGCGTCCCCGAATCCGTTCAACCCCGCCACGGTGATCGCGTTCGACATCCCCCGGGCGGCGCATGTGAGCCTCGGGGTCTACGATGTTCGCGGCCGGACCGTCCAGAAGCTCGTGAACGGAGACCTGGCGGCGGGGCGGCATGAGGTCCCTTTCAAGGGCGACCAATTGGCCTCGGGCCTCTATTACTACATCCTGGACGTGGATGGTGTGAGGGATGTGGGGAAGATGACCCTGCTCAAGTAATCCGCCTCTCTTTTCATTGATGGTCATTCCGGTCGCCAAGCCTCAGGAGGTTTGGCGACCGGTTTTTGTTTGTGGTTCATGGTCCGGTCCGAACCAGGGGTGAGGGCTGCCGTCCCCCTGCATCATGATCCCAGCCTGGCTCTTCCGAGGTCGCCGCGCCTGTCGCCTCGTGGTCCGGCGCTTTCGCTTGGGCTCGCTCCCGGTGGATCGCAGATCCTTGCGTCCCGTCTCCCGGCTGTGGAAGATCCCTTCGTGCTCGGCCAGCATCTCGGTGACGTGCTTGTCGTTGAAGTTCTTGTCGACGTGTTCATGGATGGCGACGATGACCGCTGCACCGGAGTCGGTCAGAACGTGGCTGACCCGGCGGCCCCGGTTCCCGTGGCACGTGGCCTCCAGGCCGCCTTCTTGCCGCCGCCTCCGGATTCTTTGGCCGGCCGGCAGCTGACGTCCATGATCTTCGCCGCTTCTTTCAAGGTTAGTTTTTGAGAGTGAAATGCAGAAGAGCCTTGTCAGGACTCCGGTCCGGTGCGCTGGAGCCGAGCCAGGCAACTCCGCTGAAGTCACCACGATCCACTAACCTCGGACCACCCCGGTCAGGACGCGCCGGCTGACCGGAAGTAGAAGTCGAGCATCGCATCCAGGGGGGCGAGGTCGCGCTGCAGCCGGCTGCGCAGTGCGGCGCCTTCCCAGCAGTCCACGAGCAGGGCGGCCAGCTGCGGTGGATCGGAAGTGGCCGGGAGGTCGCCCCGCTGTCGCGCCTCCTTGAGGCAGACGACGAGACGGGAGGCGATACCCGTGAAGCACGTCTCGATTTTCTTCCGGAAGGTGTCGCTCACTCCCGCAAGCTCCTGGCCGAGCCCGCCCAACAGGCAACCCATGTATCCCTGACTCTGATAGACCTGCTGGGTCATCTCGAAGAAGCGGCGCACTCGGTCGAGCGGGGCAAGCGAGGCGTCGTCGAGGCAGGCGTCGAGGCCCGCGTGCACTTCCCGCATGTACGCGTCGACGACCTGGAGCGCGAAGTCCTCCTTGTCACGGAAATGGTGGTAGAAGGATCCCTTCGGAACGCCGGTCGCCGCCAGCAAAGCCTGCAGGCCCAGGCCGTGGTATCCGCGTTCCAGCAGGAGGGGCAGCCCGCTGGCGATCAAGCGTTCGCGGGTGGACGGCTGGGGGTTCATCATGTCTCCCTCGACTGCGAAGGAAGGGGCGACATCGGTCGTCCGGGTCGCCCCCGTGCCTAGGCTAACCGTTGATCTTCCCGATCATGTGTTCGATGACGTGGCTGTGTTCCCGCTGGGGACTGAACATGACGATCTCGGCGTCCGCGTCGACCTTCACGTTGTGCCCCGGCGGCCAGTAGAAGAGATCGTTCGCGGCGACGGTCTCCTGCACGCCGTCCGCGTCGGTGGTGGTGAGGCGGCCGCCCAGCACGAAGCCCCAATGGGGACACTGGCAGAGGTCCCCCTCCAGCCCATGGAACAGCGGCGTGGTGTCCACTCCCGCCGCAAGCGTGAAGTACTCGCCGCTGATCGTACCGAAACTTCCGGCGTCGCCGAAGTCCTTCTGTTGGCGAATCACGGCCCCCGGAATCTCCATCTGAACCGTCACGGCGTCCTTCGATATCTTCATCACTAGCCTCCTATTGTCGGTTATGAGAGCGAATAGACCGGTCGGTCTATAATATAAGATAACAGATGTCCGGTCTACGTCAAGTCGGGATGCCGTAGGTCTCGCCAGAATCGGAGTGTCTGCTCCACCAGGTAGAGCGGCAACGACAGCAACCTGAACTCGACGTCTTCGTCCCCGTGCGTCCGCGCATGCGACACGTGCTGCAGCAGCGGCGGATTCGTGTCGAAGCGCAGCGCCCGCTCGTACCGCCGCGCCGCCACCAGTTCCAGCAGCGACTTCAGCGATCCGCTCTTGCCGGCCTTCACCTCGATGGGTGCCACGTCCGCACCGATCTGCTGCACGAAATCGACCTCGGCGTTGTTGGCGCGGCCTTCCCGCAGCCAGGAGGTGGGCGTGAAGACGCGGTCGTCGGGTGCGAGCAGGGGCAGGTACTGGGCGATGAACTGCTCGGCCATGGCGCCTTCGTTGACGAAACGCGCGTCGGCCACCTGCTCCGGCGTCAGGCGGTCGATGCCGCAGGCCGCGTTCACCAGGCCGACGTCCAGGAAGTAGGTCTTGAAGGCCGATTCCTTGAGGGTCGCCCCGAGCGGGAGGCCCGGCGCATCGGTGTGGGTCACGCGCCGGACAACAAGGGCCATGACCAGCAGCTCGAGGGCCCGCTTGATGTCCCGCGACCGGGCGTCCGAGTCCACGCGGGAGTACTTGAACTTCTCGCCGATGGCGCCCGGGACGAAACCGAAAACGCGGCGCAGCTGGGCGATCTCGGTGCGGGTGCCGTACTTGGCGAAGTCGTCGCGGTAGGACTCGATGATCGAGGCGTGGACCGAGCCCGCGGCTGCGATCGATCCCGTCTCGGCAAAGACACAGGCGGCTTCCGGCATGCCTCCAACCAGCATGTAGTCGCGAAGCCTCCCGATAAGCCGCGTGTGAGCCGGTGCGTTCGCAGCAGATCCAGCAGCGACGTCTCGTCGAGCGCCGCGAGGAATTCCTCGAAGCCCATGGGTTCGAGGAACAGGTATTCGATGCGGCCCACGGGCATGGAGAAGGCGTGGTCGGTGAGGACGAACTCGAGCAGCGAACCGGCAGCGATGACCGTTACAGGCCCGACCCGTTGTGAAGTCCAACAGACAGAGCGGGGGCGGGAGATCGAGGTGATTCCGTTGCGGTTTTCGCGGGAGGGGACGGGATTGGTTTTGGTGGGGGCGGGGTAGAAGTCCAGGCTTGACGAGCCCGGGGTTTATGGATAGAATTACCAGCAGATGTGATTAACTGCTGGGGGTTCTATCCATGACTGTCAAACGCGACTCGAGGCGAGAAAGCGCCTATTCCCAAGCGGCGGCCACCTTCCGGAGCAATGGCGGGGTGCTGCGCACGATGGAGGCGCTCGATCTGGGGGTGCACCCGCGCACCCTCTACGCCATGCGTGATGCCGGGATGCTGGAGCAGCTCGGCCGCGGGCTCTTCCGGCTCTCGGACCTCCCGCCGCTTGGAAATCCCGATCTGGTCGCGGTCGCTCTCCGCGTCCCCGAGGGCGTCATCTGCCTGCTCTCGGCCCTGGCGGTCCACGAGATCACGACCCAGATCCCTCACGAGGTCCACATCGCACTTCGGCGTGGCGCCGAAACCCCACGGGTGGAGCATCCGCCGGTCCGGGCGTTCTGGTTCACCGGGAGAGCCTTCGACGAGGGGATCGAGACCCGCGAGCTGGACGGCGTCGGCATCCGCGTGTACGGCGCGGCCAAGACCGTGGCCGACTGCTTCAAGTACCGGAACAAGCTGGGGCTCGATGTCGCGCTCGAGGCGCTGAAGCTCTATCTGCAGCGGCGCGCCGGGTCCGTCGACGAACTGGTGCGTTTCGCCCGGGTCTGCCGGGTCGAGAGAGTGATCCGTCCTTACGTGGAGGCCCTGCTTTGAAGCGCCGGGATCTGAAGAACGTCGCCGCCTCGGTACGGCAGCGCCTGCTCAACGCCGCCCGCGAATCCGGCCGCCCGTTCGATGAGCTTCTCCAGTACTTCGCCATGGAGCGATTCCTGTTCCGGCTGTCGGCCTCACCGCATGGCGAGAGATTCGTCCTGAAGGGCGGGCTCCTGCTGGCAACCTGGTACGCCGCTCCGACCCGCGCCACCCGTGACATCGACCTCCTGGGCAGCGTGAAGAACGATGTGGATCGCATCGTGGCTGTCGTCCGGGATGTGTGCGGCCAGGAGGTTGAGCCTGACGGCCTGGAATTCGACGCGGACACCGTGGTGGGAGAACGGATCGCAGAAGAGGCCGAGTACGAAGGAGTTCGGGTGAGATTCCGAGGCAACCTCGACAACGCGCAGTTGTCGATGCAGATCGACGTGGGCTTCGGGGACGCCGTCGTTCCGGCTCCGGTGGTGATCGAGTATCCGACGCTGCTGGATCTGCCCGCTCCCCGGGTTCGCGCCTACACGAGAGAGAGCGTGATCGCCGAGAAGTTCCACACGATGGTCCGCCGGGGGCTTCTGAACAGCCGCATGAGGGACTTCTTCGATATCTGGTCCCTGTCGCGCCAATTCGACTTCGACGGAAGCATCCTGGCGGCGGCCATCCGGGAGACATTCACGCGGCGGGGCGAGGACTTCGTGCCACGTCCGGTGGCGTTGACGGCCGAGTTCGCCGCGGATGCCGGGAAGGTGACCCAGTGGCGGGGTTTCCTGCGCAAGGGCCTGCTGCGGGGTGCTCCGGGCGAGTTGAACGAAGTGATTCTGGCACTGGCCATTTTCCTTGGGCCGGTCGCCGAAGCGCTCCATGCTGGGCGGGAGTTCAAAGATCGCTGGGAAGCGCCGGGTCCATGGTCGGAGGAGTAGGCGGGCCGATATTCCCAGGCCAACCGCTTCTTCTTGGGTGTAGCGAATCTGCACGGCATGAGCAAGAACGAGTACGGAACGCTGGTTTTTCTGAGTGAATTGCAGAGGGGCAAGGTCAGATTCCTTGCTCATGTCCAGCCTGTGTTGGAATAGCGATTGTTGATTTCATTCATTCGCTATTTAGACACAAATTCGGGCGGGTGATGGGCGATAAGGACCGGGCTGAGCGCTTGTGCCACCCATGTCCAGGGATAATCGTTCTGGGCGTGGAACTGATTGTGCGAATGGCAGATAGTCTGGAAGGAGTTCCAAGTGACGACGGTATTCCGCTTGCGTGTATCCTTGGTTGGATCCTCTGGTCTGTATCGGATTCTTGACGTGGCCTCGGACGCCACGTTCCAGGATCTTCATGATGCGATCTTCTACGCGTTCGATAGGTATGATCCACATCTGTATTCCTTCTACATGACCGGAACCGACACAAAGGACAAGCGCCGGATCAGGCGGGCCCCTGAGATTTCTGCGCCGGAAGCCGGGCCGGGAGGTGGAGTTCTGGGATTCACAAATCCTGGTCGCTCGGCCAAGAAGGTCCGGATCGGCGACGTTGAACTGGAAGAGGGCGATGTGTTCCATTATCTGTTCGACTATGGTGACGAGTGGTGGCATCGGGTCCTGGTCGAGGCGGTCATGGAAACGGATGCGGCCAAGAAGAGTGTGGTCATTGTGAAATCGGTCGGCGCGTCTCCGGCGCAATACCCTGATTTCGATTAAGGATCAGGCAGCCCGGATGTATCGAATTGCCGGATCAGGAGGAGAACTGCAAGTGACCGGTTCGCTGCGGCCCCGGCCCGAGCCGCCGAAAGCACTGCGCGATACGATCGCCAGGGCGGAAGCTCGCCTGGCAGACCTGGCCAGCGAGCATGCCACTGTGGCGGCCGAACTCCGCAAGCTTCGCGCCGAACTGGCCGCTGCCGAGACAACCGATACCGCCAGGGTGCTGGTCACCGCCGAATCGACACCGCAAACACCCGCCGAGAAGGTCGCCCTCTTCCGCTCCCTCTTCGCCGGCCGCGACGACGTCTTCGCGAAGTTCTGGCAGAACCCGAAGACCGGCCGGAAGGGGTACGCCCCGGCCTGCCGCAACGAGTGGGTCCGCGGCGTTTGCGAGAAACCGCGCGTGAAGTGCGGGGAGTGTCCCGATCAGGCGTTCATTCCCGTGACGGACGAGGTCGTGACAAAACATCTGCGCGGCCGGCTGGTCATGGGGGTTTACCCCATGCTCCGCGGCGAGACGTGCCGATTCCTGGCCGCGGACTTCGACGGCGAAGGCTGGCGAGACGACGTGGCCGCGTTCGTCGAGATGAGTCGCCGCTTCGGTCTCGACCCGGCGGTCGAAAGATCACGGTCCGGGGATGGGGCGCATGTCTGGTTCTTCTTCGCGGAACCGGTGGCGTCCGTGACGGCGCGCCGATTGGGTTGCCACCTCATCACCGAGACCATGGAACGACGCCACGAACTGTCGATGCGGTCGTACGACCGCCTGTTCCCGAACCAGGACACGATGCCGCGAGGTGGGTTCGGCAACCTGATCGCGCTTCCCCTGCAATACGAGGCGCGGCAGGCCGGGAACACGGTTCTCGTGGATGACGGATTCGTCCCGTATCCCGATCAATGGAGCCGGCTGGCGACCGTGGATCGGCTTTCCTTACCGCGAGTGGAGGAGATCGTCCGGGACGCGACCGCCGGCGGACGGGTCGTCGGCCTGCGTGTCGCCGATGCCGACGACGTGGAGGAGCCTTGGTTGCGCCCGAGTCAGCGGCCCCACTCGTTGGTGCGCGACGTCGGGCCGCTGCCGAACGAGGTCGCGGTTGTGGTCGCCCAGCGGATCTTCGTGGCCAAGAATGGTCTGCCACCCGCCCTGATCAACCAGATCAAGCGCCTGGCGGCGTTCCAGAACCCGGAGTTCTTCAAGAAGCAGGCCATGCGGTTGTCGACGGCGCTGACGCCCCGGGTCATCAACTGCGCCGAGGACCTACCCCAACACGTAGCGCTGCCTCGAGGCTGCCAGGCGGCGCTGGAATGCCTGTTCGCCGAGTACGGCGTGAAGCTTGACGTGGAAGATCTGCGTGCCGACGGCAACCCTCTCGAGGTCGAGTTCGGGGGCCAGCTGACCGAGGTGCAGCAGCAGGCTTCCAACGCTTTGCTGGCTCATGAAACCGGCGTTTTCGTCGCCCCGCCGGGAATGGGCAAGACCGTGGTCGGCATCGAAGTCATCGCGAAGCGGGCGCGCAGCACGCTGGTCCTCGTCCATCGGACACCTCTGCTCGACCAGTGGCGGGCGCAGCTCGCGCTGTTCCTGGACCTGAAGCCGGGCGAAATCGGCCAACTCGGCGGGGGCAAGTTCCGGCCCAATGGAGGGCTGGATGTCGCGATGCTGCAAAGCCTTGTGCGCCGAGAGGATGTCGCCGAGCTCGTCGCCGACTACGGGCACGTCGTCGTGGACGAGTGCCACCACGTGCCGGCGGTCTCGTTCGAGCGGGTCATGCAGGAAGTGCGGGCGCGGTACGTGAGCGGCCTGACGGCCACCCCCCAGCGGCGCGACGGCCACCAGCCGATCCTCGAGTTCCAACTCGGCCCGGTGCGATTCGCAGTCGACCCGAGGAGCACGGTTGCGGGGCATGTGTTCGAGCACCTGCTCATGGTGAAGGAGACAGCGTTTCGGTTGCCGGAGGGGGCTGCCCCAGGGATCCAGGAACTCTACGGTGCACTGGCGGCGGACCGGCCGCGCAACGATCTGATCCTCGCCGACGTCTCGCGCGCGCTCGCCGAAGGGCGCTCGCCGGTCCTGCTCACCGAGCGGCGGGATCACCTCGAGTACTTCGCCGAGCGGTTACAGGATCGTGTGCGGCACCTGGTCATCTTGCGTGGGGGCATGAGCGGCAAGCAGCGCCGGGAAATCGCGGAGCAGCTGGCGAGCATCCCCGCCGGCGAGGAGCGCCTGCTGCTGGCTACGGGGCGGTTCCTCGGCGAAGGATTCGACGACGCGCGGCTCGACACCCTGTTCCTTGCCCTGCCGGTGTCGTGGAAGGGGACACTCGTGCAGTACGCCGGACGGTTGCACCGGCAGAGCCGCGGGAAGAGCGAAGTGAGGATCTACGATTACGTCGATCGGTACGTGCCCATGCTGGCGCGGATGTTCGAGCGGCGGATGAAGGGGTATCGGTCGATGGGGTATGCGTCGGAGGGGGAGTTGGGGATCCGGTAGAAGCCTCCGTGGGCGATGGGCCCGTAAGAATGTGGCCGGTCGACCTAACCGAAAAGCCGTGGCCCTGATTGGCACGGGCTCGTCCGGGTAGTTCTGCCCAAATGGGCGCGTCGCGACAAGTGACGGATGTTGTGCTGGATCGTCTGTGCCGCACTGTGCCCGCACTTGACAGCATAGCATCAATCGGCAACACTAGGCAACCCTACTGATTTCCCAGTTTCGACCAAGCGGGGGATTCCCGATGGATAACCTCATGACATTAGCCGAGGTGGCCGCGTACCTGCGCTTGAGCAAGGACACGGTCTACCGGATGGCGAACGGGGGAAGGCTACCGGCCTCGAAGGTCGGGAGCCAATGGCGTTTTCGAAAAGGCGACGTCGATCAGTGGCTCGACAAGAACAAGAACGTCTCTCAGGACGAAGATGTGGAATAGATGCCAGAAGGTTATTCGATGAACCTGACGCCACACCATGCGAAATACTTCGCCTTCGATCTGACTCGACGAGCCGTGACGGGAATGGACCGCCTTTCCATGGCGCTCTTCGATGCCGCAGTGGATCTGAATCCCCATCAGATCGAGGCGGCGCTTTTCGCCCTGCAGTCCCCGCTGTCAAAGGGAGTGGTCCTGGCTGACGAAGTGGGCCTCGGGAAGACGATCGAGGCCGGAATCGTTCTCTGCCAATTCTGGGCAGAACGGAAACGGCGCCTCCTGGTGATCTGCCCCGCTTCGATCCGCAAGCAGTGGGCATTGGAACTCGAGGAGAAATTCAGCCTGCCGACCCTGGTGCTCGACGCGAGAGCTTTGCGTGATGCACAGCGCAATGGACGTGATCCGCTGAACGAAAACGTCGTGCTCATCATGTCCCTGAACTATGCGAATGCCCGGCGAGAAGATCTGAAGAGCGTCGCCTGGGACCTGGTCGTCATCGACGAAGCCCACAAGCTTCGCAACGCTTATCGGCCAAGCAACAAGGTCGGCCAGGGGATCCGCTGGGCGACCGAAGACTGCCGAAAGCTCCTGTTGACCGCAACGCCCCTGCAGAACTCACTGCTCGAATTGTATGGCCTGTCGACCCTCATCGATGAGCACATCTTCGGGGACGTCAATTCGTTCCGGTCCCAGTTCGCGGGCGCAGGCGCGAGTATCGAGGCCTTACGGCAACGATTGTCGGTCTTCTGCAAGCGGACGCTCCGCAATCAAGTGACGGAGTACATCCGTTACACCGAGCGGCGACCGATCACCCAGCCCTTCAAGCCGACGGATGATGAGCACGCGCTCTATGAAGCGGTATCCGGATTTCTGAAAAGGGAAGACAGTTATGCCCTTCCCCAGCGGCAAAGGCATCTGACGGCGCTGATCCTCCGGAAGCTGCTGGCGTCTTCCTCACAGGCCATCGCGGCAACGCTCGACACCTTGCGGGTCCGTCTCGAAACGTTGCGCGACGAACAGGCCCAAGACGACCCCCGGCTCACCGAGCGCCTGATCGAAGACGAGGAGATCGAGGACGATCTGCTCGATGAGATACTCTCGGATGACGAATCGGCCGCCCCTGTCGATGAACCCGAGGCCGTCATCGACAGAAAGAGACTCAACGAGGAAATCGAGGTCTTGAAGCGGCTGGCGGTATGGGCTCGCGGCATCGGGGTCGATACCAAGACGAAGGCGCTGTTGCAGGCCCTGGGGATCGGTTTCGAGCAGATGGCGAAGACGGGCGCCGCGCGCAAGGCCTTGGTCTTCACCGAGTCGCGCCGAACCCAGGACTATCTCAAATCCTACCTGGAGTCCCATGGCTACGGGGGCCGGGTCGTGCTCTTCAACGGGACGAACGGTGGGCCCGAGGCGACTGCGATCTATGAGCGATGGATCGAGAAGAACCGCGAAAGCGGCCGCGCCTCGGGGTCGCGCGCGGTTGACGTTCGGACCGCCTTGATCGAGCATTTCCGGGATGACGCGACCATCCTGATCGCCACGGAAGCAGCCGCCGAAGGGGTGAATCTCCAGTTCTGTTCGCTCGTGGTGAACTACGACCTGCCTTGGAATCCCCAACGCATCGAGCAGCGTATCGGCCGCTGCCATCGGTATGGCCAGAAGCACGATGTGGTCGTGGTCAACTTCCTGAACGAGCGCAACGAAGCCGACCGCCGCGTACTGGAATTGCTGACGGACAAGTTCAGGCTGTTCGACGGCGTGTTCGGCGCCTCGGACGATGTGCTCGGGAGCATCGAATCAGGTGTCGATTTCGAGAAGCGGATCCTGGCGATCTACCAGGAGTGCCGGACGCCGGAAGAGATCGACGCCGCTTTCAGCGCCCTGCAGGCCGAAATGGACGAGCAGATCCGCAGTCGGCTGGACGACACCCGCAAGAAGCTGTTCGAGCATTTCGACGAGGATGTCCACCAACGGTTGCGTTTGCGTTTGGCCGACGCGAAGGCCCAACTGGACCGCGTGGGAAGGCGCTTCTGGTCTCTGACGCGATATATGCTGGCGGACAAAGCCCGATTTGACGAAGTGGCGTTGGCATTCGACCTCGAGATGTCGCCGCGCGATGACATCGCGACAGGTCGCTATCATCTGATCTCCAAGACACGGCCGCGGAGCGAGGTGGAAGCCGAGGAGCCGAATCGATTCCTTTACCGGCTATCCCATCCCTTGGGCGAACACGTCATCGAGAAAGGGAAGGCGCTGGCGGCACCCGTCACGGAAATTGCTTTCGATGTGTCGAAACATCCGACGAAGCTGACCGTGGTCGAGTCTTTGCGCGGCCGGCGGGGATATTTGACTCTGACCCGTCTGGTCGTGGACTCCTACGACCGGGAGGAATACCTCCTATTCTCCGGTTACGAGGATGACGGTGGGGCCCTCGATCAGGAGACCATGGAGAAGCTCTTTCTTTGCTCGGCTACTGCCGCGGACGAAATCACCCTGCCCGAGTCCGCCGGCCGGCGGCTGATGGCCGAATCCAATCGCCACGCTGAAGCCACGGTCAGCCGCTCCCTCGAATTGAACAGCCGGCACTTCCACGACGCGCGCGAGAAGCTGGAGAAGTGGGCCGACGACATGGTGGTCTCGGCGGAGAAGGCCCTCGCCGACACGAAAGAGCAGATCAAAGCCTTGCGCCGCCAGGCGCGTCAGGCGGTCACGCTGGAAGAGCAGCGCCAGATCCAGGAAAAGATCCAGAAGCTGGAGCGCCGGCAGCGCCGCCAGCGGCAGGAGATTTTCCAGGTCGAGGACGAGATCATGGAGAAGCGCGACCAACTCATCGATCAGCTCGAGAAGCGCTTGGCGCAGCAGACGGTGACCGAGACCCTATTCACCATCCGCTGGGCGGTCGTTTAGACAGGATGTCCGGCGCAACAGCGCAACAGAAAGTCAGGAAGCGGAATGAGCCAGAAATACGAGAAGCTGAAGACGCTGTTGAAGGAGCTGTTCCAGCTCGACCAACCCGACCTGGACTTCGGTCTCTATCGCATCATGCATGCCAAGAGTGCCGAGATAACGCAGTTCCTCGACGAGGATCTGTTGCCGCAGGTCAAGGATGCCCTGGCTCACTACAAGACCGCCGACAAGGCCGAGATCGAAAAGGAACTGGCCAAGGTCGTCGCGGGGATCGAGGCGGCGGGCATGGACCCGGAGCAGTCGCCGAAGGTCGTGGAGCTGCGCGCCCGGCTCGCGAACGAAGCCGTGGATATCGGCGCGCTGGAGAGCGAGGTCTACGACCATCTCTTCGGCTTCTTCCGGCGCTACTACTCCGAAGGCGATTTCCTCTCCAAGCGCGTCTACAAGCCCGGCGTCTACGCCATTCCCTACGAGGGCGAGGAAGTCAAGCTCCACTGGGCCAACGCGGACCAGTACTACATTAAGACCAGCGAGTATCTGCGCGACTATGCCTTCCGCCTGCAGCCGGACGACGAAAAGAACCCGATGCGGGTGCACTTTCGTTTAGTTGACGCCACTGAGGGTGAGCACGGCAACGTCAAGGCGGCCCAGGGCAAGGACCGCCGTTTCCGGCTGGCCGAGGTCGAGCCGATGACCCTGGAGGATGGTGAGCTGGTCGTGCGCTTCACCTACCAGCCGGATGCGGCCAAGCAGAAGGACCTGAACACCGCCGCCGAGGCTGCGCTCATGGAAGTGACCGACCCGGCGCTCGCCCAGTGGCTCCGCAAGCTGGGGAACAAACACCGCCGGGCCGACGGCACCGAGTCGGAGAATACCCGTCTGCGCGTTCATTTGGACCGCTACACGGCGCGCAACACCTTCGACTACTTCATCCACAAGGATCTCGGCGGCTTTCTGCGCCGCGAACTGGACTTCTACATCAAGAACGAGGTGATGCATCTCGACGACGTCGAGAACGAATCCATCCCGCGCGTCGAGCAGTACCTCTCGAAGATCAAGATCATCCGCCGCATCGCGGGCAAGATCATCGACTTCCTGGCCCAGCTCGAGGATTTCCAGAAGAAGCTGTGGTTGAAGAAGAAGTTCGTGACCGAGACTTCGTGGTGCATCCGGGTGGGGTGCATTCCGGATGAGTTCTATGCGGAGATTGCGGTCAATGAGGCGCAGCGGGAGGAATGGGTGAGGCTGTGCGCGATCGATGAGATCGAAGGCGACCTGGTAACGCCGGGGTACAGCAAGAAGCTCAAGCCGGAGTTCCTGAAGGGGCATCCGACGCTCGTGGTGGATACGCGGCATTTCGATGCAGCCTTTACTGCGCGGTTGCTTGAGACGATGGGGGACGTGGACGAGCAGACCGACGGAGTTCTGCTCCATAGCGAGAACTTCCAGGCGTTGGTGCTGATGCAAAATCGGTATCGCGAGCAAGTGAAGTGCATCTACATTGATCCGCCGTACAACACAGGCGATGACGATTTTCCCTACAAGGATAGCTATCAGCACTCCAGTTGGACATCCATGATGCTTGATAGGGCAGAATTGGCAAAACAAATACTTACTGAGAATGGTTTGTATACAGTTCAGATTGGCGACGAGGAGTCGGCACACCTCCGGATTGTTTTCGATGGGCTATTTGCTGAGAGGAAGAACTCAGCGGTGGTGCGCCGTGGGGTGAAGAACGTTCAAGCACAGTTTATGGATATTGACCGTCTTTCATTGGGGCATGACGTAGTCCATGCATACGTGAAGAGGCGCGGCGTGCGACTATCGCACCTGCGGCACCGTCTCAGCGATGAACAACCAGGGAAATGGGACACTTTTTGGCGCGGGACCGATCGCCCTACTATGCGCTATGCTCTCTTCGGTTCGAAGCCTGATAGCGGCCAGTGGCGCTGGGAGGAAGGCCGTACGAAGCGAGCAGTCGGTAACTACGACACCTTCCTCGGTGAGCAGTCTCAAAGCAAATCGCTTGACGAATGGTATGCCGAAAATTTGCAAGCCGGAGTAGATCTCGATTTCGTGCGTCTAAATGACGATGGTGTAGTGCAATACTATGTGCCTCCGCAGAACTACCGCCTGGTCAGCGATAACTGGTTGGATATCCCAGCTGCAGGAACCGTGACTGATTTTCCGCACGAGAAGTCTCTATCCCTGCTACAGAGAGTCATATCTTGGTCGACGAATCCCGGCGATTATGTAATGGACTATTTCGGTGGCTCTGGTTCAACTGGTCATGCCGCGCTTTCTATGCCGGTAGCGAGTGGTGGAGCACGCAAATTCATCCTTGTCGAGATGGGCGACTACTTCGACACGGTGTTGCTGCCGCGCCTGAAGAAGGTCACCTTCAGTCCCGAGTGGAAAGACGGCAAGCCAAAGCGCCTGGCCACGCCCGAGGAAGCCGAACGCAGTCCCCGCATCATGAAAGTCGTACGCCTAGAGTCCTATGAGGACGCCCTCAACAACCTAGAGCCCCGTCGCACCGAGACGCAACAGCAACTCCTGCTCGCCCCAGAGGCGCAAGGTCCCGACGGCCTCAAGGAGCAATACATCCTGCGCTACCTGCTGGACATCGAGACCCGCGGCAGCCAGTCGCTCCTGAACGTACAGGCGTTTGCGGATCCCACGGCCTACACCCTCAAGGTCAAGCGCCCCGGCTCGGATGAGAGCCGTGAGGTGAACGTCGATCTGCTCGAGACCTTCAACTGGCTGATCGGCCTCACCGTCCGGCACCTGGCCGCCCCGCAGACCTTCAGTGCCGCTTCCGAGCGCGACCAGGAAGGGCGTCTGCGCCTAAAGGGCCGGCTCAAGCAGGATCCGGCGGGTCCATTCTGGTTCCGCACCGTGACCGGCAACACGCCGGATGGCCGCCGCACGCTGGTCATCTGGCGCAAGCTCACGGGGAACCCGGAGGAAGACAACCTCGTCCTGGACGAGTGGTTCACCAAGCAGGGCTACTCCAGCAAGGACAGCGAATTCGACCTGATCTACGTCAACGGCGGCAACAACCTGGAGAACCTGAAGACCCCCGACGACCTGTGGAAGGTCCGGCTGATCGAGGAGGACTTCCACCGCCTGATGTTCGACACGGAGGGGGTGTGAAAATGGCCACCCCGGCCACACCTGGAATGTCGTTCGAAGGTCTGGTCGCCGTTATCGGTCAAGCGCATGCGGACCTGACGGCACAGGCTTCGCGTGCGGTCAACGTCGGCCTCACCCTGCGCAACTGGCTGATCGGCTTCCACATCGAAGAGTACGAGCGCCGCGGCGTTGACCGTCAGCAGTACGGCGAGAAGCTTCTGGAGCGGCTCTCCGAATCGCTGATTCAAAAGGGCGTGTCGCGCTGTGACCGGCGTGAACTGTACCGCTACCGGCAGTTCTATCTGACGTACCATCAGATTGTGGAGACACTGCCTCCACAATTGGCGAAGACGCTCCTGGCGCAATCGGATGCCGGCAAAAGCCTGGAGTCACCGACTCCCGAATTGGGTATCGCCGCCAGCGAAGTCCTGACCAAACTCTCATTCAGTCACTTCGCCGAACTGCTGCAATGCGACGACGCGACCAAACGGGCCTTCTACGAGCTGGAATGCATCCGCGGCAACTGGTCGGTGCGCGAACTGAAACGGCAGATTGCCAGCCTGTACTACGAGCGCTCTGGGCTGTCGACGGACAAGCAGCGGTTGTCCGCGCTGGCTCAGACGGGCGTGGAAAAGACAAGTCCGGCGTTGACGATCCGCGACCCCTACGTCTTCGAGTTCCTGGGCTTGAGGCCGCAGGAAGTGATGGGCGAATCCCATCTCGAAGATCAACTGCTGGACAAGCTGCACGATTTTCTGCTCGAGCTGGGTCACGGTTTCTGTTTTGAAGCGCGGCAGAAGCGCATCCTGATCGGCGACAGCTACAGCTTCGTGGATCTCGTGTTCTATCACCGCATTCTCAAATGCCACGTCCTGGTGGAACTGAAGGTCGCCGCGTTCAGCCACGAGAACATCGGCCAACTGAATACCTATGTGAGCTGGTACCGCAAGAACATGATGACCGAGGGCGACAACCCGCCGGTGGGCATCCTGCTGTGCACGCAGAAGGACCACGCCCTGGTGGAGTACGCGCTGGCGGGCATCGACAACGGACTGTTCGTCTCGAAGTACCTGCTGGAGCTGCCGAAGAAAGAGGAGATGCAACGCTTCATCGAGGAACAACTGGCGGGAGGTGAGCGATGATGTCGAGCGGACGCACCGGACGAACGCCGCCGCCGTCTTGCTGGGCGCATCCGCCGTTGAGAAAGGTAAGTTCTGATGCCCGGGAGCGGCCGTCGTGCCGCGATTCTGGCCTTCCCGGCCCTGTTGAATGTTGCGGAAGGGCGGGAGGTCCTTTGATGAGCACGGATTCGAGGCAAGGCAATTTGACGGTCACTTATTCGGCACATGTGAGCGACAAGTGGCTTTCTCGTCAATCCCTGAGCGACAAGACAGGGGGGAGACGCTGATGCCCCGAGGTCGTCCACGGCAGGGCGCGGCGGCCGGCGCGGGAGCACCGACGCCCCGGCGCCGTCGCGCCAACAACCGGCCACAGGTGCCGTTCGCCCATAAGCTGGCGCTGAACCAGTGGCTGCTGTCTCTGTTCACTGTAAAGGAATTCAAGGATCTGGCCGAACCGCTGCGCAACGAGGCGTTGGAAGGTCTGGACGAGAACAACGTCCATCACTTCCACCACGCCCTCACGGCCCAGCTCTTCAACCTGACGCAATTGCCCACCGACCTCCTGCTGGAGTACGACCAGAACATCGTCCGGCATACCCAGCGTCTGAACGAGCGGCGCATCACGCGCGGCGAGGCGCCGATCGTCTGGAAGTATTTCCAATACCTGGCCCTCCTTTTCACCGAGATCTACCTGGACCGCTATTTTCGTGATTCCAAGGCTCTGTTGATCGAATTGAACGGTCAGATCGATGTCTACAATGAGGACAAGCCTGAGACGGACCGCCTGGCCCCGCTCGACGCGGATGCCGAGGCCTGGCCGCAGCTCAACAAGCTGGCCTTCTGGATGGCCACCGGCAGCGGCAAGACCCTGGTCATGCACGCCAACGTCCTTCAGTTCCAGTTCTACCTGGCCAAGCACGGCCGACGTCGGGAATTGAACCGCATCATCCTGCTCACGCCCAACGAGGGTCTTTCGCAGCAGCATTTGCGAGAGTTCGAGGCGGCGGGTATCGCCGCGGAGATATTCAACAAGGACGGCCGCGGGCTCTTCGCCGGCCAGGCGGTGGAGATCCTGGAAATCACCCGCTTGCGTGACGACATGGGCGATAAGACCGTCGCCGTGGACGCCTTCGAAGGGAACAACCTGGTCCTGGTGGACGAAGGGCATCGCGGCGCTTCCGGCGGCGGCGACGGCCCCTGGATGCGTTTCCGCAACGCCCTCTGCGAAAAGGGATTCTCCTTCGAATACTCGGCCACCTTCGGCCAGGCCGTGAAGGGCAATCCCGGTCTGACCGACCTCTATGCGAAGAACACGCTGTTCGACTACTCCTACCGCTACTTCTACCAGGACGGGTTCGGCAAGGACTACCAGATTCTCAATCTCGATGAGGGCACGCAGAAGGACAACCTGGAGCTCTACCTGGTGGCATGCCTGCTCTCGTTCTTTCAGCAGCAGCGCCTCCATCGCGAGCGCGAAAGCTCTTTCAGGCCGTTCCAGATCGAGAAGCCCTTGTGGATTTTCGTGGGCGGTAGGGTGACTGCGACATTGGCGAAGCAGGACGCTTCGGACATCGTCGAGATCCTGCTATTCCTTGCGCGCTTCGTCGCTGACCGCACCGGCAGCATCCAACGCATCGATCGCGTGTTGAATCACGGCCTGGTGACGGCCAAGGGAACGGACCTTTTCGGCGGGCGCTTCGCCTATCTGAACACCTGCGGCCTCACGGCGGCCCAGGTGTTCGAGGAGACTCTGGCCACTCTCTTCAATGCACCGGGCGGCGGCCAGCTCTATGTGGAGAACCTAAAGGGCGCGACCGGAGAAGTCGTGTTGCGTCTTGGCGCCGACAACGAGGCATTCGGCGTGATCAATGTCGGCGACGATGCCAAGCTCGTGAAGCTCTGCGAAGCGAAAGGGCTCGCCACCGGCGAGCGCGAGTTTTCGGGGTCACTCTTCCACGAGATCAACACGCCGAATTCACCGGTGAACCTGCTCATCGGTTCCAAGAAGTTCACCGAAGGCTGGTCGAGCTGGCGTGTGTCCACAATGGGGCTGATGAACGTGGGCAAGGGTGAGGGGGCGCAGATCATCCAGCTCTTCGGCCGCGGGGTGCGGCTGAAAGGCTACGGGACGAGCCTCAAACGCAGCACACGCACACTGCTTCCGGACGGGCTGGAAAGGCCCAAACACATCGGTGTTCTGGAAACGCTCGGCATCTTCGGGATCCACGCCGATTACATGGCCCAGTTCCGCGACTTCCTGGAGGAAGAGGGTCTTCCTACCAACGACGACCGCCTGGAATTTGTGCTTCCGGTCATCAAGAATCTCGGCAAGCAGCAGCTCAAGACCGTCCGTCTGAAACGGACGATCAACGGCGTCAGCACGGAGTTCGGCGATGCGTTTCGGAAGCTCGGCCCGATTCCGTCAGTGCGACCGCCGGATGCCACCGACCCGATCGAGGCCAGGAGCCTTCAGCAGAATCAAGTCGTGCTCAACTGGTACCCGAAGATCCAGGCAATCAGGTCGGGCGGTCTCCAGGGAGGGGATCAGGAGGCAGCGCCGAACCAAACGCACCTCTCCTTGCGGCACGTGGCGTTCCTCGACGTGGATGCGCTCTACTTCGACCTTGAGCGGTTCAAGGCTGAGCGGGGGTGGTACAACCTGAATCTGACGCGGGCCGCTGTCGCAAGCCTGCTCGCCGACCAGTCTTGGTACAGGTTGCTCATCCCGGCGGAGGAACTGGCCTTCGATTCCTTTGACCGCGTGGTGTTGTGGCAAGAGATCGCGCTGGCCTTGCTCAAGAAGTACACGGAGCGCTACTACACCTTCCGCAAGCGGGAATGGGAGCTGCCGCATCTCGAGTATCGCGATCTCCAGAGCGACGATCCGAATTTCCTGGGAACGCGCGAGGCGCCCGACGAGAGCTATTATCGGATTCTGATCGACAGGTCCGAGGACGAGATCGTCGCCAAGCTCGAGGAACTCAAGGCTACCATCGAGAGCGGCAACTTGCGGCCGTGGGAATTCCGAGGCATGAAGGCCCTCTGGTTCGAGCGGCATTTGTATCAGCCGCTGTTGTATCTCGACGCGAATGGGGTCGAGATCAGCCCGGTGGCCTTGAACAGGGGGGAGCGGCAATTCGTCGAGGACCTGAAGGCGCATTACGACCGAAAGACAGGGTTCTTCGATAACCGTGAGCTCTATCTTCTTCGTAACCTGAGCAAAGGACGGGGGGTAGGGTTTTTCGAGGCGGGGAACTTCCACCCGGATTTCATCTTGTGGTTGCTTGCCGATGACCGGCAGCATGTGGTCTTCGTGGACCCCAAGGGGATTCGGCATCTCGGCGTATCGGACCCCAAGATACAATTCTACGAGACCATCAAGGAAATCGAGCGGCGGCTCGGAGATAGACGCATTTCCCTGCACTCCTTCATCGTGTCCAACACGCCGTCGGCGACGATGAGAATGCTCTGGGGGATGGACAAGCAGGAAATGAACGCTCGCCAGATCCTCTTCCAGGAAGAGGATAAGGATACCTATGTGCAGAGCATGCTGGATACGGTCGTAGCTGCGAAATTGGCATAGCAAGGGCGGACACATCTTAGCCGACATTAGGCACTTTCCTGAAGCACGGGTTCTCCAATGCAAGAGCTTCCCGATGCTTAG
>Ga0210044_10003850_pt1 | contig 21278 bp, 29 predicted proteins | sample CryGey13umfilter_2_FD_183959 | JGI IMG/M metagenome (GOLD analysis project Ga0210044, IMG submission 183959) | Groundwater microbial communities from aquifer in Utah, USA - Crystal Geyser 4/9/14 3 um filter (SPAdes) (version 2) | ecosystem: Environmental > Aquatic > Deep subsurface >... | reverse complement strand
TGAAAAAAGCTATGCTAAACAAAATAAAGAAGCAATTAATTTGCTAAATGAATCAGCTGATTCAGGAAATGATGAAGCAATGTTTACATTGGGTGCATTGTATGAATCTGGTAAAATTGTTGAACAAAATTACAAAACAGCATTAGAATATTATTTAAAAGCAATACAATTTAACAATTGCAATGCTTTTAATAATTTAGGGTCAATGTATAAAAATGGAAGAGGTGTTGAACAAAATGAAGATTCCGCAAAAAATTATTATATACATGCAATTTCAAATGGTAATACAAGGGCATTATTTAATTTAAGAATGATTTATGAAAAAGATGATGGAAAATATAAAGAAGAAATATCAAAAATAGATAATACAATAAAAAAAATTAAGAATAATAAAAGGGAAAATTTATCCCTTAAAAATAAAGTTTATAATAATATACAAGCACGTATTTCTAATGATATGGAATATATTATGTAATTTTTTATTGATAAATTGTTATAATATTATTTTTTTCATCAAATGTGAAAAAAGTGGCAAGAACAATTCTTCTTTTATCTGATTTAACAAAATTATCAACTTTATGGATTCTACTTGTGCTAAAAATATATAAATCTCCTGTATTAAGTAATGGACTATAATATTGTTTTGTTTCAAGTATTTTTTCTAATGCATTTATATTTGTATATTTCGTTCCCATCCAATGACTATACATTCCTATTTCATCAATATGTTGTTCAAGATCATCGACAAGGCAATTGTATAAATTAACTTCATTTTTAGTTTCCGGCATTTCTAAAATAAGTATTACTGCCAAAATTGAATTTGTATTATAATCTAATGACATTACTGGATAATTATTTCTATTTAAATTTACTTTTTGATTAAAAATTTTTCCGTAATTAAAACCATCTGTGTGATATGGAAAACTACCCGACCTCTTGACAAACATACGGAAAACTCCTTTTGGACATAAAATTCCAGATTTATTTTCCATTCTTGTAACTTTAATTGTATCTCCTGCAATATTCTGAATTGCATTTACCATAGTGTCAAATGGATTAATGCATGTTTTGAATAAAGTCTCAAAATATTTATTTACTTTATCACATTCTTCCCAAAATAATAATGGATTATCTCTCCAAATTGGTTTATCAATAGTTATACCGATTTCATTTCCTCTAAAACCAAGACCAGTACTTGTAAATAATTTTTTTTCATCAATTTCACCAATTATACTTGCACATTCTGAATAATTTAATATTTTTTTTATAACAACACAAGATATTTTTCCATCAATTAATTCATGTATGGGTGTATATTTCATTTGTGTTTTGAAATGTTTATTAACAATTAATGGTTTATATAAATTTAGCGGTATATTTGTTTCATATATTGTTTTAAGACAATGTCCTTTTTCTTTTGTCAATAAAGAATCTATTTCTATTATTTCTTCAGTGCTTAATTTATCATCAGAATTTATTAATTCTAAATTTCTTAATAGATGCTCCGGATTACTACTTTTCGGTATTACAATTATATTTCTATGTTTAGCCCATTGTAATAATTTAGATGAATCATAATTTTTGCATGAACGTGATAAAGAACCATATCCAATAATTAATATATTATTTTTTGTGCAATAATTATATAATTTCAAATCATAATATTGTGGACACCATTCAATTTGTATTATATCGGGTAAATTTAAATTATTTATTTGCAATTGCTCAATATTATCTTGTGTCCAATTAGATACACCAATATTTTTTACAATATTGATTTTTTTTAATTCATTCATTTCAATCCAAGCATGAAGTCTATCTTTATAATTCACTTTTGAATCAGTTGAAATAAAATTCCATTGTCCAGAATTCCATATGCAACCACCTGGCATATGGATTAAATAAATATCAATATAATGAGTTTGTAATTTTTTTAGAGATTTTTCAATACTTATCATTATATCATTCCTTTTTCCAAAATTGTTTCCCCCAAAATATTTAGAAATAATTGTTATTTCTTTTCTATCAATGCCCGAATCAATTATTGCTTTACCCACAGCTTCTTCATTATGATAATTTTCAGCAGTATCAATCAATCGATACCCTAATTTTAATGCTGATAAAACAGTATTGTAAGTATTATTATAATCTAACCCTCCTGTTCCTAGTCCTATTTTAGGAATATTCATTATATATTATTATTATATAATTTTTAAAATAATAAAAATTTGGTATTTTAATAACCACATATATAAACAATTATTATCAATAGTCTATATGTCAAATAATAATAAAATGCCTTCCGTTGAAAAAAAAAATAATAGTATTTTAATAGGTTATGTGGCAGGATACCGTGCTAATAGAGATAAAAATAATATAATGGGATCATATTCCGATTGTAAAGATGGATCAAATAACAATATATTTGGAACAGATACAAAAATTATCGGAAATAGTAATTATATTTCAGGGAATAATTGTTTTGTAAAAGGAGATAATAATATTATAATTGGGAATAATAATATTGTAAACGGAGATAATAATATCATAACAGGTAATAATAATATTATCAATAGTGTCGATAATATAATTTTGGGACATAATAATAATTTATTATCAACATTATTTAAAACAGAAATATTCTTATTTGGTAATAGCGAGAAAAAAAATTTATATTTTATTATTGACAGCTATCTTTATTTTGATGTTGAAGAATTTAAAAAAATTATAACATAAAATCGACTATCTAGCAATTAGCTACTCCATAATATTTTTTACATATATTTGCAATAAATCCTGCATGGGATATAACTAAAATATTTTTATTATTTAAAGCTTCATTTTTCAATAAATCTTTAAATAATTGAATTATATTATGTAATTCATCACTTGATTCAATTTTCCTTTCCTCGTCTTCAAAAAAATCACATAAACTATTTACACTATTTTTGTGTTCGCGACATAAATCTGAAACAATTTTTTTTTTATTTTATATCACTATTTTCTAGTGTTTCATGTGTTCTTTTTAATGTTGAAACAATTACTAAATCAACATCGTCTTTTATTAAATTAGCTTGTTTTTTACCATAATCAGTTATTCCGGAATTAAATTCATTAATTCCCGCATTAAATCTACTTTGCGCATGACGTATAAATTGTATTTTGCAAAGTGGTGGTAATTCATAATTAATAATTTGGCAGTTATTTATATTTTTACCAGTAATACAATTTATAAATCTATGATGAGATATAATAAGAATTGAATTATGTATTTTTATTTGTTCCTGTAATAATAATTTAAATTTTCGCACACGTTCTTCAAATTCATTTGGTTCTTCCATAACAAAATCTTCATTTTCTAAATGATCGCATAAAATAACTTGATTATTACGATAAGATCTACATAAGTCGCTTATCATAACATTTTTATAATTTAATTTAAGAATATTTTAGTGTTTCTTGTGCCCGTTTCATTGAAGAAGTTATAACTAAACTAACATTTCCGCAAATTTGGGATGCTTGTAATCTTCCTTTTTCTGTTAAATATGGATCTTTCTCATTTATACCAATATTAAATCTACTTTCTCCATGTCTAACAAATTGAATCATATATATATATGAATTATTTTTAATTAATTTTTCAAACGAAAATCAATAACTAATGGAAGATGGTCTGATGGAAAATCACTTACCATCATATCTTTTGGTTCAATATCTAACATTGTTTTACTATATAAAGTCGGATTTAAAGAAGAAAACCCTGTACTTCCAAAAATATGATCTAATCTTGAATTTATAGATGAATGATTATTTATATTTATATGATAAGGATCATAATGCATTCCTATGAAAGTACCTTCAATATTTAATCCCGATAAAGTTTTTGCTCCTTTCCCAAAATCAATCATTTCATCTGTAAATATTTTTCTTTGTTTATCAGCATCTTTATCTGGAAAAAAATTAAAATCACCGCATAGTAAATACTCATCATATTCGACTAGAGATTTAATGAGTTGAACTGTTTTATGTGCTGATTTTGTTTTGGTATCTTCTGGAATCCCAAAATGAGTATTAAATATCCAAAAAGGAGCTTTATTTGTTACTATTTTATTATTTGATATATGCATAAATTGTGTTCCAAATAATAAGTATGTTAAATTACCCGTATCATATGTATTAGAAACCATATTTGAAGTATCTGAAATCCATTGTTTAACTGTTTTCAGTGGATAAAATTTATCTTTTTTATATAAAATTGCTTGACCAAATGAACCTTCTTTGGCATCTCTATATGCTAATTCATAATAATACTGATCAAAATTAGATAAAAATTTATTTATACTTTTTGTTCCGGGGATTTGTGCAACTTCTTGTAGGCATACAATATCTGCATTAACGTCATTTATTAATTTTATAACTCTGTCTTCTTTGTATTTAAAATAAATATTATATTGCATCACTTTAATTTTTATTTCTTCATTTGAATAATTAATATGGAGATTCTCATTCATATTAATTTATATTTAAATTAATTCTAAATAAATAAACGAATTATAAATAAGTAATAGATAATCCAATTCCTACATCCAGTTTTCCGGAAGATATTTCTTGCAATATTCTTTTATTATCATCATCAATATATCTTCTTAATAATGCATTTGGATCAACCACTTCTTCAAAATTCAGTGGTTCATCTAGTTTTATTTTATAATTATTTATTTCTAATATTTTATGTCTATTATGTAATCTTTCCAAAAGATTAAATGTTTCTATTTGATAATTATCTAATAAATCTTGATGCGACAATCCTTTTATATAATACAAACTATGGTTAATTGGGTTAGTTGGTCCACTTGGCACATATCCATAACCTTGTGTATTTATTCCAATTGGACCAGTTGGACCCATAAATCCAGTTGAACCAATTGGACCAGTTGGACCCATAAATCCAGTTGGACCAATTGGATATGTGGTAATCTTTGCACGATTAATATTATATCCCTCGATATGTCTACAATACAAAAACATTTTTGTTAAATCTTAATCTACACCATTACCACCGTCTTTATATATATCAGCAATTTTATGAAATACATAATTTTTAAGATCACATGATTTATTATAATAATAAAAAGCTTTTTTATAATCTATTTGACGCCCATGTAATCCATATTTATAAACATCCCCCAAAGTTTCACAACAATCCGGAATATTTTTTATTGCTCCATTTTCTAATACATCTATCTTTTTATCATTGTCTTTTTCTAATTTATAAACATACATATATGCATCATCATATCCAAGTTCCATTGCTTCCGAATAATATTTAAATTCTAATTCCAGATCTTTATTAAATAAATATAATTTTGCCAATTGATACGCACTACATCCATTTTTCATTTCAAATGCTTTTTGAAAATAAGATTCAGCCTCTTTATTGGAATTTTTTATATCTTCTGTATCAAATTTAGTATCATTATGTTTTTGCATATGTTCTTGATAATTTTTCATTCTAATTTTTTTACCAATTATAACCAATGCATCAGAATAACCTTGTTCTGCCGATAAATTTAAATATTTTTTAGCTGTTAAATTTGAAACAAATGAAGACGTATCTCTTGAAATCGTCTTACCTAAAATTGAAAATAGTATTACCCTATGTTAAATAACATATCATATACAATGTATTCAACTAATAGCATAAATCTATTGAGAAAACGAATTGTCAATAGATTTAATTACAGAAAAGAAATATTTAATATAATTCAAAGAAATTTACCACAATACAAACAAAAAAATAGTGATAAATATGTTGAATTATATTATTATGCAGATTCAAACAAAAAAAATAAAATTAGAAAAATTGAAATATATTTAAATGATGATGGAATTGTTTTGTCAGAATTTATTTCAATTAAAAAAGATATTTCAGATACATATGAAATGGAAATAAATAATAAATATAATAATAAATATAATTTAATTGCAAATAATATTGGACCAATTGGATGTAATGGTATTCCAAGATTTAGAAATTCATCATATGATATAGATAGATTAGAAGAAATTTTATCTGATCATTACTTACAAACTTTTTTCGGAAATAAAATTATGACATCGACTGAAAAAATAATCATGTCATATCTATAAAAAATTGAAATTTAATATTGTTTATTATATTATTATATATATAACATTAAATAACAATGGAAAAAGCACTTAATTCTAACGATTATCACGAATTTAAAATGATTCTTGAAGAGAAAAGAGGTAATATTAATAATCAATATTTTTTTGGTAAAGATGATGAACCTATTGGACATAAAGTTTGTAGGAGTAATTTAAATCTTAAATTAAAAAAAGAATATCTGACAATTTTAATGCATTATGGATATAATATCAATAATGTTGATGGAAGTGGAAGATCTCTTTTAGTATATATATCAGAAAAAAAACATAATGATTTTTATAATTTTTTAGTTAAAAATGGTGCAAGAGCATTTGTAAAAAAAGAAGAAAATCTGCATCATCAATATCTACATCGTCAACATCAACAATATCGTTCATATCGAGATGATTTCAGGAATGAATTTAATGATCACGGAAATGAATTTTATAATAACATGGATAAATGGTAATACTAATTTGTGAATTTTTTTTCTTTTATAATTTCTTCCATAACATCTTTTATATTTTTATCAATTATAAATTTAACTGCATTTGGATTTTGTTTTATCGCATATAAATATAATTCTAATGTTTGATTTTCTACATATTTTAAAGCCATTCCATTTTGTTTAACTGCTTGTTCACATAATTCGTCAGACCTATCCAAATCTTGAATATATAATAAGGCTAATCCATTATTTTTCACTGCACTCAAACAACGTTGTGGCGTGTGCGAAAAATTTCTAATTTGTAAACCATTATTTTGAATAACTCTATCAATTAATGTTGGGGTTAATTTCGAAAAGTCAAAAACACAGTTTTTATTAATAGCATATTCTAAAAAATCAAATGTAAATAATTTTTCCGGTACAAATTTAAAGCAATTTGGAGTATATTCAATTGCTAATCTACATATATCTTCATCAATTAGTTCTTTATCAACGAATTGTAATGCCGTACCGTTTCTTTTTACAGCTTGGTAGCATAATTCTTTTGTTTTTATTTTTACATATTCCAAAGCTAATCCATTATTAGAAACAGCTGTCATATAAATTTCATCTGTAAGAATAGTATTATCAACGTATTTCAATAATAATCCATTTTGTTTTAAAACAGTCAATATATCATTATATGTAAAATAATAAATAAAATCGGGAGAATTTTTTACTATTCTTAAAAGTAAATCAGGTGTTATTTCTTTTATGAACAAATACGCACAAACATTTTTTTCAAGTGCTTTCACACACATTTCATTAGTTTGATTTTTAATATATTTTAATGAAATCTCTGTTGACACAGAAATATTTTTACTTCTTTTGTTTAAACAATCAAGTTTGTCTTTTTCTGTTTCTTCAAATATGTTTTCTACTTCTATATTTTTTAATATATTTGAATTTTCTTCTTCAATGTTAAATTTTTTTTCGAAATCACTGAATATGATAGTACGTGATGAATCACCGATGTTTTCTTCCGGAAATAAAAGATTTGTATTTAATGGATCATCATATACTGGTAACATTAAATTTGTTTTATATCTTTTTTTTAATATAAAACTGGATTTCTGTTTATCAAAAATTTCTTTTAATTTATTATCAATGATAGGATCACTTATTTTTGGTTCTGATTGAATTGCTTGCAAACATAATTTGTCTGTTTGAAATATATTTGATAGATAATGGAAATTTTTTGTTTTAATGTGTTTTTTAACTGCTTTAATTGCATAATACTCTAATATTTTATTAGTATAATTATAAAAAATATTTGGCTAATTGTATGATTTTTTATACAAATTATCAATTAAGAAATCATTTAGTTTTTCTAAAAATCTTAATACATATTTAATATCACATGTTTCATATAATCTAATTATTTGTTGAGCAATAAAATAATTTTTACTTTTTGATACTATATCTTCTATTTCTAAATATAATTTTTCAAGATCATCATGACAAATTGCACGCAATAGTTCCATGATAAGTGATGCATTTTCTATTTTTAATATTTTTGTTTCAGTATATTCATATAATATGTCAAATTCTTCACTTGTTAGTTGTAAAATTACTTTTCCTATTTTTGGTGAATCATCTAAACTGAATAAATCATTAGTATTTATATCGTCATTGTTTACTGTATTCATTTCAAGTTGTGTTCTTGAAATTTCGTTTTTATTTAACCATGTTATTGGTACTTCAATTGTTTTATCTTTTAGACAAACTGTTGCCATATTCATTTTATATACAATATATTATTACTATTTGTTTATATATGAATAAAAAATTGATATTTTTTTTATTTTACACATATAATAACAATTATTAAATAAAATGGAAAAATATATTAATAATATCCCATCTAATAGTGGGTTTATAATTGGTTTTGCGAGTTCAACATCTATCAAAGACATAAAAGAAAAACCCATTAAGAGTTTCTTTTTTGGATCACTCAATGGAATGGTTGTCTCTTTGGTGACAAATTTAGTTGGAAAAACAATGCCTTCTTTTGGAAAAGTTATTTTTGGAGGAGTATTATGCGCAATTGCCGGTAAAAAATATTATGATGAAATATATAATAATAAAAAATAAATATTATGCCTCTTTACATGGCTCATTGTATAAATTTGGGCATGACATATTAAATGATTTTTTATTTTTTCGATTAAATACTATATTACATGTTTCATCGCCGTTCGAATTTGTTTTTTTATTATGATGATTAAATGGAGTATCTCTTTTTTCTTCATCATTAGTTTCATCGACACTATTTCTTTTTAAAAATATTTTATTATTAATATGGCGTATCATTTCGATATTTTTAGATTTTCTATTTCTATGTAATCTGTCAAGAATTCTTTTTCTAACTGCAGGATCCATATTTGGATTTCTCTTTAAATGAGCTAAAATGTTTGCTGTTTGACATGAATTATTTTGTTCAAATGAAGAATGTATAGATTCTTCTCCACCGCAATTTTCGCAAATATTATTTTTAGTGGATAATTTTCTATCGAGAATGAATCCTGTGCAGAGAGATGACATATTGTAATTTCAGGTATTATATGATAGATAAATAATATAATATATTCTTATAATTCAATATTTCAATTTTGTTAATGGAATATCTTTTTAAAAATACCATAATGGTATACTGATGAGATTTTATTTTTTTATATTTTCCTTTATTCCCCAATAATTAAAGATATCCAATAACAACCCCCTCTGTATTGCTAATACCGCTTTTAAATGCGGAATATAACTTATCTTTTTCTTCGATTCTTCGTTCTAATAATTCAATTTGTTTTTTATATAATTTAGGTATGTTATGATAAACTTTTTTATCTAATAAATATTTGATTAATGGATATTCAATATTTTTTCCGGTCATTTCATAAACTTTTTCTAATAATGATTTATTTTCACTATTTTTATAATGGATATCTGCATTATATTTTATTAAAAGCTCAATTGATTCAATATTTTTTACCCAATCTAAAACATTATTATTTTTCGGTGACACAAGGATATTTTGATCTGCTTTGTTGTCAAGTAATATCTGCATTGTTTTTAAACTTGAATCAGTGTCGCACCAAAAAGTTGCAAATAATAATGGTGTATTATTACTATTAGATTTCATATTTATGTCAGATTTACCTTCTAATAAAAGTTTTACTGTATTTTCTGTTGAAGTTTTATTTGAATATCTACATGCATAATGCAATGCATTTTTACCTATTGTTTGATTATTTTCTATTATATTTAAATTAGCTTTTGATTTGATTAGCAAAGATACAGTTTCTTCAGTTGAAGTTGTATTCGAATATAATGCTGATAATATTAATGCGGTTTGTCCTTCATTGTTCTGTTTATTAATATCAGCTTTTCTTTCTAATAATAATTTTACGATATTTTCATTTGAAGTTGTATTTGAATATTGTGCAGATAATATTAATGCCGTTTCCCCAATATTATTTTTCATATCAATATCTGCTTTCCTATCTAATAATAGTTTTATGATATTTTCATTTGAAATTGTTTTTGAATTTTTGCATACATAGTGTAATGCAGTCATTCCTTCATTATTTGTATTATTAATATCTGCTTTTCCATCTAATAATTGTTTTATAATATTTATATTGGACATTTTATCTTTATCTATATTACGAGATACATAATGTAATGCAGTATCTCCGTCATTATCCTTTTGTGCGATATCTGCATTTCCAGCTAATAGTAGTTTTATTGTATTTTCAGTTGAAATATTATGTATATTTGAAGATGCGAGATGTAAAACATTTATTCCATCTATGTCTTTTATATTTACGTCTGCTTTATTGTCTAATAATAGTTTTATTATATTATCAATTGCAATTGGTGTTGTTGTTGTATTTGTTTCAGTATAAAATATATAATGTAATGCAGTATTACCATGTTTATCAATAGCATTAACATCAGCACCTGCATCAATCAACATTGAAACAATGTTTTTATCTGACATTATCTCACAATTTTGCATAGCATGAATTAGTGCTGTTTTTCCTTCTGCATCTTTTTTATTTACATCTATTTTAGATTCAATTAATTTATGTATTGCATATTCAGTTGAACAATAATTATAATTAATTACTGCAATATGTAATGCAGTATATTTATGTCTAGATGTTGTTTCATTTATTTTTCTTTTATTTTCAATTAAATATTTTAAATGTTTATTTAGATTTGCATAATATTTTTTGCCTAAAAGAATAAAACCCATTAAGCGAGTTAGACATTTATCTATATCATATTTATTTATTTTATATTTTTTCGTCAGTGATATTTTTTTAGGCATTTGTTTATTTTTTAGTAGAAATTGCTCACGTATTTCATCCACTGTATATGGTATTTTAATACTCATGATGCATTGTATAATATAATAAATATAATTTAATAAATTAAATTTCATTTTTTTTTATCCACTAATATCACCAGACACCGTTTTTACTTGACCATTGATTTTTTTTGCCTTAACATCACCAGAAATAGTTTTAACGCCGTTATTAACATCTCCACTAATATGAATATCACCACTTGTATTTGTTACATTATTAGAAACATTTCCATTAATTACAATTTTTCCATTTATACTTGAAACATCAGTTGCATTTCCATTAACTTCGATACTAACTGTAATATTTTTTGTATCTTTGTCTAATATAACATCTTTACCATCAATTGTGATTTTATTATTGTTTATGCTTACACTTTGATTACCGGTGTATTTCACTCCATTGATACACACCACTGCAGTGGATTGATTAGATAAATTGACGGAAGATTTCACTGCCCCATTACTTACATTAACAGATGCAGATGATTTCACTTTTCCATTACTAATTTTGAGAGTTGCATTTTTTTTTAAATAATTATTGGCAGTCAAAATTGAAAATGCAGACAATCCTCCAATTAATCCACCAACGAGAAAATATAATTTATTTTGTTGCATTCTTTTTTAGAATTAGATAAATTTATGAATTTGCAATGAAAAGATAATTTCAATTTTTTTTATTTTTTTATTATTATGTAAAGTAATGAATATATTTAAAAATATGGATAAAAATATGGATGAGATAAAAAGTAGAACGTCATTAGTTGGTGAATTAGAAAGCTTGGGAAAATTCGTTAAAAATGCAGAAAATAATTGCCCAACAATATTAGATAAAAATAAATGGACAATATTGCGTGTTGACGGTCATTCTTTTCATACATTTACTAAACGATTTAAATCAAAACAAGATGAAAGAATGAATGATGCAATGATAAATGCATCAATTGATTTTATGAAAGAATATAATGCAGTTGTTGCATATGTACAAAGCGATGAAGTAAGTATAGCTATTTCACCACAAGAAAATAAAGAATCTTCACTACCATTTAATGGCAAAACTAGTAAAATAATAACATTATCTGCAGGATTATTTTCAACTAAATTTAATAAATATTTACCTAAAGAATTCGCAGGAGATGCATTTTTTGATTGTAGAGCATTTCAAGTCGATACAAAAGAAGATGTACGAAAAGTATTTAGGTGGAGACAATTAGATGCATTTAGAAATGGTATTTATTGCATATCGAGAATGGTTGTGAGTGACAAAAAATTACATAAAATGTCAACTAAAGATAAAATAAAATTAATAAATAAAGATAAAAAATATACACATTATAAAAATCATCATGTTATTCATGGAACATTTATAAAAAAATTTCTGAAAAACAATGATGATTGCAGTATTAGGAGAGAATTTAAAAAAATTGTTTTAGGAGATGATTTTATTATTAAAAGTGAAAATCCCGAGTGGATAGTATCTAAATATTGCGACACTTAAAAATGATATATGTAAATAAATATATATTAAATTATGGATGAACAATTAATGGAATATTTTGAGGATGATAATTACTATGCATTTGCATTTTGTCTTGATACTAATATTAATTGTTTTAATAAAAATACTATTTTGACAAATATTTTATTTAAATATTATAGACGTTATATTAATTTGGGTCCATATATAAAAAAATTAATAGAAAAAAAAGCTAAAATCGGATCTGTATTAATAAGTGAATATAATTATCAAAATATAACATGCAGGGATAATTCTATTTTAATGCCTCTCATAGAAAATTGTGAAGACTTAAATATACAAGATCGTAATGGAAATACTATTTTAATGCATGCATTACAGCAATGCGATGAATATATTATAGAATTATTATTAGAATATGGTGCCGATCCTAATATAAAAAATAATAATAATATTTCTCCAAATACTCATTACAATTTAAATTTTCAAAAAAAATTTAAAAATATACAAAAAAAAATACATGAAAAATTATTACAACAATTAATTTTATCATTACCTTTTCCGATTGCTGGTGGACATATTATGTTATTTGAAAATATTTGTATGTATGCAAATTATAATTCATATGATTATTTGCCAAAATATGTTATTTGAATCTATTTACTGTATATAAAATAATTATTTAAAAAACCATTTTGATGAGTTTTTATTATCTTGCAATATTACATTGAATTCCGGAAGTTTATGGTCTCGTATCCAATCACATAATTTATATAATTCTGGATTTTTATCTCCATTTTTTATTATTTCTTTTATTTTTGATCTAATATCAACAATTGTTTCTATATATGGTTTTACATTATTTGTTGTTTCTTCATTATATTTTATATATTTAATTCCGAGAACATCCAAAAAGAATTTAAAAGATTTCATAATATTATTTAAATTTTCTTCATTTATTTTGTTTATTTTTTTTAAATAAAAATCATCAATAAACGATAATACATTTTTAATCGCATTTGGTGAATCAAAATCATTATTGAAATCTTTTTCAATATTGGGAAAAATAATATCAGATAGTTTTGTAGCTGATATTTCCATTGTTTCAAGATATTTTGTAAAATTATAAAATCTTTTATCACAAAATATTGCATATTCAATTGTTTTTTCATCTAAATTACATGATTGATTCCATTTTCCCGATAAAAATAATATCCTCATTTGATTTGAATTATATGATTCAAGAAATTTTTTGATTGTTGTATAATTTCTCAGAGATTGGGACATTTTTACATTATTTATATGTAAATGACCAGAATGTATAAAACATTCTATCCAATTAGGATCATCATAATATGCAGATGTTTGCAGAAATTCATTATGATGATGCGGAAACATTAAATCACATCCACCACAATGAATATCTATATTTTTACCAAGCATATTTTTCATCATCACACTACATTCAATATGCCATCCTGATCGGCCATTTCCCCATGGAGATTTCCATGGTAGGTCTTTATTATTTTTCCATAGAACAAAATCTTTATTATTTTTCTTGTCAGTTACATGTGTATTTTTTATTACAATATCATTTGTATTTGAATTTGACATTATATTTTTATATTTATGATTTTCAACATCAAAATACACTGAACCATTTGATTCATATGCATATTTTTTATCTATTAAAATTTGTATAAATTTATTTATATCATCAATAACATCAGATGCTCTTGATATTTTATTTGGCATATCAATATTTAATGATTTTAAATCATCGAAAAAACTTTTTTCTTGTTTTTTTATGAATGTATTATAATCTAATTTTTGTTCATTTACTTTTTTTATTATTTTATCATCAATATCAGTAATATTCATCGCATATGTAACCTGTTTTCCTGTTAATCTTAAATATTTGACAATTGAATCAAAAATAATATAAGTTCTTGCATGTCCAAGATGAGAATCATTATAAATTGTAGGACCACAACAGTATATTTTTAAATGTTGTTTATTAGTCGTATCGTACAATTTTTTATTTAAACTATTATATAGTTGCATTTTTATAATATATAATTGTATTTAATCATATATAATATACGAATTGCAATTTTTATTTTAATAAAATTGAAATTTATTTTATTTATTATATTGTATCATAAATTATATAACTAAATAACATCATATGGACGAAGGCAAAAAGAAAATAACACAATATAATCAAAATGCTTGTGCAAGTGATAATTTAACATTCTTATTAGATCAAATAGATTTAGTTAAATATGATAAATTTAAAAAAAAAGTTAATTCATATACAAAACTAACTAAAAAGGATTTTGTATATTTATATTTAGAAATCTTTTTAGGCAAATTACCGAATAATTTATTACAATGTGATGAAAAAGAATTTTATGAATCATGTCATAAATTTATTGACGAATGCAGTACATTTGATGATAGAAATGAATATCTGCATAAAGTTGTTGATCATTCATTTACAACCATGAAAAAATATATTGTTAAACTAATAAAAGAATATTATTATCATTATGAATATAGATATTGTGATTATGGTGAGAATATGCTAAAATGTTTAATTTTTTGTTATTATAAATAAATTAATTCGTATATAAAATAACATTCTTTGGCGCATCAGGTATATCAATATTATCATAACGCATGCTAAAATGTATCAATATAAATATTATATCTGGATATTGTTCAATAATTGGTTTAAGATCTTTCCAATGAGTATGTTTACTTGATTGGGCAAGATCATATGTTTTATCATCTAAAAATGTACATTCAACCATAACATAAGGATAATTAAAAATTTCTTTATTTAAAGAAAATACTTTTGGCGTTGTATCACATAAATATGCAACTAAAGGAGTGTATATTGTTTCAAAAATATTTTCAGTTTGTCTTAAAATTGATATTTCCTTGCCTGTTTTACCAATATATTCTTTTTTTAATTTATCTGATTTTCGTTGTATACCATATCCAACTGTTGGAACACTGTGATCTAATTCAAATACTTCCGTAAAATAATTATTTGATAGATTAATTTTATCATTTTTTTTAACACCTATATATGTTCCAACCATTTTATGATTATCATCGCCTTGAAATAGTCTATATGATGACTCATCATATGTTTCAAAAAATTTAACATGTTCTTTTGGAACATATGTCACTGGTTTTGGATGAATGCCAGTCATTATCATTGTTAATGCAAAGAATGATCTGAATGACAATGAGTTATTAAGATATTTTTTGGATTAAAATAAGATTGAATATCTGCATCTAAGAATACTTTTATTTCTGGGATATAAAACACTATTTTTCGGAACCTCTCGAATGTCCTTGTAATGTTAAATTTACTTTTTCAAGTTTCATTTTATAATCCCATATTTTATAAGTATCACTTTTTTTTCTTTCCGACATATTAATATTTATATATATATACATATGTATTTTTTTTTTTCATTTTTTTATTTAATAATAATATGGCAGAAAGAAAAAAAATTATTGATGATTTCAAAAAATATAATAAAAAATTAAATGAAACAAATTTAAATGGATTATTGAAAAATAAAAATAATATCTATGAAATGGAAATTAGTTTTAATTGTCTTTTAATGTTTGATGGAAATAAATGTTGGATTGAAGATAATTTAGGAATAGCCCCTTATTATGAGAATGAAATAAAAGATTTCAATAAAAAAAATAGAAAAGATATTGGTACTCTCTGGGCTGTTCTGGCCGAAAAAGCCGATGATTGGGATGAATAATATTATTTTGTATCCGGTTCCATAAATAATGTGGGTACTAAATTCAACTCACTCGCAATTAATTTATCACATGTAGGACATACATATACTTGTTTATTGCAACTGTTGCATGCTTTTGGTTTATGGTCAAATATTGAATTATATTTTTTTTGTTCCGATAAAATTTTTGGTTTAGTGTTTTTTGGAAACATTCTTTTTACTTTTTCTGAGATATGAATAAATCTTTTAAATTGGTTAAACATATATTTTCGATAATTTTATATATTTATATGTATATAAAATTGAATTATTATATTTATAATACAGTTGTTTTTGTATAAATATATTTATGATAAATGGATATATATGAACAAATAAACCTTTTAACTCAGAAAGTAGAATTATTAGAAAAAAAAATTCAATATGATGCTATAAAATATAACAATATGATAAAAAATAAAGAAAATAAAAGAAAAGAAATAGAAGATGAAAATAAATTTATAAAAATAATAACGGATAAATTATTAGATATTAAAAAAAAATGCAATGAAAAATTAATGGAAATTAATAAAGAAGAAAATGTTGAGTGCAAAAGATATTATGGGAAAGAAATATATATATATATAAAGAATATAATGGGTATAATAGAATTATTGGAATTTATATTATTGAATATAAATGACAATGATCTAAATAAAATCAGTAAGATTCTCCATGAAAAAATTCTTGAAAAATATGAATTTAATGCGTATCATAGTCTAACTCGTTTTCCGGAAGAATATATTGATATTTTTTGGACATATTATAATAAAATAAATATATACATTCCAGATAATATAATTGTAAAACCTTTAAAAGAAGAATATTTAAGGAAAGTACTCGATATGACAAAAGTTATAAATAATGAACTTGTTAGTAATAATTATTATTCATTAGATATTTTTATTAATTATGGGTATGATATTCTTGATTCAACAAATATTGTAACTGTAACCAGTAGCTACTTTAAACATGTAAATATTATTAATTTTGATCATTATTCTCATCCACTTTTTATATATAAAAATGAATTAAAAAATCGTTATGAAAACTATTACAAAAAAATACATAATCATTTAATAAATCTTCCAACCGATTTAATAAATATTATACATAATTATATAAAACCAAATATTTGTTCTAATTGTGGATATGTGCATTTTGATATAAGAGCAATTTATAAATTATATCATATCAATGAAAATAAATGTTTTTTAGTCGAAAATATAAAAAAAAGTATTAACAATTACAGGTATTATTAAAAAATTGAAAAAAAATATGTGTGAAATTAGTTTATTTATTATATATAAAATTAATACAATGAATAATAATATTGATATTAATGATGATATTTTAATATGTCCTATTATACTTGATGTTTTTGAGGATCCAATTACAACTCCGTGCAGACATACTTTTAGTAAATTATAATTCATGAAATTTCTACTACCAACAACTGCTAATTTCATTTTATTATATTATATAATACAATATAATACAATATAATATAATATAACCTAATATATTTTTCAATTATTTTTTACAATTATATAAATAACAGTGAACTAAATCACATTTATTACAGATAGCTACTTCATAATCGCAAATTAATTTGATGATATCTGAACATAATGATGTATTTTTATATAATAAGGTAAATTTATTATTAAATAATATTTTTTGTTGTTTACAATGTAATTTTAATATAAACAACAGGAAATCAAATGAGTCATCACTTTTACTTTTAAAAATCATTTCTAATACAAGTGTATAATCATCATAAATAATAAATTTATTCCTTAAAAATAAATTACTAAAATAAGAAATAAAATTATTATGTCCTTCGTAATTTGTTTTAATATATAATGATAATATTGATTCTCCATCTATTTTTTTATTTATATCATCATTCATTGTCATATATATTTCAAATTGTTCAATTGATGCATTTTTTATAATATATTTATCTTCTTTTAAATAAATTAAAAATCCAATACTCTTATATGTGTCATTTAAAAATAAATTTAGGATTTTATCAGTTATTTTTATTTTATTTAGCATTTGTTTATATTTAAACAAATCTTTTTTTGATGATTGTCCTTCTTTATTTAATAATTTTATTATGTAATTTATTATTTGTAATTCATAATCACTCATACATTTATATATTATTATATATTTATATTGTTAAACACGAGATTTTCTGTATTTTCATGTTGTTTATCATCATTAAAATAAAAATGATTTGCAATTTGTTTGAGAATTTCATTTGTGAATGTTCCATCATCTAAATTATTTATTAAATTATCATACATATATATAATATCAGTTGTTTTAATTAATAATCCTTGGATTTCATCTCTATTATATTCATCTTCCGATTCATTATCTGATCCATTATCACACATTTTCCTTAATATATTTCTGTATCTCTTTTTATCTTTTTCAACCGATTTAACATAAATTTCTATTTTTTCTTTTAATTTATCTAAAATTGGAGAAATATCATACGATGATAACATAATACCCTTTTTATCTACGATCCATTTACTAAATTCAGCACTTTTTGTATTAGATACTGTATTTTTAATTAAATATGATAATCTTGTTGCATCTGTATTCCATACACTTTGTTCAGATGAATTTGCATTTTTATTATTTAATTAACATATCAGTGATATAAGGAGTCAGTATTTTATTTTTATGTTTATATAAAATTGAATCTGCTAATTTTGATATACTTGGTTTCTCCAAAAAATTAAATTTATTAAATATTTCTATATCTGGTGCATTGGGAAAGTTTTTGACAATATATGATAATGCACTAACTGATGTTTTAGTTGTTTCTGCTGAAGTTTTATTTGTTTCTGTTGCTGTTTTTGCTATTGTCGAGAAAGCTTCTTTGTCCAATTCTATATGAGAAATCAATGTTTTCATCATTTTATTTTCACATTTAAATTTAATTGTTTGTAATTTTAATTCCATTTGTTTTAATTCATCATCAATATTATTTTGATGTTTATTTGTTTTTTATGTTTAGTAAAATCAGATTTTAATTTTGTTTCATAGTCGCATATTGTACAATAATAATTTACCATATATTTATATATTTAGATTTATTTTTATGTAAATTTTTTATGAGAAATTATGACAAATTATGACTTTTACCCCAAAAATATATAGTAGCCTTATATCTTTTTATGACTTTTTATGACAAATTAATATTTTATCCAGTTTTTATTTATAAAAAGTAATAAAGGTAAAATACTTTTTTTTATTTAAATTTTCAATTTATAAAAAATTACCTTGTTTCTTTTTATAAAAAAATAAAAATTTAAAAATACATAAAAATTGATATTTTTCATTCAAAAAATAAATAATTTTTTTTTCAATTTCTGTTATATTATTACTATTTATGTTTAAAAAAACTTCCAATATAAGTAAAATTTAGTAGAAATAAAATCCATGAATTTTATTTTTTCGCGTAAGAAGATTTCTAAAAACAACTACGTTTGATACTAATTTTTAATAAAATAATTTGGAAATCACAATTATGCTTCAAATTCATTGTTAAAATACAAATATATTCATAATTTAACATGTATTTTGTAATACAAATTCATTTTTATAGTATCATATGATAATCAAAATTGTTATAAAATATGGTTTTAAATCATATATTATGTAAATTAAAAATAATTAGATTAATAAAATAATATGATTTATAAACATAATTTTAACAATTATTTGGATATTCTGTGCAATGTATTTTCTTTTCCGATTGTTTTCATGAAATTAATTAAATTAGGAGAATTATCTCTACCAGTCAATACAATGCGTAAATTATTTAAAAATTCAATTCTATTATTTTTGTGTTCAAATACATCATCAAATTTAAATGTATCTAATTTTTCGAAATGTATATTATTAATTATGTTGTTCATTATTTCCCTATATTCACGACTAACGCTACTATGATCATACTCATCTGGTTCTAAATAAATATTTATTAATTTTTTTAATTCAATTAAAGTTTTTTGCTCTTGTATTCATTTCATTTATTCCATTTAATAATAATAATATTGACGTAATATTATAACCTAAAAGATTGTATAGTATCATATTATCTGTTTTTTTAATATAATGATTATTAATTTTATTTAATATATTATAATCAAATTGTGATGGAGATTTACTTATTTTATCTAATTTCAATATTTTAATAACTTCTTGTTCCGATATAATAATTTTATTATTTGGCATTCCCAATAAACTCAAATAATTTATTATTGATTCTGGCAAATATCCTTGTTCTTTGAAATCAGTCACACAAACTGCTCCATGACGTTTAGATAATTTTTTTCCATCATCACCGAAAATAAGAGGTATATGTGCAAATTGAGGTATTTTAAATCCACGTGCTTTATATATTATATATTGACGAAATGTATTTGTTAGATGATCATCACCCCTAATAATATGTGTTATATCCATATCATGATCATCGACAACAACTGATAATAAATATATCGGTGTATTATCACTTCTTATGATAATAAAATCATCAATATCGGTGTGATTTACTGAAACTTTTTCTTTTATTAAATCATTTATTGTAATATTATTTCCTTCCAATGTTTTAGTTGTGTTTATTCTGATAACTATATTATCATTTTTTGATTCTATTTTTTTATTGGCACATGTTCTATCATATCTATAAGGAATTTTATTTTCTTCGCAATATATTCTTTTTTTATTTATTGTTTCTTGAGTGCAATCACAATAATATGCCATTCCATCATTAATTAATTTATTAATAACTTCTTTGTGTCTTGATAATTGTTTCGATTGAATAATGCATTCTCCATCATATTTAATATTTAACCATTTTAAACTATCTAAAATAGAATCTGTGTATTTTTTTTCAGATCTTCCAATATCAGTGTCTTCAATCCGAACAA
>Ga0210044_10003847_pt1 | contig 21285 bp, 20 predicted proteins | sample CryGey13umfilter_2_FD_183959 | JGI IMG/M metagenome (GOLD analysis project Ga0210044, IMG submission 183959) | Groundwater microbial communities from aquifer in Utah, USA - Crystal Geyser 4/9/14 3 um filter (SPAdes) (version 2) | ecosystem: Environmental > Aquatic > Deep subsurface >... | reverse complement strand
CGCGAAATAATCATTAATCCGCTTAAAAAAGAAGCGGATTTCAAGAAGTGTCTTAATATTTTTCAACCAGTTATATCGCTGCAGCTGGCTGCTGGAGCCACTTTATGAGCTTTTGTCCTGCGCAAAGAAAATTTTATACCTGCATTTTTATATTTAATATTTTCTTAACATGAAGCATGCAAACTGTTAATCAAATATTGTTATCACTGCGGGAAAAATAACCATGCCTGACCATAATCAAGAAACAAGCAAATGTAACAACCAAGAAAAATGCGCATGGGCTTTAGCAGTCATTGGCTGTGGAACGATTATGGGAACCACGCTAGCGGCATGTATAGCGGGGTGGAAAATAGGCATTGGCCCCGTTGCTGGAGCATATGGAGCTGGCATAACCACCACTTTTTTTGGCACTACGGGCCTTTGTTTTTCTGGATCAACTAAGTCGTCAGCACAGCCAAGCGAAGCCACTTCCTTATTAGAACCAGAAGATAATGGAGTAGACAGTCAAGCACACCCTGCTCCCAAAGAGATGCACTAACTATTCAAGCAGTGCTACACCAGCACATCACTTCGCGCTTCAATCTCCCATACCAATTCATTTTTATTCACTGAAACATGAATATGCGCTTCATGACCATCGCTTAACTTACCAAACAACAGTTCTTCTGCGAATGGTTTTTTTAACTTCTCTTGAATCAAACGCTCCATGGGACGCGCACCCATTTTTTTATCGTATCCATGTTTTGCTAACCACAGCCTTGCATCGTCATCCAAGCTAATCGTTAAATTTTTCTCCTGTAATTTTGCACTCAGCTCAGCAATATTTTTATCAACCACTTTCAAAATGGTTTCTTGATTTAAATAAGCAAACTGTAAAACCGCATCTAAACGATTGCGAAATTCTGGCGAAAATAGATGCTTGATGGCAACCATATTATCATCTCGCTGCGAATCTGTTGCAAAACCCACTGTGACTTTTTCCAATGACTCTGCACCTGCATTCGTTGTCATCATTAAAATGACATGACGAAAATCTGCTTTTCTACCGTTATTATCAGTCAAAAATCCATAATCCATGACTTGCAATAAAATATTAAACATATCAGGATGTGCTTTTTCCACCTCATCTAGCAACACAATAGAATAAGGTTTTTTCATCACTGATTCTGTCAACAACCCCCCTTGATCAAAACCAACATATCCTGGAGGCGCACCAATTAAGCGAGAAACGGTGTGTTTTTCGCCATACTCTGACATATCAAATCTGAGTAGCTCAACATTCAATGATTTTGCCAATTGTTTACAAATTTCTGTTTTACCAACGCCCGTTGGACCAGTCATTAAAAAACAGCCAATCGGTTTATTTTCATGTCGTAATCCAGCGCGCGATAATTTAATGGCATCAGATAAAGCATCGATTGCATGATCTTGACCAAACACGGTTTGTTTTAAATCCCGATCCAAGCTTTGTAGCATCGCGCGATCACTTTGCGTGACCTGTTGAATGGGAATGCCTGCCATCTTAGCAACAATTTCTTCAATTTCACGCGCACCAATCAATTGTTTTTTCTTTTTTGCTGTTTGTAACTGTTGAAAGGCGCCCGCTTCATCAATAATATCAATGGCTTTATCTGGCAAATGACGATCACTCATATAACGTGAAGATAAAGTAACCGCGCAATCTAATGCTTTATTTGAAAAACGCACACCATGATACATTTCTAATTTTGGTTTTAATCCCTGTAAAATTTTCAATGTATCTTCTGGAGTAGATTCAGCGATATCAATTTTTTGAAATCGTCTCAGCAAAGCAGCGTCTTTTGCAAAATAATTCCTGAATTCGTCATAAGTAGTCGCACCCATGCAACGCAACTCACCCGAACTTAAAAAAGGTTTAATTAAATTGGATGCATCCATTGTGCCGCCTGTTGCAGAACCTGCACCAACCAAATTATGAATTTCATCAATAAAAATAATCGCACCTGTTTGGCGACGCAATGCTTTTAAAACCGCTTTAAAGCGTTTTTCAAAATCACCACGATATTTTGTACCGGCTAACAAAACACCCAAGTCCAATGAATAGACTGTGCAATAAGCCAATGCTTGTGGAACCGCTTTATCAACAATACGTTTCGCCAATCCTTCAGCAATTGCCGTTTTACCAACACCTGCTTCACCGACTAACAATGGATTATTTTTTCGACGTCTACATAAGGTCTGTATCACACGTGTAATTTCTTCTGAACGACCAATGAGCGGATCACTTTGTCCGCTTTTCGCACGCTCATTCAAATTAATGGCATACATCTCCAATATATTTTCTTCTGAACCAGATTCGCGCATGGATGCTGGCGAATCCGTTTGAGATAAAGGATGATTCGATTCAAAATTAAATTCTTCACGTGGCGATTTCGTAATACCTTGCGTTGTGAATTTCATCACATCAATTCGTGTTACATTTTCTTGGTGTAAAAAATAAACCGCTTGGCTATCAGGTTCCCCAAAAATAGAAGCCAAGGCGTACGCCCCCGTCACCTCTGTTTGACCTGCACTTTGCACTTGATAAATAGAACGTTGCAACACACGCTGAAAACTAATCGTTGGCTGAATATCTCTTTCTGCAGGATTAACAACACTCGGTGTTGTTTCATCAACAAAAATACCCAGACCTGCACGCAAACGATCTAAATTCGCGCCGCAAGAAAGCAGTATTTCAGAGGCTTCGGGGTTATCAACCAACGCTAACAGCAAATGTTCAACTGTAATGAATTCATGCTTTTTTTCACGGGCTCTATCATATGCTGAATTTAATGTGAGCTCGAATGATTTGCTAAACATATCCTCACCTCCTGCTTGAAATATTTATCTCCTTACTGTCACTGTAGTAAACAAATGCCACTTTTTCCTGTGCAACATGATGAAAATACAAAAGAAAAAGACTTGACAAAAAAATGAACAATTTTAAATTCTAACTTAAAAGATCGATTTCAGGGTGTTATATGAAATAACTAAAGAAAAACATGAGAAAATAGGCAGTTGCAGCCAACCCCGCTCATCTCTTTTAGATGAGCAGTTAGCGGTATTGAAACATTACATTTTTTGAATAATTGCGTCACCAAAACCAGAACACGTGACTTCATGCGCGCCATCCATCAAACGCGCCAAATCATAAGTGACCGTTTTTGATTGAATCGCCCCGTCTAGCCCTTTAATAATTAAATCTGCAGCTTCTGTCCAACCCATATGACGCAGCATCATTTCAGCCGATAAAATAATCGAGCCTGGATTAACTTTATTTTGTCCTGCATATTTTGGGGCCGTACCGTGCGTTGCCTCAAAGATTGCAACAGAATCACTTAAATTAGCACCTGGCGCTATGCCGATACCACCTACTTGTGCTGCCAGCGCATCCGAAATGTAATCCCCATTTAAATTCAGTGTCGCAATGACGCTATACTCTTCAGGTCTTAATAAAATTTGCTGCAAAAACGCATCAGCAATCACATCTTTGACAATAATTTCTTTTCCAGTCGCTGGGTTTTTAAATTTCATCCACGGACCATTATCTATTAATTGCGCACCAAATTCTTCACGCGCCAATGCATAACCCCAATCACGAAAACCCCCTTCTGTGAATTTCATGATATTGCCTTTATGAACCAGCGTAACTGAATCACGATTATTATCGATTGCATATTGAATGGCGCGACGCACCAATCGTTGCGTACCTTGCTTAGAAACAGGCTTAATGCCAATGGCACTGGTTTCTGGAAAACGAATTTTTTTGACGTTCATTTCAGTTTGCAAAAAAGCAATTAATTTTTTCACATCATTACTTTCAGACTGCCACTCAATGCCCGCATAAATATCTTCTGAATTTTCACGAAAAATAACCATATTTGTTTTTTCAGGGTGTTTAACAGGACTCGGCGTACCTTTAAAATAACGCACAGGACGCAAACAGACATATAAATCTAAATCTTGTCTGAGCGCGACATTTAACGAACGAATACCACCACCCACTGGTGTCGTCAGCGGCCCTTTAATAGAGACAACAAATTCTTTTGCCGCTTCCATTGTTTCAGCAGGCAACCAATTTTCACCACCGTACACTTTAACTGCTTTTTCACCAGCATAAATTTCCATCCAATGCATTTTTTTAGCAGAACCATATGCCTTTTCAACAGCGGCATCGACTACTTTTTGCATTACTGGCGTAATGTCCACGCCAATACCATCACCCATGATAAAGGGAATAATGGGTTGATTGGGCACATGCAACTGATGTTGCGCATCAACGGTAATTTTTTCGCCTTGCGTTGGAATACTGATATGTTTATATGACATGAAACTATCTCCTGTATGAATGGCTGGTATGTTACTGCGGTAATGACGCGAGGTAAAGTTATCCATTAACACAATGCATCACGGTTAACACTTATACAACAACATGGCATCACCATAACTAAAAAATCGATATTGTTTTGCAACCGCTTCTGCATAAGCATGCATCACCCGATCAAATCCTGCAAACGCACAAACTAACATTAACAAAGTTGATTTAGGTAAATGAAAGTTCGTCAATAACATATCAACAACACGAAATTGAAAGCCTGGTGTAATAAATAGTCTTGTGTCTCCACAAAAAGGCGCTATTTCACCAGAAATTGCGGCACTTTCAAGCGATCGCACCACAGTTGTACCAACAGCAATCACACGTCCACCACGCACACGGCAAGCTTTAATTTGTTCACACAACGTTGCAGACACCGTGACTTGCTCACTGTGCATCACATGATCAGACAAATGATCCACACGAACCGGCTGAAATGTACCAGCACCAACATGCAATGTCACAAATCCCATTTCAATTTTTTTTTCACGCATCGTTTGCAATAACAAATCATCGAAATGTAAACCCGCCGTTGGTGCTGCAACTGCACCCATATTTTTTGAGTACACCGTTTGATAGCGCTCTAAATCATTTTCTTTTACATCACGCGCAATATAAGGAGGCAACGGTAAATGCCCATGCTGCGATAATAATGCTGCAATCGATTCTTCATTTGAAAATTGCAATACAAATAAAGCACCTTGCCTGGCTATGACAGTCGCATGCAAAACGCTTTCTAATATAAGTTCGGAATCCACTAATGGCGCATGACTCGCCTTGATATGCGCCAATGCAGTATGATCGTCTAACACACGCTCAATTAAACATTCAATTTTTCCGCCAGATGCTTTTTTTCCAAATAAACGCGCATTCATGACCCGCGTGTCATTAAAAATAACCAAATCAGCGGGATTGAGATCAGCCAACAACTCAGGAAATAACACATGACGAAAATCATCACTTTTTTCAGGCACAACCAATAAGCGACTTTCTGTGCGTTTTTGCGTAGGAAATTGTGCAATCAACGCATCAGGTAATGCATAATCAAAATCAGACACGGTGTACATTTTCATCGGTTGCTCTGCCAATCAAAACGCGCATTATATACCCGAGATTCCTTTCCGCACCAGAATAAGCAGTTTATAATGATGTGACATAAAGGAGTTGTACATGACATCACGCTTTCAAAATGGATTATTACTCGCCAAACAAAGCATCGTCATTATTCGTGAAAATAAAAAATTATTAATTTTTCCGGCGAGCAGCAATATCTTAAGCGTGGCTATTTTATTTGTTGGATTGATCCCCGTTTATAAAATGGAAGTAGTCGTTTGGGAAATAACAGCGAGCGCTAATGAAAAAAACATCTTGATTGCTTTTGCCGCACTACTCATTACTTTTATGCTGATTAATTGGATTGCATTAATATTTAATGCAGCGCTCACACTTTGCGCTATAAAACACATTCAAAAAGAAAACAGCCCATTACGCTTGGGATTTCAAATCATGATCAAACAAGCGCTGAGATTATATTTTTTAAAAGTGATCATGACCACGGCTGCACCGATCATTCAACTATTTGAGTATTGGTATGATGGCTGGTATGAAACTGCTTTTGCGATACGATTTTTATCAGGATTAAACGTCTTAACTGCCATTAAACTGGTTTTACCTGTGATGGTTAACGAAAACTGTAAGCCTATTGCCGCAATCAAACGCTCTTCTCTACTCATTAAAAATACATGGGGAACGACAGTCACTCCACGTATAGGAATCACGGTCATTATGCTAACCATTCACATTCTTTCATTGATTCCCGCTATTATTGCAGTCATCATCGGGGGTAAAATTTGTATCGTTATAGGCGCTATACTGAGCACTATTTTATTTTTAGCGGCATCCACTTTACATTCAGCCATACAAGTTATATTAACCGGCGCACTCTATTTATTTGCCATCGATAAAGATACAACTCATTATTATAATTCAGCAGCACTCAAAGCTGCTTTTTATGCACGGAAAAGAAATATACTTTAAGAGCATGTTGTTACCCATTGAAATTCAAATAACCTTTCCTACTGCGTCATAAAATCAATAATAAAATACAAAATCCTACTATAATTTTGTTGGTTTAAACGAGCAATTTTTTAGGAGAAGTGCATGCGACGTGGCAACAGGTTATTGGGCAAACCCGCTTTTCTCACTTTTCATATTTGGGAAACACAAGCCAATCTTAAAAATGGATTTACGGGTGATACAGGACACGTTGCTTTTACAGCACACCACCAAGCTCAAGAAGCTTATTGGAGTTTATGGCCCAACATGGAACCTGTGGTGCAAGGATTTATACCATCTCCAATAACCAACGACACACCCTATTCACTTTCACAATTTCAGCAAATGAAAGAACATGCTTTAACTGTCATTAACAACGAACTCGCTTATCAAGCTGACAATCCAGACCCTTCAAAAAAAATACCACTCATGCGAATCAAAAAAACACTAACTGAATCTACAACAATAACTCCTGAAGTATTTTCAATTGTTAGTCGAGCCAATGGAATGCATGTAAATTTATGGTACATGAATCACCAAGACGAGTTGGTGCCTGCTCATTTTGATGTCAGCGCCATCGAACAAAGCAGCAATTCCAATCAAAACCGAATGGATCTCTTAATAAGCAGAGAAAAAACACTCAATGCCCCTTATGTTTTCACCCCCGTTAAATTTTGCGGTTATCCAAGCGATGCATTACCTGACCTATCCACTACACAAAAAGTATTGCCTATAACCCCTGAGCGTACTCGTCTTGAAACACTTACTGGCGTTCCAGCAATGACGATGGAAAGCAAACAAGTGGATGTTGATGCCTATGAAAAAGAACCCATTGACTTTGAATTGCCTGTATCAGAAAAAATGGCTGAAAAAATAATGAATGACATCAGCAAAAGAAAAGAAAAAGTAGCGGAAGGAAAAATAAGATACGCACTACATGCTTCGCCTCCTATTTTTACAAGCCCTTACAGAACGCAAACACACTTACATTGTTTAACTTCTACATTAGCCATTACAGAACCCTTAGTAGCAGAAGTTGCTGAGTGGAAAAATTTTTATCGTCAGTCATCACTGACCACACCATCTGATTTTGCAGAGAGACTCCATCATATCCCCAAAGTAACGCCAAAACTTACTCATACAGCTATAGAACAAGACGCAGAAAAACATTCAGCCCCAAAAGGAAGTAAATAATGAGTAACCAATCAATGCATTTTTTTAAAAACAGCTCAACACCTGAGGCGATTAATACAATCATCAACAAGTGTATGAGATTAGAACAAAAAGGCCAGTTAGAAATAGCACTTCAATTAATACAAAGACTCGTTAAAACACAACCCTACTCTAAAGCAGCAAGAGGCCATTTGGGTCGCATTAGTCAAAAATACAAAACAAAAAAACAACCACCTGTTTAAAATGGATTTTACAAAACACCATCTCATTGTTAGGCTCTGCCTCTCAGGTATCGACAAAAGCAAAAATGAAGATGCTCGAAGGGGAAATAAATTAAAATTTGAGGTTAATATTCCTTGATCTTATCCAAAAGTTTTCATTTGTTTGCACCAACTAACGTCAGTTGCAGCTTGTCGATAGTTTAGGGACAGCACCCATAGCAATTAAAATAAATATTTTTTTAATGCCCAAATATTACCAGATGCCATGCAAAAAAAATTACGCTATGATGGCGTTCCAAGTTTTTTAATTTTTAAGGAAAAAAATATGTTAAAGAAAAAATTATTGGCAGTAAGCGTAGGTGTTGCTTTATCAATGACAACATTGGCTGCAACTGCTGACGAGGCTGGATTAACTTTGTCTAGTCAAAATGCGCCACACCAAATTATTGTGACTTGCAATGGCACACCGGCACTTAAAAATATTCCAGCAAATGGTAGCTTACCTGCATTTCCTTGGGGCGCGATCTATTTAATGTTTCACTTACACAATAATTTAAAATGCGTATTCACATTAAATCAAACGGGTACTGTGATTGGAAAAGCAGATTTAACCTTAACAGGTTTAACTGGGAAAAAAGGTGAGATTTCAAATATACATGATCTTGCATCAGGTTATTCCGTTTCTGTTACACCAGGAACAGGACAATTTTACCCCGGCACTACGGTTGCATTATCATACAGCTAAGTTCATTTCTTTATGAGCCTTCGAATGAAGGCTCATTTTTTCAAAGTGTTTTTTAAATATCACAAGTAAATTGAATACCCAACACATTCACATCGCCTTTAACCGTACCAATTCCAATAACAGGCGCTATAGTTGATCCATTGTTAGATGATGAATTATTCACATCCGTTGTGGGAATAAAGAAATGCGTCCAACCCAAGCTCCACAAAAAGCCCGGTTGTGGTTGAATATCAATACCCAGTGACACAGCATAATGATCATTATCCGGCAAACGAATATCCCGATATAAAATACGCGTGGGCGTATCGTCATGACCAAATCCTGCCAACAATGCAACATGATGATTAAATTTATATTTCCCGCCAATCGCTAAATTCCACGTATCACGATAATTTTCCAACAAACGAATTGTACCTGTGCCTGTTGGCGTTGCTAGATTATGAATAATCAATTCATGAAATACAGACCATTGCGTGTAAAATGCAGTTGCCATCAGCGTAAAGTGCGAATTTATATTTTGATACACACTCAAAATGGTCGTGGGTGGCAAAGGGAAATCTGCAGTCGTTGTTCTATTAATCGGGTTGCCAAAAAAATCGGCGGATTGACTGGGGCCTTTTGCATCGATAGTAATTCCTGATCGATAACTTAAACCCACACGCGTCTTATTTGTTATCTGCGCTAATAAACCTGCATTATAGCCATACCCAACTCCGCTCAGATCATCTTTGATCGGTTGAAAAATATCTGCGTTATAGATGGCTGAACCATACAATACATCAAAACCAACACCCACAGACAAATCACGATTAATTTGATAGGCCACACTCGGATTTAAATTGAATGTCTGCAATTCTGTTTTGGTTGCTAAAAAATTCACGGGTTGTTCATTTGGATATTTGGTTGCCAAACCAAATGGTGTTGTCACACTAAATGCAAATGCCCAACGACTTTTAAATGGTAATACATAAGAAAAATTAGGAACAATATTGGTTGTATCACCAGACACATTGTTCACAGGCGTACCATCTGCTGTCCCTGTGAAATTGGTTGTCAAAGCAATTAACGCACCACCAAATGAAAACTGTTGATGCTTAATTTTTGCTGCAATCGCTGCATTATAAAAAACATTTGCTACAGAGTTGGTTTCAGCTGCAGCACCAGCATGATAATCACCCGAATCACCCGCATTTTGCTCCCATAATTGAAACCCGCCAGCAAACGCATTGGCAGAAAAAAAAATAGCTGTAGTAGCAACAACAGGAAACCAATATGGTTTTAAACGATACGAAAACAGCATGAGAAATCCTTATCAAACTAGTTTTATGCAGAGAAAGCCGGATTACTCGGGCACTTCCTGTGCGCTTACCCTCCGGGCTGATTCGCTTCGCGAATCATTCAAATTTTGCAATCCTGCAAAATTTGTCGAACCACACGAAATCACGTGGGTTCTCATCGCCTTTTTTCGAATTCATTAAAACAAACCTACGGTTGTTTTAATGAATTCGGAGAGAGTGGGATTCGAACCCACGTGGACCCTTACGAGCCCCATCCGATTTCGAGTCGGTGCCGTTATAGCCACTTCGGTATCTCTCCAATTTTTTAAATTATTTTTCTATTTCTCCAGAAAAGGTGGGATTATTCGCGCACTTCCTGTGCGCTCACCCTCCGGGCTGATTCGCTTCGCGAATCATTCAAATTTTGCAATCCTGCAAAATTTGTCGAACCCACGTGGACCCTTACGAGCCCCATCCGATTTCGAGTCGGTGCCGTTATAGCCACTTCGGTATCTCTCCAATGCTCAGCTATCGATATCCAACCCCATTTTTATTTTTTTTGCAGTGTGGGTGGCGTTAAGACAACAGGCTTCGTAACTGGTTGAGTTGCCACTTTAGGAATCGGATAATAAACGCTTTGCTTTAAGAGTGGCACACCCGGCGGCACAACCAATGAACCAATTTGTTTGTCCTGTTTTAAATAGTCTTTGTTATGATTTACACAACCCACCAAAGCCATACTTACTAAAAATGCTATTAATAAGGCAAAAAAACGCATATGCCAACCTCTTTTAAAATTGTCAAATTAGGATTTGTTGCATCACAGATTGCACAATCGCATGATGCGCTACGCTCAGCGTCGTCAATGGTAACCTGATTCCAGATTGAATCAAACCCATTTTTTGTAATACCCACTTCGTTGGAATCGGGTTACTTTCAATGAACAATGCACTGTACAAATCAACCAGCTGATTGTTTATTTTTTCTGCTGCTATACGATCTTTTTTTAGCGCAGCAACACACAGTTCATAAAAGGTTTTTGGCACAATATTCGCCGCAACCGAAATCACACCTTGCCCACCTTGCAACATAAATTCCATCGCAGTGGCATCATCACCGCTGTAAAAATCCATTTTTAAATTCAACGATAATAATTTTTTCAAACGATTCAAATCACCTGTCGCTTCTTTCACGCCGATGATATTAGCAAATTGAGACAAGCGCGAAATGGTTTCTGGCAATAAATCACATGCAGTACGTCCAGGTACATTATATAAAATTTGTGGAATTGGAACTGCCTGCGCAATAGCACGATAATGTTGAAACAAACCTGCCTGCGTTGGCTTATTGTAATAAGGCGTCACCAATAAAACAGCATCAGCACCCAACGCCATCGCTTCACGTGTGAGCAAAATACTTTGCGCGGTTGAATTAGTACCCGTCCCAACAATCACAGGGATAGTGTGATGCACGCGGGCAACAGCGCAACGAATCAACTCGCGTCGCTCATCACTTTCAATCGTTGCAGACTCGCCCGTTGTCCCCAATACAACCAATCCCGTGGTTTTATTTTGCATATGCCAATCAATGAGCTTTTCAAAAGCAGCATAATCAATTGAATCATCCGTCTGCATAGGTGTAATAATGGCAACCAAACTGCCGTGAAACATGATTTTTCTCCAATTGACAAACGATGCGTTAATGCATCGATGACAGTACAGTACTACTGCACTTAATTTACATTCGACATACTACAATGCCAATCTGTTAAAAACCACACAACCTGTTAAAATAACATCCATTTTTAACGTGGGATTTGTTATGACATTACAATTCGGCTTCATTATTGGCTTATCTGCTTTATTACTGATCATTCTGATTGTGATCATTCTGATGAATGACCGCACGAAACAGCTTTTTTCACAGCGCGAATCTGTTGAAAAATTATTACAGGAACAGCAAACAGCACAACAAACAGCACGCCAGCAATTTGATCAATACCAAATTCAAAGTTTAAAATTAATTCAAGACAGCATGCAAAATGCTCTATCTGAGATGCGCAATCAAGTCGCTTCCATGCTGAACCAAAATACACAACGACTCACTGAACAAGTTGATAAACTGACACAAGCCACACAAGAAAAATTAAAAGAAATTAGCCAAGAAGTAAATAAACAACTCACAGTCGGATTTGAAAAAACGAACAGCACGTTTCATGATGTCGTAAAGCGCTTAGCCATCATTGATGAAGCACAAAAAAAAATCACAGAACTATCCAGCAACGTCGTTGGTCTTCAAGACATTTTATCTGATAAAAAATCACGCGGCGCATTTGGCGAAATTCAATTAAGTGGCCTTTTACATAACATGCTCCCTGAAACCCATTTTGCATTACAACATACTTTATCAAATGGAAAACGCGTAGATTGCTTGTTGTTTTTACCCGAACCTACCGGCAATATTGCAATTGATTCTAAATTTCCGCTTGAAAGTTATCGTAAATTGCAAAATAAACAACTAACCGATGCTGAAAAAAAATCGACAGAAACGCAATTTAAAATTGACATTAAAAAACACATTCAAGATGTGGCAGAAAAATACATTATTCCAGGAGAAACAGCGGATGGCGCAATGCTTTTCATTCCTGCAGAAGCTATTTTTGCTGAAATTCACGGTAAATTTGAAGAGCTGGTTGAATTTGCACAACAAAAGCGTGTCTGGCTTGTTTCACCCACAACCATGATGGCCATATTAACAACAGCACGTGCCGTATTAAAAGATGCCGCTACCCGTCAACAAGTACACATCATTCAGGAACACTTAATTGGATTAGGAAAAGATTTTGAACGTTTTCAAAAACGCATGGATGATTTAGCCAAACACATGAATCAAGCACATCAAGACGTTGAGCTGGTTCACAAATCTTCTCAAAAATTAACATCCCGTTTTCAAAAAATTGAGAAAGTTGATGTGTCTACACAAAAAATAAATTTATTGGAAACTGAACCTGTAAAAACCGATGACTAATTCCTTTATAAAGCCCCTTTTGATTGGCAAAAAAACATTTGCGAGCAATTTAATACAAGCACCACTGGCTGGTATCAGTTGCGCACCTTTTCGTGAATTGGTATGGCAATTCGGTGGCGTTGCTTATTGCTGCACAGAGATGTTATCTGCGCATAGCATTGCAAATGAGAATGATCGTGGCCCTCGCTTCCAAACACGATCTCCGATCGAAAAAAATCTGTGTTGGCAATTATCCGGAAATAAACCAGGCATATTGGCACGTGCAAGCGCCCATGCTATTCAACATCATGCGGATATACTTGATTTAAATTGTGGCTGCCCACAACCCAAAATTCGCAAAAAAGGCTGCGGCAGCAAACTCTTATCTGATGAAAAAAAATTATCCGAATTGATTAAAGCAATGCGACAAGATGATCACACGCCGGTAACTTTAAAAATGCGCATTGACGCCAATCATGGTGAATTTTGTGATCGTTCTGTTGCAAAAATGCTAGAAAACACAGGCGTCGATGCCATTATCGTACATGGACGACACTGGACACATGATTATAATGTGCCTTGTCAGCTCGATGCCATCGCCGCAATTGTGGACGCTGTTTCCATTCCTGTGATTGGTAACGGCGATATTTCGGATGCTGAAAAAATAAAAACCGTATTCACACAAACACACTGCGCTGGATTTATGATTGGACGCGCCAGTGTTGGGCAACCCTGGATTTATCAAAAAATCACCGATGAAATCAACGGGGCATCATTTAGCACACCAACATCACAACACATTGGTGAATTATTCTTGCAGCATGCGCGCGGATTGGTGCAACTAGAAGGCGAAAAAGCAGCCATTTTGCAATGCCGCAGATTTGGAAAATACTACGCCAGTCATCTTGAAAAAAAAGCAGCGTTTCTTGAAGCCTTATATCACATTGATCTTTTCAGTGATTTTGAATCTAATGTTAAAGCATATTTTAATTGATAAAGTGGATTTTCATAATCACGCGCGGTCAATATTTTCATTGGCATTTTAAATGCGTAAAATTTTGGGATCACTTGCACATCATTGTGCTCACAAAATTTCTGTATAATTAGCTCATTGGATCGACTGGTCACAAAATAAATATCGCGATTCCGTTTTTTCTCCTGCAAAATAATGTTAGCCAAATCAATACCGTCATATTTCTTACCTGAAAATTCATAATCAATAAAATAAATTTCACGATTTTCATTTTTTGATGCCAAATGCATTAATAATTTTTCACCTGAATCACAATACAAAACACGAATGGTTTTATTCATAGAGTTTATTTTTTCACACCATGCATGATAAATTTCAGCACTATCATCAATACAAATGACATCGCAGTGTTCATGCAATACCAACTCTTCAGTAAACCATTTTGGCGAAGATTGTAATGGCAGCATAATAAAAACAGAAACGCCTTGATCCACATTTGATTGTAAAGCAATAGAACCACCCCAACTTTCAATGCTTTCTTTCGCATGCGCTAAGCCCAAACCTGAGCCCTTTTCCTTTGTTGAAAATCCAGGTTTAAAAACCGAAGGGAATAAGGCATCTGGAATGCCGCAACCATTATCCGAAACCTGAATAATACTGTTATGCTCATCATAGCTCAGCGTCACTTGCACAATAACTTCGTCTGCAATTACTGCTTCACAAGCATTATTTATAATGTTAGTGATAATACGTTTTACCTCAACTGGAACAACATTTAAAAATAAAGCATACTGATCAACAGAAAAATCCGCATTGATTTTTAATTTCGAATTTGAAAGTGTAATGCGACGCTCTGAAATCACACCCTCCAACAAAACAGCAATTTGTGTCGGCACACAGGTATCAATCCCCTCTTCTATCGAGCCCGTTTTATCTAAATTGTTGGTAATATCACGGATATGATTCAATGCATCTCGCAAGATAATCCACTTGGAGTCTTCCATTTTTGGTAACCGTTTTATAACCATTTCAAGTGCTGTAAGCGGCGAACGCACATCATGAGCGACTTGTTTTGCAAAAAGTATTTTCCGCGCAAGCTCGTGCGATATTGTATTAATTGACCTCTCAATAAATTCACTCAACATGTCAAACTCATATATTTTCTCAAGAATTAAATCACGCTCTTCAAAATTTTTTGTAAAATTATACTGGCGAATTCGCCCAATAAAATTATTTACGGGCAAAAGAAGGCTTTGAGAAAATCTATTCCCAAGAAAAACCGAAAAAATCATAATAAACATTAATGCGATTGGAAAATTCCAAAGCATAAGATGGATATTACTTACATGGCTTGGTAAGCGCAAAAAATTAAGAAATAGAAAACCAATTATAAAAACCACCAATGATGTCGATGAAATCCACGAGCTAAGAATAACCTGCATAGAATTGTATTGACAAAACTCAAATATTGAATTTTTTATACAAATTGCAAAACCAGCTGCCATAAATACAACACCCGCCGCCCAAACAGCGTGAATCCAATCAGCTGAATGCAACTCATTCATTTCAAACATAAACAAACAGCGCGTTGTTAAATCTGCAGAAACAATCATAAGTGTGCCCAAAGTAAGAAAAATAATTGACTTAGAAAGAGCTCTTGAAAAAACGATAATTGAAAAAATCCAAACTCCCATATCTAACGCAACACTAATACTTTGATATATAGTTGTAATTATTGAAAGATTATTTCCAATTGAAAAATAGTAAATAAGAATCAATAAAACCATAAGAGAAAATGCATAATATGCAAAATTATAAGGTGAAAAAAACATATTATTTTTTTTAATAAATGAACACCAGTTGATAGCCTGGCATAATTGAAAAATAAAAACTGGGAGGGTTACAATTAAGGAAACACTTTTTTCAATCGGCGCATCTTGAATTCTAAAAAAATAATTATAATACGCATCACAAAAAGTTGCGCTTAAAAAAGAAATACTATTTAAAATAAAAAAAAGCTTATAAAATGATCTTTTAAAGATAAAACAATATGCCGAAAAAAACAAACAAATTATATCAGCAGTAATTTGTATAGAGCTGATAAAAATAGTACCGAACATTAAAAAACCGCCCTAATCATCTTTATTAAGTAATTTATTGCCATCATAACCAATTGAGGTCAATCTTCTTTTCAAGAACTCATAAGCAGTCATTCTGTTTTTTAAAACTATATTTCGCTTTGGGTGAATAAAAAACGGGATAGAATAACGAGCTTGAATAATATCAATATCAGCATAAGTAACTTTGTGAATGGCAGATTTTAAATAACCATCGGTATATAACTCAATCATATCTCCATTGAAAAATATAATTTCCGATTTAGCAACTTTAAAGTCTAACCATTCATTGCTTGGAGTCAAAAACTTAACTCCACGAGAAGTTGCAACAGGCAAAATTGTAAACAAACATGCATCGCCATGTGGTGCAGCTCTTTCCAATCCACTATGTTGATTTTTAGCTGGATAATGTATAATTCTCATCATGTGATTATTATCACCAGCGATAATGCTAGATAGTGAATCTCTAAAATTTAGAACTCTATCGCATATTTCTTCATCTATTAAAAATAATATTTTTTTTGTTAACCCAACAAAAGAATCAAGCAACTTTAATGTTTGAAAAGTATTAATATTATCTGGGTAACTTCCTTTGTAATGAGATTCATAAAATTCCTTATTATCAGGGAAATCACTACCCTCAGCAATTTCTGTATTGAATGCAACATAACCTTCATCCGTAAAATCAGATCTAATATAATTAAATTTACTCTCACCTTCAAAAAATGGAATCCATTCTTTATAAACCTTACCAATAAAATTCGTTGAAACCCCGTGATTCTTTAAAACACAGAAAGAATGACATTTTATATTTTCAAACAAAAGGTAGCTTGAGTTTTCTACATTTAAATCCACATAAATATTTAAGTTGCATTTATTGCAAATAAAATTATTCATTTTTAGTTACCATTTAAAAATTTAAGTGCGTTTTTTGAATGCACAAATTTAAACATCTTTTTTCGAGCAAGGAGAAGTATAAATGCAAAAACCAATAAAAAAAATACAAATAATAAAACATTAATGGTACTTTCTCTATTTAAAAGTAAACTAGGCATTGCCAAAAAACACCCAGCACATTGTTTAAAAAAACCATTTGCACTCATAAACACCATTGAATTAAACGCACTATTGGTTCCAATCCATTTCGGTTTCATGTTTTTTGTAAGCCAAGTAAAACATACTGTCTGACAACTACTAAAAAATCCCAAAAAGAAATAAAGCATCCCAACTATTAAAAATGGAAAGTGGTGAAAAAGTAGTTGTGGCAGTAGTGTTAAAAAACTCATGCCTGCACCAAGCATCACAATCCATTCTGGATGATCATACCGATCTGCAATCTCTCCCCATAACGGCAAACCAATCATTAGACCCAAAAATAATAACATCACAATATAAGTGCTTTGCACATCAGTAAAATGATACAAACTCATTAAAATAACCACACCCCAAAGCGTCCCAATAATACTAACTGGCGTATCTAACAATACAACTAAAATACAGTCCATCCAGTTTTGAATATTTTTTGAGATACAGGATAAGGTAGCAAATAATTTTTTTACCTGAATTGACTCTGAAACTTGAAGATAATCACTAGACAATGGATGCAAAAATAAAAAATTAATCGCCATCACTACAAGACCAAAAGCAGCCATTGATAAGATTGCTGATGAAATACCAAAATGATTCACCATCATTAGCAATGGATACTGACAAATCAATCCGCCAAACATACCGGCCGATAAAAATAATCCAATAAAGAAGGTGAAACGTTTAGCGAAAAGTGATGATAAAATTCGAATACCGCCAATAAATGAAAACGTACCACCGAAAAATCCACAAAAAAATCGCGCTATCCATTGCAGATAAATATTTGCACTCACGAACAATAAAAAAGCAGCTATAATTGAGCCGCTCATAGCCCATAACAATGTTTTTCGCAGCGGGAAGCGATCCAACATAAACCCAACAGGTAGTAATCCAATCACATCACCATAATAATACGCAGCAGAAATCGAAGCTATTTGCGCATGATTGTAAGTGCCAGAAGATAGCAATGCGGGCGCCAATATATTGAAATAACTCATTTGTGCAGATTCAAAAAAATAAAAAAAAGTAATAGAGAGAAATGTAAACATGTTTTTTGTTTTTATTTTTTTAATTTGAAATATATTACCAAGCATTTTAATTTTACCCTTCCAACTCAAACCAAAAATATCGTTGACGACCAATCAAGGTTGATGGCGTATAAAAATGATTTGCCCACTGCTTACAATCAATATTCCATGCCTCCTTTCCCATTCCAAAAAAATATACTTTTTTTCGACATCGAATAGCTTGAATTAATTCACGCGACAATGCATTTTCAGTGCCATACGCATCAAGCCAAGCATCCAAACTAATATCATTATGCATAATCAAAAATAATTTTTTACCCGCTTTATTCATGCATAAAAAACTACCTTGTTTATCAATTAAATAATATTCAGTGATGTTTTTTTGAGCACAATACGCCTGGAAAAATGAAATAAAAACAGGGTCTGATAACGGCATCAGATTTTCCACTTCTAAATGCGCCAGCAAAGGCATTGTCATTCTTTGAAAATATTGCATGGACAAGTCTTTAATATGCGATATTAATTTTTCTTCCATCAGCAGATCACTTTTTTGGACAAATCGCTGAATATAATTTTGATTAAACCCAGCAATCACCTCTTCATCTTGCGTCATTCCTGTTAACAATATTTTATTAATAAGTAAATGCTGACATTTTTTTGCCAACGAAAAACCATTCATCACTGGCATTTGATAATCAATCACCATGGTCGTCACTTCATCATGTCGATTAAGATTATCAATCAAAGCAGCAATTTTCGTAATATCAAAATCAGTTGGGGTATGCTGCAAAATTCCGTAACATTCATCATCTCGATTACTTTTTAAGAAATGTTTGTCAGATAATTGTGGCTGGTAATGATTTAAAAAATTCAAACAAGATTCAGCTGATGAAAATAATTTTGAATTGGCAAATGCTTCAAATGCCATTGGCATGCATTGCAAAAGTGTTTGATCATCGTCCACACAAACACAAGTGGTTGGGTAATAAAACAATGGTAGATTTTTTATCATTTCGCTTCCTTGATTTCCTTGAATTAATTTTTAAAATTTGAATACATTTCAATAATGACACCAATTATTTTTGATTCTTTTGTATTCAACTTAATGCTCCTTTTTTCATTATTCACATGATAAAGGTATTTATTTTTTCCTTCTGAAATATACTTTCGAATAACAGCGATCGTGTCGCCATGAAACTGCAGCAAAAGATAATCACCTGTTTCTGGTTTTAACTCAGGATTCACAACAATAACAGCGCCCACTGAAAAAATCGGTTCATATAATGTATTTTTCACTACTGCGGAAAAAATAGATTTGGCTTGGGTGTGTTGTAATGATTGTTTCTGAGACTGCCAACAAAACCACCCTGCTGTTTTTTTAATATGGCTTTTATATTGCGATGCTTCATGTAGTGTCAGCAAAGGAATAGAAAATGCGGGACGTTTTGCAAGCAGATGAGAAAACTCAGGTTCATTCAAGGGCTTTCTTCCAATCAATTCATCTATAGAAATAGCAAAATAATTGGCTATTAGGAGTAAAGTTGAAATCCTTGGATCTTGAACATCACCCGTCAATAAACGATGTATCGTTGGTGTTGGTAAATGCAATGCATTGGCTAAAGCATTTGCTGATAATTTTTCACGCGAAAGCAATTGAGTTAAGATAGATTGAATACAAGCTGTTTGATTGTTTTTCATATCGGCGGCGCAACTCCCTTTGTTCAAAAAACCACAGCTTGCGAGTTTAACATTAATGTAATATATTCCATTACATTAATGTAATACTTGGTTGAGTGCGAAAAATTCTAACACGATTTTTCGAAAAAACCAGCGTTAAATTAACCTGTTCTTTTTGTACATATAAGGAAAAATCATGGAGCTTTATAATGGAACTGGCTGTCTTGTTTATTTAATTGGCACATTATCGACTATGCCAAACTCACCTAAAAACAATAGCGTGAAAACAACCATTGTTGTGAATCGAAAAAAAACGTGCTCAAAAAACAAGGTCAATAAAAACGAAAATTATCGTGTTATTTTAAATCATCATGATGCACTGCGTATTACAAAATTTGGCTTTCCAGGCATGGTAGTCGGTATCCGAGGTGATTTATGTGGTGACGACAATGCCGAAATTATTGCAGAAAAAATTGATTTTATGAATTTTACCGACGGCAATCAATCAAAAATAATTTCAGAAAATATAGGGGTGTATGACTTTAAAAACCACGAAAAAAGTTATTGGCTTAATTACCAAGGAACCTTGCGCGAAGAATTTACTTATATTCACTAAGCAGTGTTCTCAATTAACGCCGTCCTGAATGATGATCTTGCAGTTTTTGTGGTCTTAATGAAGGGTTAGATAACCCAGTGAATTTAGTTTTTCATGGTAGTTTTTTTACATTTCAAAATGATTGTTAACTTTTTTTTAATCAGCGCCATAGTGCAATACACTTCAAATTCACTATGGAAGCGTATGTATGAGTTGCACTGACAATGAAATTTGGCAAGTGACAATACCGATGCCATCAGGACAGCTGCAAACCTATCGTTCAAGCAAAACCGGAGAAAACAGTAGGCAATTAATTCCTGTGAGCGATAAAAATAAAGGCGCATTGGCTATTTTCATGCAAATGCTGCGTGACATTGCTGCAGGTAAAGGTATTTGTATGCTTAGGCACTCAAGATCAGAGCGAAGAAAGGCGCCAAGAATTCCATATGAGCTATTTTGTTTCATCTTAACTTTTAATTTTGGTATGACTGGAAACTCAGTTGAGAAAGACATGGAGCAAATTAGCACTGAAGCAGTGGCGCTTGGTTTTTCATAAAATCAAAATGTCGTCATTGATTCGCTAGCTCCTCCATTTATAAAAAAGAGGAAAGCTTACTCAATCTCTCAATTTTCTTTCTCAAAGGGAACTTATCTAAGCAGGCACCATGTGAAATCAATTTATGCAACGAAGCTTTTACAAAAGAGAATAACCATATCCACAGAAAAATCGGCCCCTAAGGCGCGATGACTCGTGTCTCACCAAAACCTACCCACAGATAAATAACCAATTGATTATATTTAGACCATTTATTCTTTGCGCAGGACAAAAGCTCATAAAGTGGCTCCAGCAGCCAGCTGCAGCGATATAACTGGTTGAAAAATATTAAGACACTTCTTGAAATCCGCTTCTTTTTTAAGCGGATTAATGATTATTTCGCG
>Ga0210044_10003846_pt1 | contig 21286 bp, 24 predicted proteins | sample CryGey13umfilter_2_FD_183959 | JGI IMG/M metagenome (GOLD analysis project Ga0210044, IMG submission 183959) | Groundwater microbial communities from aquifer in Utah, USA - Crystal Geyser 4/9/14 3 um filter (SPAdes) (version 2) | ecosystem: Environmental > Aquatic > Deep subsurface >... | reverse complement strand
CCAAAGCATCTGTGGTTCCGTACCGTGACCATACATAACAGCCGGGATAGAACCTTGCTTACGCATCGTATACAAATCTTTTCCTGCTTGTCCTCGTGCCTTCACCTGGAGTGTAAATTCTGACATAGCTCTTCTTTTCCCTTTATCTGAAATTATATTAATGCTTCGACACCACCTTCATACTGTTTCAAAAATTGATGCGCCTCAATGACCTGATCCGACGAAACCGCTTGGCCGAAGAAAACCCTACGCGCCTCACTTTGCTCGAGATCGGTCAGTATGCCCAGGCTCACAACACCGAATTGCCCCAAAGAGACAAACACCATCGATGATGCTCCGCAGTCCGTACAGGAGAGATGAAGTGTCGTACGCTTTTCGTCTTCATCAAGCACGAGCATCTTGGCTGGCCGGTATTTCTTGTTACACACCGGACAACGAATGATCGCTTGCAAATTCTCGAGTGGCATTTTCATAGAACGAGTATACCTCTTTATATCTCCCGAAAGCAACAATCTTTCGAAAAAACATCAGCTCGATTCTCTCTTGAGTGTTGGTAGCTTACCATAGAGAGAGGTCTCGGTCAACCCCCACACCAATTGAGCTTGAGTGCGAAAAAAAACAATGTACTCAATCCCTACTTAAAGGACTTTTACTGAGAACAACATATCTCTCTGAAGATGAAGCTCAATTGGTGTGGGGGTCAAGCACGAATCAAAGCATAAAGGTTGACCCCGTTAGAGAAAAGTACTGCAAGCCCCATTAGAATAGATATTCTAACAGGGTTGATAATTTCTCTGAAGCGTGTATACTACAAGAAGCAGTAACTCGTTAATAGACATATTTTATGGCTGACGAAATCGTAGCAGAGACAGGACATTGTATGAAGTGCAAGGAAAAAAGAGAAATGAAGGATATAGAAGAGGTAGAGATGAAGAATGGTCGCAAGGCAATGAAAGGCATCTGCACCGTCTGTGGCACGAAAATGTTCAAGATTCTTGGTAACAAGAAATAGTATCAGTTTTCAAAAGTAAAAACGCCCTATCCGATCCGATCGACGGGGCGTTTTTTGTTCCTCATTTCTCTCTTCTCCCCTCTTCCGTCACGTATCCTGCGTCAAGCATCTTCTACTTAGATATCCAAATTCTTCACTGTTTTGGCATACGTTTGGATGAAGTGACGACGCGGTTCGACTTCGCTTCCCATCAGAATATCAAATAATTCATCAGCAGCTTCGGCATCTTCGATGGTCACCTTGAGCATAACACGATTGTCAGGGTTCATCGTCGTTTCCCACAGCTGTTCCGGATTCATTTCTCCAAGACCTTTGTAACGCTGAAGGGCTATACCTCCCGTATTTTCGGCCTCTCCTTCGTTTTCTACCACTACCACGTCTGCCTCTTCATTTGCCGGCTCTTCTTTCTTCCCCTTCCTCTCTTTTTTGGCAGTAGATTTCGCCAGAGCATTTTTTTTCATTTCTTCCACGATCAACAATTTCTCTTCTTCGGTATAGGCATAACGGACGTCTTTCCCTTTTTGGAGACGGTACAGCGGTGGCTGAGCGATGTAGATGTGCCCATCACGAATGAGTGATTCGTAATATCGATAAAAGAATGTCAGAAGGAGCGTCCGAATATGTGAACCATCAACATCGGCATCAGCCATAATGATCACTTTTCCATAGCGCAGTTTCGCGATATCAAACGTTTCTCCGATACCCACTCCGAGGGCGATGATGATTGGTTTGAGCGTATCAGACTTCACCACTTTATCGAGACTCGTCTTTTCGACGTTCACCAATTTACCGCGCAACGGCAGAATAGCCTGAAACTCGCGATTGCGTCCTTGTTTAGCACTACCACCTGCCGAATCTCCTTCGACGATGTACACTTCGGAACGTTCGGCATCGCGTGTCGTACAGTCAGCTAGTTTCCCCGGAAGGGTCATCCCTTCGAGTGCACCTTTACGGAGGACAGCGTCCTTGGCCGCCCGTGCGGCGATACGAGCACGCACGGTGAGTAGACACTTGTCGATCATCGCCCGAGCATCAGCAGGATGAGTCTCGAGAAATTCACCGAGTCCTTCAGATGTCACTTGCGATACTGCTCCACGCACTTCATTATTATTGAGCTTGTCTTTGGTCTGTCCCTCGAATTGCGGATTAGCGAGTTTGACAGAAATGACAGCTGTCAAACCCTCACTCAAATCTTCCGAAGTGAATGCTCCTTCTTTTTCCTTGATCAGATTATTTTTCTTAGCATACTCATTCATCGCACGCGTGAGCGCCATCTTGAAACCGGTGACGTGCGTCCCTCCGCCTGGATTCAGGATATTGTTGGCGAAAGCAAACAAGTGTTCTTTGAAACCTTCGGTAAACTGAAACGACACTTCCACATAGACATCATTCATCGTTTTTTCGATGTATACCGGTATTTGATTCTTCACCTCTTTCTTACGATTGAGAAACTTCACAAATGAAACGATGCCGGAATCGAAATAAAAACTGTGCCGATTCACCTTGTATTCCTCTCCTTTTTCTTTCACTTCACGCCAATCCTCCGCCTCGATCCGGATCCCCTTCGTCAGAAATGCCTGATAACGGATATATTCGAGAATCTTCAACCAGGAGTAATTTATTTCGGGAAAAATTTCCGGATCAGCCTGAAAAGCGACCGTCGTACCCGTCGTATCGGACTTACCAATAGCTTTGACATCGGCGACTGGCTTGCCACGTTTGTACTCCTGCATCCACATCTTCCCCTGACGCTCCACCGTCACTCTCGTAACGACAGAAAGGGCATTCACGACAGAAACACCGACTCCGTGCAGACCTCCTGAAATCTTGTACCCTCCTTCACCGCCGAACTTTCCTCCAGCGTGAAGAACAGTCATCACAGTTTCCAATGTCGATTTCTTCGTCTGCGGATGTATCTCAACAGGAATACCACGACCGTTATCCCTCACCTCTACCCAATTGTCCGGCAAGAGACGGAGAACAATATCCGTACAGTGACCAGCCATAGCTTCATCGATGGAGTTGTTCACGACTTCCCAGACGAGGTGATGCAATCCTTCGAGAGATGTACCTCCGATATACATACCTGGGCGCTTGCGTACCGGATCAAGCCCCTCGAGAACCTGGATGGATTTTGCACCATAACTCGCTTGTTCTATTTTCTTTGCCATAAGTATCAATTCAATTGATGGAAAATTAAACTTCCTATTTATCTGTATGATTCGAAAAACGTCTCAGCGAAAGCTCTACGAGGAGTACCGCTCCGAAAAGAAGCAACGCATCCCACCATATCAAAATTTGTGCATACTGAAAAAAAACGATGAGGAGTACGTATAAGGCAAGAAGGCTTGCTTGGCGAAAAGCTCCACCGAGATGGTGTCCTACTTCTTTGTCTCCAAGTCCCTTACGGTAAACCCACGTAACCAAAAGCGTGAAACTTCCCGTCAGTAATGCGAGGAGGCTCACAAAAAAAATAATTATTCCCACTATTCCTGTCTGCTCAGGATTGAGAAGAATGATCACACCGAGCCACGCCAAGAGAGCCGAAAATGTAAAGAGACGGATACCCCACAAGTAAGCGAGAAATGACATATTCTGGAATTATTTAATACTTTTTATAGGAACAAAAAATGACTCTTTATAAAAACCTCGCCAACCAATAGGCAAGATTCACCTCTCTATTTTACCTGTTTCTCTGAAAAAAAGCAACTCCCGAAGTCAGTATAATTTTGCTTTACTAGAAGCTTTTTCTGGAACAATCAACCCAAAGAAAAAACACTCTCTCATACGATGAGTGTTTCTCTATTCCATGATATCTACGCTCTCGATACGTATGTACCTTTCTCCGTATTCACGATGACACGATCATCTACCTTGATGAAAAGCGGAGCCGTTATCTGAAGACCGGTTTCAAGCGTCACTACCTTGCCACCGCCTGATGCGGTATCGCCTTTGATACCAGGAGGAGCATCTGTCACGGTGAGGGTCACTTTCACCGGCGGATCAACATTGATCGGTCGTCCATTCCAATTGAGAACTGATATTTCCGTTCCCTCCACGAGATACATCGTCGTATCACCCAGGACTTCTTTCGAGAGAGAGAATTGATCAAACGAAACAGTGTCCATAAAGTGATAATCATCCCCCTCGTGATACAAATACTGCGCGTGCGATTTCGAGATTTCTGTCTCTTCCACTTTTTCCGCGCCCTGAAAAGTATAATCGATGATCACACCAGAAAGAAGATTCTTCAATTTCGTACGCATAACCGCGCCACCTCGTCCAATCTTGGAATGCAGATATTCCAAAACAACGTATGGTTCGTTATTCCAAATGATTTTCTTTCCTGTTTTGATATCAGTCATATTCAACATAGAGGCACATCGATGTTATTTGATCACATAAGGAATAAGTGCCATAAAACGGGCTCGTTTAACGGCCACAGCCAGTTCTCGCTGTTCTTTGGCAGAGAGTCCGTGTTTCTTCGGCGGATACATCTTGCCTTGTGAGTTGAGGAAACGACGCAAAAAATAGGCATCCTTGTAATCAAGATTGGCAAGCTTCTTGCTCATTGCTGCTTCCATAGTGTTTGTGATAAATGATAATAGATAAGAGAAATTGATAAAAGAAATATGATACTCAAAAATACTGCATCTCGTATTATTTATCAGACATCCTCCATCTTCTTAAAATGGGACATCTTCGATTCGAATTTCATCTTTTTCATCATCGAGATTGATGGTAGGGATTTCTTCTTCGACCGGTGCGGAAACATTCGCATTCGTCTGGCCTCCGCTCCGCCTCTCTGTACTGGCGGTACTCCGTGGCGCTCCAGTACCCTGAGAAGATCCTTGGGCACGATTACCCAGTTGCATCGTTTCTCCAACGATTTCGGTTATTTTTTTCAGAGAACCATCTTTGGCCGTATATTCTCGTGTCTGCAAACGACCTTCGACGAAACATTCCTGTCCTTTGGTGAGATATTGCCCGGCGATTTCTGCCAAACGTCCCCACAGAACGACGTTGTGAAATTCTGTCTTCTCTTGCTTGGTACCGCTCTTGTCGGTCCAAAAATTATTAGTTGCCATACTGAGTGTCGCTACCGATTGACCATTCGGTGTCGTTCTCACATCAGGGTCTCGTGTGAGACGTCCAACTAGAATAGCTTTGTTTACGTTCATACTCTTTTGGTTAATGATTTATTAAGAATCGTATTATTTTTTCGTTTGCTATTATTTGTTCTCTGTTGGCTATTCTATATATCAAGTTTCGCTTTCAGCTGTTCATCGATCTGTTGATTGCTTACCGGCTTCATATCTTCTTTCGGGGCGACAGGCGCTTGAGGCATAGGACGCACAGCACCACGTTTTTCATACCGACCGCCACGGCTCTCTACTTTCGGACGTTCCACCCGTGGAATCGCCTTCAACTCTGGGAGGTCTTTCGCCAGAACGATGAGAAAACGCAGAACATCCTTGGAAAGTTGGAGAGAGCGATTGATGACGCTGAGTGGATGAATAGCCGCCTCTTCTTTCCCGCTCGCTTCGAATTCGTCCTTGTCTGGCAACGTGAAACGACGGGCGATATAGATGCCACGATTTTCCTTCTTCACTTGGTACGCCATTTTGCGCTTCTCTTCCGTTGCCGGAGCAAGGAATGAACCACCTTCGGAGACAACGGTCTTCTCGACAGCTTCCTTGATACGTGGCAACTCGCTTTCCTTCGATTCACCGACGAGATAATACAACTCGTATTCAATCATACATTTGATAGTTAGCAATTAGCGGTTAGTTAACAAAAAAATTCCCCAGCAAAGAAAGTCTACCTTTTGGGGAGTTACCTCTCCTAATCCACTTGATAAGACTCAGGGCGGGAGAAGCATCGGACTTTCTCAGTTGTTTTCACAGCTTACCAGACATCTCTTGTTTTAGCAAGAGCACATTTATGATAGAGCGGGTAGGGGGAGTCGAACCCCCGTCCTCAGCTTGGAAGCCTGCCTGTCGGCAGACAGGGCTGATATAATGAGCCGTTCTTATTTCTTAATGAGCGGGTAGGGGGAGTCGAACCCCCGTCCTCAGCTTGGAAGGCTGATATAATGAACCGTTATACGACACCCGCTTGTTTTATCAAACCTCTCAAAAACTCTTTCCCAGAAGCATTTTTTAAAGACTTTTCTTTTTTACGTCCATCTACATAATTTGCAAATTCCTCCGAATAAATCAAATGAAAATCCTTGAATCTTTTCGTATAGAAACTTTGACCCCTCTTATGTTCACTTATCCTTCTTTCTAAATCATTTGTCATTCCTACATAAATCTGTTCAGATATTCTATCATAAAGAGCATAAACAGTAATCATACGCCGTCCTCAGCTTGGAAGCCTGCCTGTCGGCAGACAGGGCTGATATAATGAGCCATTACCTGCCTACGGCAGGCGAGTCCGACACCCGCTTGTTTTATCAAACCTCTCAAAAATTCTTTCCCAGAAGCATTTTTTAGAGACTTCTCTTTTTTGCATCGACTGCCCGTAAACCGGTAAAGGGATCTATATGGCGATTCTCTTTCGGCACACCCAGATCGATTAGTATTTTTTCTATCGCATCACTGAACTGCGGTGATCCGACGATATAATACAGACAGCCTGTGATATTGTGACAGTATTTCTTGATCATCTCGGTACAGATATATCCTCGTTCATCATTATCAGGAGCACACGGATCATCAGATTTGCTCAGTACAGTGATATGACGCAGATGAGGAAGGGTTATGTTTTCTATTTCTTCTTCAAAAGCGACATCCTTGATGAAACGATTGGCATACAAAAGCGTGAAGCTTCGAGTACTCTTCTCATATTCCGCTTGTTTCAAAATACTCCGCACAGGAGTGATACCGATACCTCCGGCCACGAAGACGATCGGCCGGGTATCTTCCTCAGCTGGCACAACGAAGAAACCTACCGCTTTGGTGATAACAACCGTAGCACCTGAAGTCAGTTTCCAGCATACCTGCTTGAAAGAACTCTCGCCTTTGCGCATCGCGAAGTATAGATCCGATTCAAAAGGAGCGGAAGCGATAGAAAGAGAACGAGTTAATCCACGAGAATCTATCTCTATCCCTTCCATTTTTGGCACTTCCAGAGCAACGTACTGTCCTGCCTTGAACGTATATCCTATCGGTTTTTCAAAAACAAAAAGACGTGTCCCATCGGCCACATCACGCGTTTCTTTGAGTGTTATCGTCAAACCCTGCATAATCTAGAAAATTTATATTTCTCACCCATCATACCCTCTTTCTTCCCCTCTGTCAAAACTCATTTCTTCCATTTTCAAACGATATCGTGGAAGATATTCTCATATTCTGAAAGTTCGAGGAGCATCATCAAGACCTTGCCGAGCTTTTCCGTGTCGTGGCGAATGAATGAACGGATATGCGCGATTGTATCTCCACGAGAAAAATGAACCTCCTCTGAACTGAGTACGTCAGTCTGTATGACTCGATAATGTCGCTTACGGTGCGCATCCCTATCAAAAGTTACGAGTTCGCTCTCGTGTTCATATTTCTTCAAGAGTGTTCTGCTCGGTTTTCGTGTGTTATACGTCACGAAATCAACCCGCCCAGTGCCGATGTACTTTTCAATCGCATCGATATAGTCATCGAGGGTGAACCCTTCCGTCTGACCCTTCTTGTTCACCAGGTTGCAGTTGTAAACTACCTTGGCTTTCGATGTACGTATCGCCTTTGCAATACCGGTGACCAAAAGATTCGGCACGATAGAACAGTAATGATTTCCCGGTCCGATGACAATCAGGTCTGCGGAAGAAATTTTTTCTATGGCTCGCGGATTGGCCTTGGCTTTCGGCGAGAGATACATTTTTTCCATACCACGTTTCTGGATTTCGAAATTGTGGTTGATCTCATTTTCTCCCTCAAGCAAGCCGTCATTTTTTAATTTAAGAAAAAGTTTGGTGTCTGCGTTCGTAACAGGGATGACTTCGCCTTTGACATTCAATATCTTCGCGGCCTCTGCTACCCCCAAACTGAAACTCCCCGTCACTTTCTCGAGTGCTGAGAGGAAAAGGTTACCGAAACTATGTCCGGAAAGACCACCTCCTTCGAAACGATAATTCATCAGTGCTCGCAACATCTCAGATGATTGAGAGAGAGCGACCAGACACTGCCTAACATCTCCTGGAGGGAGGACACCCAGTTCATCGCGGAGTACGCCTGTCGATCCGCCATCATCAGCCATCGACACGATGGCCGATAATTCAATCGGATACTTCTTCAAACCAGAAAGGAGCGTAAAGCTCCCTGTTCCCCCGCCGATTGTCACTACTTTTTTCATGTCGGAGCACTCGGAATCGAACCGAGACTACGTGCGCCCAAGGCACGCGTACTACCACTATACTATGCTCCGAATCGTACAAAAAAACTTTACTCGGAATCCCTGCCCGCCTCTGGAGGGGAACCGAGACTACGTGCGCGCTCAAAAGATATATGTACTACTGCTCCGAAAATACCTTTCTCCTCTGAATGAAAAGCGACAACCCGCCCACCCAATCGGCAGACGGGTTACAGCCCTATCTTTTCTTCATCAGAGATTACTTCGTTTTTGACGATGCCTCTCTGATACGAAACTATCTTACAGCTTCTTTCAATGTCTTACCAGCAGTAAATTTCGGAACAGTCATAGCCGGAATCATAATCTTAGCCTTGGTCTGAGGGTTGATACCTTCACGAGCGGCACGATTCGAAACCTTAAAGGTACCGAAACCAGTGAGAGTAACTTTATTCCCCTTGGAAAGTTCTGCAGTCACTTCATCGAGCATACATTCGAGCATCGCTTCGACATCTTTTTTTGAGAGCTCGGTTTTTTCCATAATTGCATGGACGAGCATATCTTTGTTTACGTTTTTCATATTCTCACCTGCCTTTCTAGTTTAGGCCAATTGCCTCTCAGCATATCTTCAAAAGATATGGAAAAGAGGCAAAGGCACTGATTGTCGAACTCCTATCCTTTATTCTAAGCCATTTTTTTGAAGAACGCAATAGGCAAGCCCCGTTATATATCCTAGAGACACCTTACCTAAAGGAACGATGTAAGATATAATCGCCTTATGGCTTCTACTAGCCATTATATCAGATTTCCTCCTGATATGTAACTGGGGCAAGCCATTCTTTCAAAATAAACTGTATCTAAGCCTTTTTTCATCTATCTGGCATATTCTATCGCTCTGGTCTCGCGGAACACGTTGACCTTGATCTCACCGGGATATTTTAATTCTTCTTCGATACGTTTGGCAATATCACGTGCCAATTTCATCGCACTCAAGTCATCTGTCTTTTCCGGATTGACGAAGATACGTACTTCGCGTCCTGCTTGAATGGCATACGATTTTTCTACCTCGGAGAAAGAATTGACGAGAGCCTCCAATTCTTCAAGACGCTTGATATATTTTTCTGCCGTTTCTTTGCGAGCACCGGGACGAGCAGCTGATATGGCATCTGCCGCGGTTACGATAAACGATTCCGTCGTCTGATGAGGATATTCATCATGATGACACTTCATAGCATCGATGACATTCTGTCCGATACCGAACTTTTCGAGAATACGCATACCGATTTTGACATGTGTCCCTTCGATTTCATGATCGACTGCTTTGCCGATATCGTGAAGCAATCCGGCTTTCTTAGCGCAAGCGACATCTGATCCCAGCTCAGCAGCCAAAGCGCCTGCCAAATACGAAACCTCCAAAGAATGAAGAAGAACATTCTGTTTATAACTGTAACGGTAGCGCAAACGTCCCAATATGTAGAGAAGTTTCGGATGCAGGCCGGCGATACCAGCATCGTACGCAGCCGCTTCACCGGCTTCCTTGATTTTCGTATCGAGTTCTTTCTTGGCCTCCTCCACCGCTTCTTCGATGCGAGCCGGGTGGATACGTCCATCAGAGATGAGTTTTTCAAGAGCGATACGGGCGATCTCACGACGCACCGGATCGAAACCGGAAATGATAACCGTTTCCGGCGTATCATCGACGATCAATTCCACTCCAGTCTCTTTTTCAAGCGCTCGGATATTGCGTCCTTCTTTGCCGATGATCTTTCCTTTCACTTCATCAGAAGGGATAGCGACCGTCGTCGTTGTAAATTCAGAGACGTGTGAACGTGCGTACTTCTGAATGATGGTCGCCATAATATTAAGCGACTGCTTCTCCAATTCTTCGTGACTTTCGTTTTCGAGTTTCGACATACGCTTCACCAACGCGTCCTTGCTCTCCTCTTCTACTAATGTGAAAATTTTCTTCTCAGCCTCTTCCTTGGAAAGCTGGGCAAGTTTTTCGAGTCGCATCAATTCTTCCTGATGCAACTTCTCTGTCTCCTCACGAATAGCCTTGATCTCCTCCGCTTTCTGCATCAGACGGCGTTTCTCCGCGTCGATTTCCTCCACACCTTTTTCCGCCTGTATCTCACGCTTCTCTATGCGTTCTTCCTGAATGAGAAACTTGGCTTCTCGCGCTTGTTCATTCTTCTTGGCTTCTTCGAGAATTTCGATAGCCTTATTTTTCGCTTCGACGGTAATCTCTTTCACCAACGTTTCGGCTTCCGCCAGCATCTTCGCTGCCTGGCCTTCTGCTGTTGAAAGCTGTCGTTTAGCGAGATTCTGCCTAACAAGATATCCTGCAATCACGCCGGCTATAAGAAGCACGACGGAGAGAATAAAATACATCAAACTGAATGTCATATATGTACGCTGCACACAACTGATAGTCCGAGAAGAGTGCGAAAACTGCCTTCTGCACGAAAAGAAGAACTTTATTCAAAGATAAACACTGTGTCGAAAAAGTCTCTAACATAATGCTGAATGTCTTATCATTTTTCACTCTTTTTTGCCATTACTATCAGGCTGAGGCAATAAATCAACTATTTATAATACTGTATATCTATCATAGTCGTGTGAGAGGCTTTTGTCAAAAGGAGAAGAGTGTTATGCTGTATATGATAGAGTCTAACGAATACACACTAAACAAACACACAATGTACAAGCCTATCGTACTAATCGTTCTCGATGGTTGGGGTATTAGCAACAACGTCACCGGCAACCCTATCAGGGAGGCTTCTTTACCGACGTTCGACAAACTGAATCGTTTTTATCCGATGACTACTCTCCAGGCTTCAGGAATTTCTGTCGGTCTCCCTTGGAACACCGCCGGGAATAGCGAGGTCGGCCATATGACGATGGGAGCAGGTCGGGTACTCTACCAGAATTTGCCCCGTATTTCCCTTGCCATCCAGGATGGCAGTTTCTTCAAAAATGAAGTTCTCCTCAAGGCTGTCCACTCCGCAAAAGAGAAAAAAGGCAAACTCCACCTGATGGGACTCCTCAGCTCCGGATCGGTACACTCACACAAAGATCACATCCTCGCTCTCCTGCGCCTCGCTAAGAATGAGAATATAGACGAGGTATACATCCATATCTTCACCGATGGTCGTGACTCTGCTCCGACAGACGGCGTGCAACAGATTAAGGAGCTCACTAGGACGATGCGTCTCGTCGGAATCGGAAAGATCGCTAGTCTCTCCGGACGAAATTTTTCTATGGATCGCAACAACAACTGGGATCGGATTGAAAAGACATATCATATGCTCACGGAGGGTGCCGGGATGACAGCCGTAGATCCCATCCTCGTCCTCGAACAAGCATACGGTAAGAATATCTCAGATGAATACATCGAACCGACCATCCTGACTGAAAATAACAAACCGATAGCACTCATCGAAGACAAAGATTCCGTGATATTCTTCAACTTCCGTGAAGATCGTGCCCGTGAACTTACTAAAGCGTTCACAGCACCGAACTTTGATGGTTTCGAGCGGAAAATCCTCGATATCTCCTTCACTACCCTGATAGAATATGAGCGCGGACTCCCAGTCGGTGTCGCTTTCCCGCCGGAAAAAGTCAGTCACTGCCTCGGCGAAGAACTGAGTCTTCATAATAAAAAACAGCTCCGTCTCGCCGAAACAGAAAAATACGCTCACGTCACTTATTTTTTCAATGGCGGTACGGAGAAAGCCTTCTCTGGTGAAGACCGCCTGCTCGTCCCATCTCCGGCAGTATCGCATTTCGATGAAATGCCTGAAATGAGCTCTCCGAAAATCACCGAGACGCTCATCACTGCTCTCGAGAAAAATGAATACGATTTCATCCTTGTCAATTACGCGAACCCGGATATGGTGGCTCACACCGGCAACGAGCAAGCTTCCATCCATGCAGTCGAGGCCACCGATAAGAGCCTCTCTATCCTCGTACCAGCCATACTGAAGGCTGGTGGCGCTATTATCATCACTTCCGATCACGGCAACGTGGAAGAATTGAAGAGGGCAAGTACGGGAGAAATGGATACGGAACATTCCACCAATCCGGTACCACTGTGGTATATCACTCCTGACAATCATCGCGAAAAAAATGCGGAAGAAATGATGCGTGAGCAGAATGAAGTCAACGGACTCCTCTCAGATGTAGTTCCAACCATTCTGAATATTATGGAGATAGAGAAACCGACCGAAATGAATGGCACAAGCCTGCTTCCTCTGCTCAAGTAACAAGACCCACATTCTCCTTCAAAATACAATTGATTTCTTTTGGCTGTTGAGTCATTGCACTTCAAACAAGAATTCAAGAGATGTCGATTGATAAATAACAAAAAACTAAAAAACGAGCCTAAAACAGGCTCGTTTTTATCATCCGTTCCACTTCATCTCTACTGTATCACTTTATCGACGATTCCATATTTCAAGGCTTCTTCCGCACTCATAAAATAATCGCGCTCGGTATCCTGTTCGATTTTCTGCAATTTCTGTCCGGTATGTTTGGCGAGAATCTTATTGAGACGCTCGCGAGTCTTCAAAATATGCCGGGCGTGGATATCGATATCGGTTGCCTGACCCGATGTACCACCCAATACTTGATGAATCATCACCTCGCTATTGGGAAGCACCATACGTTTTCCCTTCTTTCCCGAAGCAAGCAGAAGCGCTGCCGCCGAAGCAGCCATTCCGATACAAATCGTTTGGATATCCGATTTGACGTACTGCATCGTGTCATAAATAGCGAGAGCTGATGTCACCGATCCTCCTGGAGAATTGATATACATCTTGATATCCTCTTTGGCGTTCTGCGATTCGAGGAACAAAAGCTGTGCGATCACTGTGTTGGCAACGCCGTCATCAATCGGCGAGCCGATGAAAATAATCCGATCCTTCAAGAGACGCGAGTAGATATCATACGCACGCTCACCGAAACTTGTCTTCTCTACCACCATCGGGATGAGGTATTGATTCTTCATAAATATGACGTTAACGTATTACTTGCCCACCCTAGAGCTTTTCGAGAAAATCAAAGACTTTCTCATTTCGGAGCTGTCCGCGTGTCGCACTATAGAGACGCCCCATATCGATATTCTTCTCGATATCCTTGATGTTTTTATACCCCTGCAATGTTTTGTTCATCTCCGCTTCGACTTCCTCCGTATCCACATCGATCTCCTCTGTATCCGCGAGCATATTCAATATGAGATGAGCAGCCAATCGTTTTTTCGCTTGCGGTTTCCATTCTGTCTTTATTTCTTCTTCCGTTTTTTTCATCTGAGTAAGATAATCAGGAAAATTGAGACCCATCGATTGAATCTGTGCCTCAAACTCACGCACCATACGTGTCTGTTCTTCTTCCACAAGTATTTCCGGATAATCGATTGTTGCCTTCTCGACGAGACTATCAAGCAGTCTGGTCCGATGGATTTCCTTGCTCTTGATTTTTTTCTCTTCCAACATCCCACTGCGCATATTCTCTTTCAATTTCTCCAATGATTCGAAATTCCCCAATCCTTTGGCGAAAGCATCATCGAGAATCGGAATCTCCCGTTCCTGCACCACTCCCAATTTCACCTGAAAAGTAGCTGGCTTTCCTGCCAGATGTTTCACATGATATTCCGTCGGAAAATTGAGTTCAAATGTTTTCTCTTCTCCTTCTTTCATACCGAGGAGCTGTTCCTCGAAACCAGGGATGAAAACACCTTTCCCCAAAACGATCGGGTGTTTCTCACTCTTCCCGTTTTCGATAAGCACGCCATCTTGCAGTACAGAAAAATCTACCAATACATTATCGCCCGTTTTCGCTTCACGATTCACGGTCACCAGCTTCGCGTGCATATCGGCCAATTTCTCGAGTTCAGTATTGATTTCTGCTTCGGGAATGACATCCTCCTGTTTTGAAAAATCGACATTTATTTTTTTCACGTCACCTTTCCAGGATGCAAGCGTCACTTCCGGCATAACCACGGTCACAACACTATATTCGAACGTTTCACCCAAAGCGACTTTTCCCACTTTCACTTCCGGACGACCGATGGCATCGATTTTATGCTCTTTCAATACCTTGGGGTATGAATGATCAATGACGTGTTCGGTAGCTTCCAAAAGCAAAGCCTTTTTGCCGAAACGCTTTTCAAGAACATCACGTGGCACTTTCCCGGGACGAAATCCGGCCACCTTGACCTCTTTCCCGAGGTGTTTTGCCACATGATCCATTTCCCCCTGCCATTCCTCCCACGACAGAGCGACAGAAATCTCAACCTTCGATTCTGGTAATTTTTTGACAGTCACTTCCATAACAACACTGGTGATAAAATATATTAAGCTCGTTTTCCGAATGTATCATTATACATCTTCAGTCCCTTCTTGATAGCTGTGAGCGCTCCTTGCTTGTTCCTAAAACCTTTCACAACAACTTTTTTGCCCTCGATGGATTTGTAGGTTTCGAAAAAATGTTGCATTTCTTTGAGCGTGTGTTTGTTCACATCGCTCAGATTGAGAATTTCATCGAAACGCGGATCGTTTTTCGGTACGGCGATGATCTTGTCATCACTGTCACCGCAATCGATCATCGTCATAATCCCTACCGGACGGGCTTCGACGAGGATGCCAGGCGCCAGCGGATATGTCGTCAGAAGCACGACATCGAGAGCGTCTCCGTCATCCCACAAACTCTGTGGAACGAATCCATAATCGAATGGGTAGTCTTGGGCACTCTTCATAGCACGATCGAGCTTGATGAGACCGGTTTCCTTGTCGATTTCATACTTATTCTTCGTACCCTTGGGACATTCGATGATCATATTGATGATATTGGGAACATCCTTGCCTGCGCTGATTTCATGCCAGAGATTCATAGTTTTTTTTAAATGAATTATGTTTAAAATATATTATACTTTCGCTTCTTCAGTTTCTACAGGAGGAATTTCCTCAGGGGCGATATCTCCAGGAATTTCTTCCTTGGCTTCAGGCTCTTTCACACCCAGCGTCTCATCGCTAGCTACATCGATTTTCCAACCGGTAAGCTTGGCTGCGAGACGTACATTTTGACCGCGTTTGCCGATAGCGAGCGATAACTGATCATTGGGAACTTTCACAAGAGCTCTCTTCTCCTCCTCAAACAACTCCACGGAAAGCACTTTTGCCGGTGATAATGCCGCACTGATAAACCTCTTCTCATCTTCGTTCCATTCAATAATATCGATTTTTTCTCCACCCAGTTCATCGATGATGGCCTGTACGCGCGTCCCTTTTTGTCCGACACAGGAACCGATCGGATCGACACCCTCTTCGGCAGAAAAAACAGCGATCTTGGTACGGGAACCAGCTTCACGAGAGATGGCTTTGATTTCTACCGTGCCCGTAAAGATTTCCGGCACTTCGAGAGAAAACAAATGACGCACCATTTCCGGATGAGCCCGTGACAAAAGCAACCCCGGTCCTTTGGTATCCGATTCTACTCTGGCGAGAAAAACTTTCAAATGTTGTCCCACTCGATACGTCTCTCCCTCGATCTGTTCCGATGGGAACAATATACCGATTGATTTTCCGAGATCGACGAAAACATTACGTCCTTCGACACGCTGTATGACACCGCTCACCACTTGGCCTTCTTTTTCTTTATACTCAGCGAACATCGATTCACGCTCTGCTTCACGGATACGCTGAATGATGACTTGCTTGGCGGTTTGAGCCGCCACACGACCAAATTCATCGTGGCTCTCGAGAGGTAATTCGAGCGTTTCTCCCAGTTTGATACCCTTTTTCAGTTTCTTGGCTTCCGAGAGAAGCATATCGCGTTCAGGATTGAATCGTTGCAAACGATCCTCCTCTGCCAAAGCTCCAGCGGACAGATCATTTTTCTCTAAAATCCGATCAGTCTGTTTTTCATTCTTTCCTTGCTTCTCAACGATCTTTCCTTCGTCCGTTGCATCTTCAGTATCGACGACGCTTTCTTCGACGAATTCACGCGTCGTTTCATCGACAGCTTCTTTCACAAGGAAGAATTTCGCTTCTTTCTGCACTTCATCGAATGTCGCGCGTATCACTTGGCCTCTTTTTCCATAGTCTTTCTTGTACGCAGCCGCCAGTGCCGCCTCAACAACCTCGAGTACCCGTTCTTTGGAAATACCTTTCTCCTCGGCGATCTGCATCACCGCACTCCCAAACTCACCCAGGCGTCCTGAAAGACTCCCTTCGGTAGCGGCCTCCTTCTCTTCTTCCATCTGTTTCTTCTTTGCCATAAGTGTGTATAAAAATTATAATACTCAATAAAATATTTCGAATAATCGGCTTTTGAACGAAAAAAGCTCGCCACAAGCGAACCTCCATACCCATCCATTCCTACGTCCAGAATAGCGTATAAACCCATTTTTGTCAATCCCGGACGTCCTCTATTCTCCCTCAAATTTACAGTCTCTACTGCTTTGTAAAGCGACCAAAAGAATTTTTCGGTGGTTGCTCTACTTGTCTGAAGAAGGGCTCTCAGTTCAGAAAAAGAGCTTCTCCGCTGTTGATTGGGGGCGACTTTTTTCGGTAACCGAGAGCACTGATGAGCCTGCCTGTCATGCCTACGGCAGATAAATCGGCAGACAGGTCTAGAGCAAAGACAAAAGATTACTTTTGGTTGTTCTACAACGGGTGTTCAAAAGAGAACATTCAACCGTTTGCAAACAAAGTGGTCAAGCCTTCTTTCCTTTCTTTTTTCGGTACAGAACATAATATATGCCAGCGATAAACAGAACACCAATACTATCGATAAAAACATCGCTCATTTTTGCCCCCCGATATGGTACGAAAAACTGATGCAATTCATCGGATGCCCCGTAGGTGATTGAAAAAACGGTCGCCAAAAGAAGAACCTTGGAAAAAGTTTCACGAAGAAAAATCGCATAGAGGAACCGTACTGCAAGCACTGTCAGCACGGCGTATTCGACCAAATGGGCGCTCTTGCGTTCCACATAGTATGCCAGTGTCGGATCGAAAGGATAAGCACTCCCGTGAAGAGATGAAAAAGAGAAAATAACCCCCATCCACAACAGAAGCGGAAATCCACGCAGAACAAAAAGAGGAGTATGCGTCATCATTTTTTTCTCTTGGTCGCTCGTTCTCCCAACTCTTTGATGAGTTCGAAAAAAGCATAAAACGGCAACCACAACCACAGTGTCTTTTTTATGAAATTGTCGAGAGAGGCGTTGAGATTCATACGATTGAATTCTTAAAACATTCTTTATTCACCTCATAGACGACATCTTTCTTCTCTACGACTATTTTCCAATCTTCCTTCTCCGCCGTCGCTTTCAAATTCTTATTCGGATTGAAGGCGATAGGACTTTCTACGAGTTTCAAAAAACTGCTATCTGATTCCGTATCGCCTATGCCGTATGAGCCTTCAAACGTCAGCTTGTGTTCATATACATACTGTTCTACCAGATGACCCTTGTTCCTCGATGGTTCGAATTCCGCCTCACCCGTATATTTCCCGCCATCATCGAGCGCATAGATACTCCCGAAAACATTGTCAAATTTCAGATACTGCTGATTATACTCCTCTACGACCTCTTTAGGAGAACCGGATACGGCGATCAAATGATATCCGTCCTTACGCAACTTCTTAATTAATTTTTCCGCAAAAATATAGGTACGTTTGGCGTGGAAAGGAATGAGTATCTGGCAAGCCTTCAGCACATCTTTCTGTGTACATCCCTTGATATGTTCAGCATACAATGCCACAAGGGCTTTGCGATAATCCTCATACGTTCCTTCGTGTTCCAACCAGCCGGTATATATTTTTATGAGCATATTGCGTGCTTCCGCGGGGAAAATCTTCATCCACGAAAGTTCATTGATGAGTTCGAAATGAAGATTTTTGCGAAAAATCGTCCCATCGATATCGAATATGGCTATTTTATTTTTCTTTGTCGTCATTCTTCTATTGTACTCATTATTTGATAAAGGGCAATGCCGGTAGCCACTGCTACATTGAGAGAATTCTTCTTGCCACGCATCGGAATTTCTATAACAGTATCACATTGTTCCAAGATTTTCGCATCGACTCCCAAAACTTCGTTTCCTACGATGAGCGCTATGCCATTCTTTTTTACAGGATGATACTTCCGATAATCGATGCTTCCGGTATTCTGTTCCAAAGCAATAACCGTGTACCCGTTTTTCTTCAATCGATCCAAAACACGAGTGAGCGAAACGTATTTCTTCCAATGAATATACGCTTCTGCGCCGAGAGCCGTCTTCTTGAGCGCTTTGTCTGCATCGGTCAGATACAAGGCATCGCTCTTCGCCGGCACAGGCGTATAACCGGAAAGGATAATCTCACCCACTCCGGCACCGTCTGCTGTCCGGAACATCGAACCGACATTATGCGCGCTTCGGATGTTATGGAGAATGAGAACCATTTTTTTCGTCTCTTGAACTGTTTTTCCCATATTCTCATTCTTAGATGTAAGGATGAACAGTGTTATTGATACTTTGTTCCTACCACGTTCATTTCAGTTTTCTTTTGGGAGACTTGTTTTCCCAAAGCGGGCAGGGTTTTTTGCTTAATAGGAGCAAAAAGAGCGAAGGGGAAACAGGAGTGAGTGAAACGGCCGGGTGAGCGAGTGTGCTCCCAAAAGAAAACTGGAATGAAACAGTGTACACAACACTTGAAAATCTAACATCTTAGATTTCCACATTATCGCTGTTCACCGAAAAGTTTTTTTCCTTCATCCCATACGGCGGGATAATCCTTCTGTTCCTTCATCCAATACCACCATTCTCCGCCCCACAAATACACTTCTGGAAAACCGACCCGTTTGGCATAGTCGACGTTCTCTCTCAGCTTCGTTTCATCCATCGTACGGAATTGTTCTGGAAGCGACATATCGGCGATCCAACCCGATGCCCATGGCTCCGCCTGCAGTTCGATGACGATGAGATTCTTCTGATGGGCGAACGTACGCACTATCCACGCCTTGGTACGGAAAAAATTCGGTCCGATCGGATACCTGAAATATCCTCCCACGTTCTTGCTATAGATATCGCGATACATCGTCGTACCGAATTCATCCCCTCGACTGGCTGCTCCATACCAGAGGGATAATTCTCCGCTGTCCGTCAGGAGGATTGGTCGTGATGCATCGAGAGCTTTTGCAAAAGCCACTTCTTGTTCCAAAAAAGAAACATCAAACGGAGGGCAGATACCAAACGGCAGAAACGGTTCATTCTCGATCTGCCATTTCACCACGGTCAGATCGCCCTTGTAACGCTCTATCGTTTTCCCGATGAAGTGGAGAATCCTCTGTTTCCGTACGTAGTCATCTTTGTTCGCCCACTCTGGGATGTGACATTCCGGCCAACGTGGCACTTTCAAACCGATAGTCAGAATCACATTTGCATTATGTTTCTTCGCTTCCGCCAGTTGCCAATCGATATCCGAAAAATCATACACTCCTTTCTCTTTCTCTATGAGATCCCAATACACCGGCAAACGAAGTTTCCTCACGCCGACATCGTCGAGCAAGGCGAGGTATGTTTCCTTCCAATCCAAACCGAGGTCAGTGGCATAGCGTGATGAGAACGTCATCCCGAGCTTCACGTCTTCGCGCGGAGCCGGCCCAGGAAGATTGAAGTAACCGAAAAGAAGCAGTACAAAGACTACTACTCCCACCACCACCCTACCGATTATTTTCAATAAATAACGCAAAGAAAAATTTTTCATATCTCGTGAGAATTACATCCTCAGAAATTACAAGAGCAATTCCACTCCGCTCGTAGCGGAAAGCCAGAGTCCTGCTCCGATAAGCACGATGGCGCCTATCTTCTGGAACCAATCCCAAAAATACAATCGCTCACCGAATATTTGTGGGAAACGCAGAGAAAGCGGGAGTGCAAGCATCAAGAGAAAAACATACTGCATCCCGGAGAGCGCCTGCACAAACGAAACTGATCCGAGAGAAATGGCGTAGGCGATGAGGAAAGCTCCGATACCAGCACAGGTTTTGCTCAAGACGAAATACATTCCGGTACTAGTTGCTCGCTTGGGTTCCGTCATCGTTTCCTTCGCTTGCCCGAGTATCTGGCGACGGAAAACGGGAACAAGGAGAAGCGACAGTCCACCCGCAAACATCCCCAGACGTGACCAGATGAGTCCGCTCACGAAATTGCTCTCCTCATACCCTTGCTTCAAAAGGAGGAGCGATATCCCCATACCGATACCGGCTGTGGCAAGAGGGAGGAAGGGTATGTGTTCCCCTTTCCGTAGAGGCAGATCAAACGATATCAAAAGTCCGCCACCGATGAGCAGTATGAGAGCAAAAAAAACAGGCAGGTTCTGCAATGATCCGGAGAGAATGACGACAACAAACGCCGTAAGTGATGTCACTGTCCCGACGAGCGGTGCTACCCGTGATATCTCGTGTCGTTTGATCGCCGTATACAAAGCGACGAGTGCGTAGAGAAAAATAACCCCCGAAAGAAAGGCTATGGCAGTTGATTGCCAGCCGAAAAATCCGAACCCATACGGAATAAAAATAAGAACGAACAAACTGAACAAAGAAACATAGAAAGCATACACCGCCGGTGCCTTGATGCGATCAGCGAGGAGATACTTATCGAAAATGGCCGCCACGGCATTGAAGAAATATCCGAGGAGCGCCACCGTTATCCACACCATAAAGAAATACTGCCAAACATTATAGAATCATTATACCTGAAAAGTTCCGAATCAGAAACAAAGAACTGCTCTGAAATCATATCAGAGCAGTTCTTCTGAATCATCATTTTTCTTGCATTCTTTTTTCTACGGTGCCACTTCTTTCCAATTGTAATCACAGAGACGGGTACCGGTACAGGTTTCTGCATTACCGCAAGAGTCAGTGCCAGTATATGTTGCTCCACCACAGTGGTT
>Ga0210044_10003841_pt1 | contig 21296 bp, 23 predicted proteins | sample CryGey13umfilter_2_FD_183959 | JGI IMG/M metagenome (GOLD analysis project Ga0210044, IMG submission 183959) | Groundwater microbial communities from aquifer in Utah, USA - Crystal Geyser 4/9/14 3 um filter (SPAdes) (version 2) | ecosystem: Environmental > Aquatic > Deep subsurface >... | reverse complement strand
TATTACTTTCTGGCGCCGCTTCGGTATAAACACTACATGATATTTACAGTCCCACCGGGTATGACTCAAACTCTGATATTCTTTCATTGCGAATCTCCATTCTTTTAGTCGAGAAAGAAGATTCACAACGATCGACGTATAGGTCAAACCTTGGTGAGTCCCCCGGCATAGCCGGGGGTTTACCTTGTTAAATTATCGGTCGCCAGCGCGAATTCCCTGTGCTGCTCAAACGCGGTTTCGGCATCACCCTGGACGAATCCCTCAACGCCGCCGAATACCTGGCCTCGGAAGGCAACCGCAACGTGGTGTTCAGTCTCCGGGGTATGAAAACCAACATGGGCGACCCGCACCGCAACCTGGTCGATTTCGCCCATGTACCCGTGGTCAAACGCCTGACCCGGATGCCGGTATGCGTCGACCCGTCGCACTCGGTCGGCACCCGCAACCGCGCCCCGGATGGCCTTCTGGAAATCTTCCACGCCACCCTGCAAGGCGTGATCGCCGGCGCCAACATGATCCTGGTGGATTTCCACCCTGCGCCCACCAAGGCGCTGGTAGATGGGCCACAGGCGCTGCTGATGGAGGAACTGCCGCTGTTTCTGGAGTGTGTGAGGAATGCGCGGGAGGCTTATGAGAAGAATGTCAGGCTGATGGGCGAAGCGAAACGCAACTAACAAAGAGTTTTGTTGGCGGGAAATAACGGAGGCTGACTTGGCCTATCGATAAACTTCCCGGCGATGTCCAATACGGACGACCAGCACAACCAACTTCTGATCCTGCACTTCGTACACCACGCGATAGTTGCCAACCCGAATACGGCGTAATCCGGAAAACTCGCCTTTCAGCACACCACCCGCAGTGGGATTGGTTTTGAGCTGATCGATGGCATCGATAATACGCAGTCGATCTTCCCGCGCCACCTTCTCAAGCGCCTTGACTGCGCTCTGCTTAATGCTGACGAAGTAGGTCATGCTTGACCGCTTCCCAATCCAGCACCGGGTCGGCGGGGTCGCGCAGCACCTCTATAGAACGGGAAATATCCTCAAAATCATCCAGGTAATATTCCACCGCCTGTCGAACCACATCGGCACGCGTCCGTCGCAATTGTGCAGCCGCCTCATCCAGTGAAGCGACCAGTTCATCTGGCAGTCTTGCAGTAATCTGGCTCATTTTGGCGTCCTGTAATGTCGATCGATGTCATCGAACTTAAGATTACACCTACACGTGAATTTAATCAAACAAAACCCCGCTGCCTTCTGAAAAGCGGGGCTTTGGGCTTTTTTTGTCCGCCGGGCTGCCCCCGGCACCCAAATCACCCGCGCGAAGCGCGACAACTAAACCTTCAGCCCCCGCGCCAAATCCCCCTGAATATCCGAAACCGCCTCCAGCCCCACCCCTACCCGTAACAAACCATCCCCTATCCCCGCCGCCGCACGCTGTTCCGGCGTGATGCGACAGTGCGTAGTGGTGGCGGGATGGGTCAGGGTGGTTTTGGTGTCCCCCAGATTGGCGGTGATGGAGATCATGCGGGTGGCGTCCACGACCCGCCAGGCGGCGTCCTTGCCGCCCTTGACCTCGAACGCGACGATGCCGCCGCCGGTTTTCTGCTGCTGCTTGGCCAGCGCGTACTGCGGGTGGGAAGGCAGGCCGGGATAGAAGACCCGCTCCACCTGCGGCTGCTGTTCCAGCCACAAGGCCAGTTCGAGCGCGCTGCGCGAATGGGCTTCCATCCGCAGCGACAGTGTTTCCAGGCCCTTCAGGAAGATCCAGGCATTGAAGGCGCTCATGGTCGGGCCGGCGGTGCGCAGGAAGGTAAACACCGGGTCGACGACTTCCTTGCGGCCCAGTACCGCGCCGCCCAGCACCCTGCCCTGCCCGTCCAGATACTTGGTGGCGGAGTGAATGACGAGGTCGGCGCCCAAGTCCAGCGGCCGTTGCAGGATCGGGGTGCAGAAGCAGTTGTCGACCGCCAGCAAGGCACCGGCCTGTTTGGCAACCTGGCTCAGGGCGGCGATGTCGCAAATCTCGGTCAGCGGGTTGGAGGGGGTTTCGGCGAACAGCAGCTTGGTATTGGGCTGCACTGCCGCGCGCCAGGCCGCCACGTCGGTCTGGGAAACGAAGGTGGTTTCGATGCCGAAGCGCTTCATGATGTTGCCGAACAGCTGCACGGTTGCGCCGAACAGGCTGCGCGAGGATACGATGTGATCGCCGGCGGAAAGCAGCCCCATCACGGTGGCCAGGATAGCGGACATGCCGGAAGAGGTGGCGACGCAGCTTTCCGCGCCTTCCAGCACCGCCAGGCGTTCCTGGAATGCCGTAACGGTGGGGTTGGTGAAGCGCGCGTAGATGTTGCCCGGCGTCTGGCCGGAAAAACGCGCTGCGGCTTCGGCTGCGCTGCCGAAAACGAAGCTGGAGGTCAGGTAGAGCGCCTCGGAATGCTCGTTGAACTGGCTGCGCGCTATGCCGGCGCGCACCGCCAGGGTTTCCAGTTGGTAGTCTTGTTCGTTCATTCTTCCTCCACCAGGTTCAAATCCAGTTGCTTGCTCGATGAAGAGTCACTCGACGGGCGCGGATGGTTGCGGACATGTTCGATCCTGGCCAGATACTCCGGGGTGATGTCGCCGGTGATGTAGCGGCCATCGAAACAGGAGGTGTCGAAACTGGTGATTGCCGGGTTGACCTTCCGCACGGCGCGTTCCAGCGCATCGAGATCCTGGTAGATCAGCGCGTCGGCGCCGATCTCGCGGGCGATCTGTTCATCGTTGCGGCCGGTGGCGAGCAGCTCCTGGAGCGTCGGCATGTCGATCCCGTAGACGTTGGGGTAACGCACCGGTGGCGCGGCCGAGGCAAAGAATACCTGGGCTGCGCCGACATCCCGCGCCATTTGCACGATTTGCCGGCTGGTGGTGCCACGCACGATGGAATCGTCGACCAGCAGCACGTTCTTGCCATGAAACTCGACACCAATCGGATTGAGTTTCTGGCGCACCGAGTTCTTGCGCATCGCCTGGCCCGGCATGATGAAGGTGCGGCCGATATAACGGTTCTTGATGAAGCCCTCGCGGTAGGGCAGCCCGAGCATGTTGGCCAGTTGCAGTGCGCTGGGGCGGCTGGTATCGGGGATCGGGATCACCACGTCGATTTTCAGGTGGCCGAAGTCGGTACGGATTTTCTCGGCCAGGCTCTCGCCCATGCGCAACCGGCTTTCGTACACCGAAACACCGTCGATCACCGAATCCGGTCGCGCCAGGTAAACGTATTCAAAAATACACGGATTGAGGGAAGCGTTGGCAGCGCACTGCCGGTTGTGGAAGTTGCCCTCCACATCGACCACGATCGCCTCGCCCGGCGCCACGTCACGCAGCAGCTTGAAGCCCAGCACATCGAGCGCGACGGATTCCGATGCAACCAGGTACTCGCGCCCCAGTTCGGTATCGGAATAGCCGATCACCAGCGGGCGGATCCCATAGGGGTCGCGGAAAGCGATCAGACCATAACCGGCAATCAACGCCACCACCGCATAGGCGCCACGGCAGCGCCGATGCACCCCTGCCACGGCGGCAAAAATGGCGGCGGGATCAAGCCGGTGATTGGAAACATTTTCCTGCAGCTCGTGCGCCAACACGTTGAGCAAAACCTCGGAATCGGAGCGGGTGTTGACGTGGCGCATATCCTGGCGGAACAGGTCTTCCTGCAACTGCTCGGTGTTGGTGAGATTGCCATTGTGGCCGAGGACGATGCCGAAGGGTGAATTGACGTAGAACGGCTGCGCCTCGGCGCAGGAAGAAGCGCTCCCCGCCGTGGGATAGCGTACATGGGCGATCCCCATGTTACCGAGCAGATTGCGCATGTCGCGGGTGCGGAACACGTCTCGCACCAGGCCGTTGGCCTTGTGCATGTGGAAGGTACACCCCTCGCCGGTGACTATCCCCGCCGCATCCTGGCCGCGGTGCTGCAGGACTTGCAGTCCGTCGTAGAGCAACTGGTTGACCGGGCTTTTCGCCACTATTCCTAAAATTCCGCACATGGTTCGATTATCCCAGGATCATTCGTAACTTATACGTTTAGACAAGCCTTCAGGCAACCACGGCTTCACATCCGCCGCGAACGCCTCCAACGGCGCACTGAACATGGCATTGCGCCAGAACCCCTGGCGCGGCAGGCTGGTCATCCCCGCCAACAGCACCAGCGTAAGAACAATCAGCCCCCCCCGCAACACACCGAACAGCGCGCCCAGACCTTTGTCGAAAGCGCCCAGTTTCAGGGTTTTTACCAGTTCAGCCAGCGCAATCGTCACCAGGCTCATCAGCAACAATGCGCCGAGAAACAGCAGGACAAAAGCGGCGACATAGCGCACCGACTCGGTAGGAACCACCTCCGGCAGCAAGGGCGCGATTTCCGCCGTATAGGCGTTGGCCACCCAGAATGCAGCCACCCACGCCAGCAAGTTAAGCGCTTCGCGCACCAGCCCGCGCAACACGCCGAGCAGGATGGAGATGCCGACAACCGCCAGCATCATGTAATCGAAAAGCATCATCGTTTGATTCAGTGATGAGTTAGGGGTGAGGAGAAAAGTCAAAGACAACATCGTCTCCGGTTTTACCTCCTCACTCCTAACTCCTCACCAATATTACTCCTTCTTTTCCGCAATCACGCCATCCTGGATACCCCCGGCCTTCAGTTTGGCCTGTGCCCGTTCCGCTTCCTGGCGGGTGGTGTAAGGGCCGGCGCGCACGCGCAGTTTGTCGCCGCTCGGCGTTTTCACCGTTTCCGTATAAAACTTGACCTTCAGCGACGCCAGCCTGGATTGGCGCTCTCGGGCGTTGGCCGGATTGGCGAACGCGCCCAGTTGGATCACGAATGGCACACCTTCCTGCTTGGGAGTAGCCGCAGCGGATTTCTCGTCCTTGCGTTTCGGCTGGAAAGCGGGTTCCTTGACCGCCGGGGCCGACTCGGCGGAAGCCGCTGCCGCAGTCGCTTTGACGGGTTCTTCAACCTTGGCGGGCGCGGCGGGGACCGGCTCCGGTTGCATGGGGGCGGGCACGGCACTGGAAGCAAAGTCCCCGCTCGAACCCTGTGATGGAATGTTGATGGAGATATCCTGGCCGGACTGCCTGGACTCGCCGTCCAGCAACATGGGCAAGGCGACCACCATCACCGTCACCAGGGTAACCGCCCCAATCAGGCGCCGTCTTGCCCGCCGCCTGAGTTGAGCTTCCTCGTCGCTCATCGTATGCTGATTCGCCATAAAGCCGTTATCCCCTAGAGTAGTTAGTCAACGAGCCGGGGAGTTAGGTAGGAGCGGCCTTGGCCGCGATTGACACAGCCGATCGCGGCCAAGGCCGCTCCTACACCCATCCTATTCAACTTGACTGTCTGCCAATGTCATCGCTTCCGCGACGGTGTAAAAAGAACCAAAGATGAGAATTTTATCATCTTCGACCGCCTTGGCACAGGCATGACGATAAGCTTCCGCCACCGACGGAAACGCCTCGGCACGCTGCGCCAAACCCTCCTGTTCCAGTATGCGCAGCATCTCCTCGGCGCTCGCGCCGCGCGGCTGGCCGATCCCGGCCACCAGCCACCGGTCCACCTGCTCCTTCATCGCCCGCACGACTCCGGCGATATCCTTGTCGCGCAACATGGCGAAAACGGCGAAGGTCTTCCCCGTCGGCGGCATGGCGCGAAGATTTTCGGCCAGCGCCCTCGCCGCATGGGGATTGTGCGCCACATCGAAAATCCGCTGCGGCCGGCCCGGCAGCACCTGGAAACGGCCCGGCACGACCGCCGCCAGCAAGCCGCGCCGGATGTCGTCGTGGGACACCGGCAGCCGCGCCCCGAGCTGTTCCAGCGCGGCCAGGCAGGTCGAAGCGTTGCCCAACTGATAGGTGCCGCGCATGGCGGGGTAAGGCAGTGACAGGCGCAGCCCGTCCACGCTGGTAAAACGCCACTGGTTCGGCTTTAGGAGCCTGTCGGACTCATGATGAATCGGCTGCGAATCCACCTGGGCGGTCCATATTTCGCCGCTTTTTTGGCCAATAGAACGACTATTGACCTGCAAAACCGGCAAAATCTGTCCTCGCCCAGCCGAATTCTCGCTTCGATCCCCATAAGTCCGACAGGCTCCTAGACCGTCATAGCCGAAATCGGAACCGATCCGGCGCAGGTCCGCACCGATTTTCTCGGCATGGGCCAATACGCTGTATGGCACGTCGAACTCGCCGCAAACAGCCGGCTTACCTGCGCGGAAAATCCCGGCCTTTTCATAACCGATCGCCAGGCGACTGTCACCGAGATAATCCATGTGGTCAAAGTCCACGCTGGTCAGCACCGCGCAGTCGGCGTCGAAAGCATTAACCGCGTCCAGCCTGCCTCCCAAGCCAACCTCGAGGATCACCGCAGAAAGACCCGCGCGGACAAACAGCCATACCGCAGCCAGAGTACCGAACTCGAAATAAGTTAGCGACACCTCTCCGCGCGCCTGCTCGACGGCGGCAAAGGCTTCACACAAAGCTTCGTCGCTCGCCTCGAAGCCATTGATCCGCACCCGCTCGTTGTAGCGCAACAGGTGCGGCGAAGTGTACAAGCCAATGCGGTAGCCCGCAGCCAGCAGAATCGCCTCCAGCATGGCGCAGGTCGAACCTTTGCCGTTGGTGCCGGCGACGGTGATGATGGGGAATGGGGGGTTCAGGTTGAGACGCTGCTTTACCTCGACCACCCGATCGAGGCCGAGATCAATGGTTTTGGGGTGCAGGCTTTCGAGGTGGCGAAGCCAGTTGGGTAGGTCGGGCACGCCGTGCCCGACGATATTTAAAGTCATGCCGATGGCCATCATGTTGGGCTCGGGGAGCCCAACCTACAAAAACTCACGCTGCTGCCGCCGGCGGCAGCCGCATCATCATGGCAATCAGGTTGGCCAGCCGGTCGCGCAGTTCGCGCCGATCCACGATCATGTCGATCGCGCCATGCTCGAGCAGAAATTCGGAACGCTGGAAGCCTTCCGGCAGGGTTTCGCGCACCGTCTGCTCGATCACGCGCGGGCCGGCGAAACCGATCAGGGCATTGGGTTCGGCGATGATGGTGTCGCCGAGCATGGCGAAACTGGCGGAAACGCCGCCCATGGTGGGATCGGTCAGCACCGAGATGAACGGTAGCCTGGCTTTGGAGAGTTGGGTCAGCACGGCGCTGGTCTTGGCCATCTGCATCAGCGAGGTCAAGCCTTCCTGCATCCGCGCGCCGCCGCTGGCGGCAAAGCACACGAACGGCAGATTCTGCTCGACACAGGCCTGAACGCCGCGCACGAAGCGCTCGCCCACCACCGACCCCATCGAGCCGCCCATGAATTTGAACTCGAATGCCGCCACCACCAGCGGCAGGGTATTGATGCTGCCCTGCATCACCACCAGGGCATCGGATTCGCTGGTATCGCGCTGCGCTTCAGTCAGGCGGTCGGTGTAACGCTTGCTGTCCTTGAATTTGAGAAAATCCACCGGTTGCAGTTCCGCGCCGATTTCGTGGCGGCCTTCCGGGTCAAGCAGCGAATCGAGCCGCGCTCGTGCCGACAGGCGGTTGTGATAGCCGCACTTCGGGCACACCTCCCTGTTCTTTTCCAGGTCGGCGCGGTACAGCACCGCCTCGCAGGACGGGCATTTGCTCCACAGGCCCTCGGGCATGCTTTTTTTGGCGCCCTCTACCTTGCGCTTGATCTTGGGAGGCAATAATTTCTGGAACCAGTTCATTGTCTTTCCTTATTTGCCATCCATCGCATCCCGGAAGCTCTTCACCAGGGTGTAAACATTATCCGGCAACGATGCCGCCGTCGAATTCTCGATTTCCTCCACGATGCGGCTGCCGATCACCACCGCGTCGGCCAGTTGCGACACGGTTCTTGCCGTCTGGCCATCCCGAATGCCGAAACCGATAGCCACAGGCAGGCTGGTGGCCGCCCGGATCTGCGGAATTTTCCTCGCAACTTCGGCGGTGTCGAGGGTGGCCGCACCCGTCACGCCCTTGAGCGAAACGTAGTAGATGAAGCCCCGCGCCAGTTTGCCAATCTGCGCCATGCGCGCTTCCGGCGTGGTCGGTGACAGCAGGTAGATCGGATCGATGCCATGATGGCCAAGGAGCGCCACGAACGAAGCGCTTTCCTCGGGCGGGTAGTCCACTGTCAGAACACCGTCCACGCCAGCCGCTGCGGCAGCGGCTGCAAACGGCTCATGGCCCATCGCCTCGATCGGATTGGCATAACCCATCAGCACCACCGGGGTAGCCGTATCCTGCTTGCGAAACTCGACCACCATGCCGAGCACGTCGCGAAGGCTGACGCCATGCTTGAGCGCCCGCTCGGACGCGCGCTGGATGGTCGGACCATCCGCCATCGGGTCGGAAAACGGCACCCCGAGTTCGATAATGTTCGCCCCCGCCTCCACCAGCCGGTGCATCAGCGGCACCGTCCGGTCCGGCACGGGATCGCCGGCGGTGATGAAGGGGATCAGGGCTTTTTTGTTTTGCGCTTTGAGCGCGGTAAAGGTTGTTCCAATGCGGCTCATAATTCAGTCTTCTTCAAAATAATCGCTATCCAGCCGCTTCACCGTATAAACCTCTTTGGTGGAAACGCCCAGATCGTAGTCCATCATTAGTTCTGCCAGCATGGGGCCGTCGATCAGGATAACCCTATGATTCACCTGTGATGCATAGCCTTTAACTCGTTTAAGCCGTAGGGCGCAATAAGCGAAGCGCATTGCGCCGTATGTTCGCGGTTCCGGTGCAATGCGCGCAGCTTTTGCACCCTACATGAGCTGCAATGCGTGACATAGCTGTTCCTAAAACTTAATTCCAGACAACTCCGCCACCGTGTTCATGTCCTTGTCGCCGCGACCGGACAGGTTGACCAGCAAAATCTTGTCGCGCGGCAGGGTGGGGGCGAGCTTGGCGGCGTAGGCCAAGGCATGGCTCGATTCCAGCGCCGGGATGATGCCTTCAAAGCGGCACAGGTCGTGGAAGGCCTGCAATGCCTCGGCATCGGTCACCGCAACGTACTCGGCGCGTCCAGTATCCTTGAGCCAGCAATGCTCGGGGCCGACGCCTGGGTAATCCAGACCGGCTGAAATTGAATGGGTTTCGATGATCTGGCCGTTGGCATCCTGCATCAAATATTGGCGCGCGCCATGCAATACCCCCGCTGTTCCGGCATTCAGCGGCGCGGCGTGTTTGCCGCTATCCAGCCCCAGACCGGCCGCCTCCACGCCGATCAGCTTGACGCTGTCGTCGGCGATATAGGGGTAGAACAGGCCGATGGCGTTCGAACCGCCGCCGACGCAGGCAATCAGCGCGTCCGGCTGGCGCCCGGTCATTTCCGGCATCTGTATCCGGGCTTCCTCGCCGATGACCGACTGGAAGTCGCGCACCAGCATGGGATAGGGATGCGGGCCCGCCGCCGTGCCAAGAATGTAGAAAGTATTTTCGACATGGGCTACCCAGTCGCGCATGGCCTCGTTCAGGGCATCCTTGAGCGTTTTCGAACCGGATTCCACCGGCACCACCGTGGCGCCCAGCAGTTTCATGCGATAGACATTGGACGCCTGCCGCTTGATGTCCGCGCTGCCCATGTAGACCACGCACTCCAGCCCGTAGCGCGCCGCCACGGTGGCGGTCGCGACGCCGTGCTGGCCTGCGCCGGTTTCGGCAATCACCCGCTTCTTGCCCATGCGGCGGGCAAGCAGGGCCTGGCCGATGGTATTGTTGATCTTGTGGGCGCCGGTGTGGTTGAGGTCTTCGCGCTTCAAGTAAATCTGCGCGCCATCGAGCTGTTCCGACCAGCGCCTGGCGTGATAAATCGGACTTGGGCGGCCCACGTAATGCTTCAGTTCACGGGCGAATTCCGCCTGGAATTCAGGATCGGTCTTGCATTGCCCATAGGCGATGCGCAACTCGTCCAGCGCCGGAATCAGCGTCTCGCTGACAAAAATTCCGCCGTAAGCCCCGAAATGGCCGGTCTGATCCGGCAAATCAACCCTCTGCACTTATTTGCACTCCTTGCGCGCTTCTTCGATAAACGCGGCGATCTTCGCCGCATCCTTGATCCCTTTTGATGCCTCTACCCCGCTCGACACATCCACCGCCCACGGCCTCACGCGGCGAATCGCCTCCGCGATGTTGGCAGGCGAAAGCCCCCCGGACAAAACCACCGGCAGCGGCAATTCGGCCGGAATCAGTTCCCAGTCAAAGAACTGTCCGGTGCCGCCGGGCGTACCTTCGACATAGGCATCCAGCAACAGGCCTTGGGCTTCCTGATAACGAATTGCGCATTGTACCAAATCCACCCCCGCTTTGACGCGAATTGCCTTCAGATAAGGGACGCCGAAACCTGCGCAGAATTCCGGCGACTCGTCACCGTGGAATTGCAGCACATCGAGACGTACCTCGTTAAGTACCGCTTCCACCTGCTCCGGCGCAGGGTTAACGAACAGGCCAACGGTGGTGATGAAAGGCGGCAGGGCGCGGGTGATAGCCGCTGCCTGCGCCGCTGCGACGTGGCGTGGGCTGGGCGGATAAAACACCAGTCCGATGGCGTCAACGCCCGCTTGGGCGCAGACCAGCGCATCCTCGCTCCGGGTGATACCGCAGATCTTGATTCGGGTCATGGTTTGAGTTTAATGCAAAGGAGGAAGTTTAATCTCAGCTCAGCCAAACGCAAAATTCGGCATTCTCGAAAGTTCGGGAATAGCCCATTTAGGATCGTAACTGATGCCGGCCAGGTACAGCCCATCCGGCGCGAAGGTGGGCGCGGAGCGGGTACGATCCCGGTTTTCCAGCAGCTCCAGCATCCAGGGCGGCGAATGTTTACCCTTGCCGACATAGACCAGACTGCCGACCAGGTTGCGCACCATGTGGTGAAGAAAGGCATTGGCGGTAAAGTCGAACAGAATATATTCGCCACTTGTGGCTATCCCGATTTGCTGCAAATGCTTGATCGGCGACTTGGCCTGGCACTCGGCGGCGCGGAAAGCGGTGAAGTCGTGCTCCCCCAAGAGGAATTGGGCCCCTTGCCGCATCGCCTCCACATCCAGTGGCTGGTGGAACCAGCCCACCTTGCCGGAAAGCAGCGCGGGGCGCACCGGGTGGTTGAGCAGCAAATAGTGGTAATTTCGGGATACCGCGCTGAAACGGGCATGGAACTCATCGCTCACCGGCCGCGCCCACAGCACGGCTACGCTGTCCGGCAACAGGGCATTGACGCCGCGAACCCAGGCGCTGTCCGGCCTGGCTACGTCGGTATCGAAATGCACGACCTGGTGCAGCGCATGCACGCCCGTGTCGGTGCGCCCCGCCGTCACCACCCGGAGGGGTTTCCCGGCAATGCCTTCGAGCGCACGCTCCAGGATGTCCTGCACGCCACAGCCGGAAAGCTGACTTTGCCAGCCACAGAAATGGCTGCCGTCATATTCGACGCCGAGCGCGATTCTCATATCACTTGCCGCGCCAGCAGCAGCCCGAGTACAAGAGCGGCACACAATAATGCGGCATAATCCGGCCGGGCTAAACGCCCGATTTCCAGTTCAATACGGGTTATTTCATGCCCCGAGCCATGCAGCGCGGCTTGCAAGCGTTCGCGCCATGCGCCGGAGTGCTGCGGTTCGGCCTGCTCGGCATAGTGCAGGGTTAGCCAGATGCGCGCTGCAACCCGATCGATATCCACCCCGATCAAGACGAAAGGCCGCAACAGAAAATACAGGCCAGCCAAGATCCGGTCACGTGAAGTCGTCGCCAGCAATAGTGCCAGAGTAGACAGCAGAGCAAGCAGACGTAGTGCCTGGAGGCCGCCCGACAGCAAGCCCTCCCGGCTGGGGCTGTAGGCACCCAGGACGGCAACCGCCGCTACACCGGGCGTAACGAAGGCATACACCAGAATCAGGGAAATCAGCAGCCAGCGGCTGCGACGCAACAATTTGAAGTACTGAACGGAGTGCCGCAGCAACAGCGGCAGGGAAAACAGCAAAACGATCGCTGACAGTTCGACAGGTCGCAGCCAGGGAATGCAAAAAGCAAAGGCCAGCCAGATCAGGATCAGGCTGGCCGGATGGAGAAGAAGGGCTTCATGACGACACATCACCCCAGTTCGGCGAGCAGCTTCCGCGCTTCTTCCTGTTGCTCGGTTACGCCTTCTTTCAGCACCTCCTGCAGGATATCCCTCGCACCTTCCATATCGCCCATGTCGATGTAAGCTCTCGCCAGATCCAGCTTGGTCGAAACTTCCTGACTGCCGAAATCATCCGGCAAATCGGTGATCGCCACCTTTACCGAACCAGGCTCGCTCAACTCCAGGCTGATACCGGAAAAGTCGAGGTCCGGAACCGCCACTCCTTTGGGTTCGGTGGGCGCGGGGGTTTCTTCCTGATCCAGATTGAAATCGAAATCCAGCGGAGACTCTTCAACGGGAAGCGCGGCAAGCTCGATGGATTCTATCTCTTCACCCACGGATTCAGCTTCTTCGCCAACGAAGAAATCGGGCATCTCCAGTTCGCCCTCGACTTCCGCCATCTCATCCTCAGTGCCGGGCGCCGCTGCCAATCCGCCGACATCGAGCTCCATCACTTCATCTTTCCAGCTATCGGCGCTGATCAATTCCTCGACAGGTACGGCAGGAGCCGCCTGAGTCAGTACGCCAAGATCGAACTCCATCGCGTTCTCATCCGACTCCACGGTTGCCGCAACCGTTTCTGGTGCAGCTTTAACCACAGTGGGAGCACCCAGATCCAGATTGAAATCCAGTCCCATATCGGCAACCGGCTCTTCTGTCTCGACAACCGGCGCAACCGCAGGTTGCTCAGCTTGAGCAACCACTCCAGCCAATGCGCCCAGATCGAGGTCGAACCCAAGATCGGTAACCGCCTCCTCAACAGGCAGACTCTCATCGGTCGGCTCCGGTAGCAGAAGATCAGGAGTGGCTTCGACCGTCGGAGCCGCGATGTCAAGATTGAAATCCAGTTCCGACTCAGCGGCTTCCATAATCTCCGGGCCACCCAGATCAAGGGTGACGCCATGCTCTGCCGCCGCGACCAGACCTGCGGCGCCACCAGCCACAATCAGGGTCTTTTCAAATAACTCCTCATCAGCTCGGGCATCAGGCTCAGTCGCAACCGCCACTTTCGATTTCTCGCCATAGAGAGGGTTCTGCGGATCCAGCATACGGCCCATTTCAGCCGCCTTGTCCCAGACTGGACTGGCCTGCCCGCCAGGTGCGGCATACATTTCTCCTGCCACGGCTTCGAAGGCATTCAGATTTTTGCGCCCGGCATAGATTTCCAGCAGCTTGAGGCGAATCTCGTGACGGTTGGGATCCTTGCTCAGCGCTTCCTTGAGGATTTCCTCCGCCTGTGCATCGCGACCGTAGGCCATGTAGACCTCGGCCTCGGCAATGGGATCGACTTCGTTGGTATCGATCGACCCCAGTCCGGCTTGACTGAAATCGGTCAAAAACGAAGTATCGCTGGTGTCGATCTTGCCGCCGCTGGTACCGCCCAGTACCGTGTTGGCCTTGAGATCGCCATGGGTCATTATGCTGTCTTCGAAGCTGGCGACGTTTTTCCCGCGTCTGGCCGCAACCGCTCTCGCACCCAGCAGGCCTAGCAACAGGATTGCCGCGATGCCGCCGCCCAGGTAGAACGGATTTGCCATCGCTTCATCGAGGAAGGAGGCTTCCGGCTTCTTCTGCTCAACGAGCACCGGTTTGGGTTTCTTTGGCTTGGCCGTTGCTGGCACAGTAGGCGCGGGGGCGGGCAAAACCGTCGGCGCCGTCTTGGTTATGGCAGCCTGTTTCTGCATATCCGCCAAGTTCTGATTTTTCAGTTCCAGCAACTTCTGCATTTCCTTGATGTTTTTTTCCAGGTCAGAGATGCGCTGATTGGCCTCCTTGATCGCCTTTTCCTTGGCCGTGGCTTCTTCCTGCATGGCCTGGATCTGCCCCTTCATCGCCTGCATGTCCTTGCCGCCGCCAACTCCTGCCGCAGCGGGCTTTGCGCCACCCAGGCCTTCACTCTTGGACAGCTTGAGAACATCCGTGGCAGATTCTTTCGCTATGGCCGCCTTGTCTTCCACCGCGGCGGTGATCTTGCCGCTCACCGCCTGCCTGGCCGCGCCTTCCCGTGCCGACCTAGCCTCGGCTACGGTCGCCGCCAGCTTCTGACGGTAGGCATGCCAGTCGGCGGAATGGACTTTCACCTGTTTGGCTGCCTCATTCGTTTTCACCTCTTCAGCTTGTCCGGCCTCAGGCACACGGAGAATCCGGCCTGCCTGCAACCGATTCATGTTGTTGCCAGCAAACGCCTGCTTGTTGGATTGGAACAATGCAACAAGCATCTGCTCCAGGCTGACACCCTCCGGTTTCAGAGCAGAAGCGATACCCGCCAGATTTTCACCTTTCCTGACCGGACCATAGGTTTCCCGGACAGGTTTACTTTCCCCGGCAACTTCCGTTTTCGCTTTTTCTTTTGCCAGCAGCTTCTTGTCCAGGGGAATATTCGCTCCGATTTCCGGCTTTACAGCGCCAGTCGGCGTATCGGCCGGCTGAGCCGAAACTGCCGCTGCCTGTGCGGGCACAGCTGAAACAGGTTTGACCACCGGCGCAACCTCGGTCTGCTGCTCGCCATAACCGGGAGGGTCAAGCAGGATGGTATATTCGCGCACCAGACGGCCAGCAGGCCAATCGAGCTCGATCAGCATGTCCAGGAAGGGGTCGTCTACCGATTTTGAGGAGGTAATCTTGAGATAGGGATCGCCGTTTTTTTTCTGTTCCACGCTGAAACGCATGGCGGAAAGCACGGGAGCTCGCTCTATTTTCGCTTCCTTGAAAGCCTCGAAGGAGGCGAAACGGGCATGGATGGCACCGAGGTCTTTTTTGTCCACCGCAAGCAGGTCAACTTCTCCCCTGAAAGGTTGCCCCAGGGCCGACGTCACCGTCAGCTTGCCCAACCCGGCCGCAAAAGCGGGAAGAGACGCCATCAGCATCAAACCGGCAATCAACCAAGCGGTTTTCTTATATTTTCGATCCATGCCACCCTCGATATTTTTTGGCTAGCAATCAGTCAACTTGAAATGCGCCATCGCAGGTCGGGCTGAAGTCCGACCTGCATCCCGGCAATTCAACGTGACTGACTACATAGGTTAACTAAATTAACATCATGGAGTTAGGGATGCAAGCCAATCTTGCATGTTACATTGGATTGTAAGTGGGTAGATTAATTACAAGTTTGTAACCTTGCCATGGCGAAATCGACAGGAAATAGCGAATCGACTCAGCCTTCAATCAGAATGCGCAACATGCGGCGTAGCGGCTCGGCAGCACCCCACAGCAGCTGGTCGCCGACAGTGAAGGCCGACAGGTACTGCGGCCCCATGTTGAGCTTGCGCATCCGGCCCACCGGCACGGTCAGGGTGCCGGTGACGGCGGCGGGCGTCAGTTCGCGCATGGTGATCTCGCGATCGTTGGGCACTACTTTCACCCAGTCGTTGTGCGCCGCGATGATGCCGTGAATCTCGGCCAGCGGCACATCCCTGGTCATCTTGATGGTCAGCGCCTGGCTGTGACAACGCATCGCGCCGACGCGCACGCACAGGCCATCGATCGGGATCGGGTTGCTGCTGTGGCCGAGTATTTTGTTGCACTCGGCCTGCGCCTTCCACTCCTCCTTGCTCTGGCCGGATTCGAGCGCCACGTCGATCCACGGAATCAGCGAACCGGCCAGCGGCACCGGCCAGGCGTCCACGGGATAGCGGTCGGAGCGGATGAACTCCGCCACTTTCCTGTCGATCGTAAGTATCGCCGAGGCCGGGTCGTTCATCAGCGCTTTCACTTCGCTATCAATCGCGCCCATCTGCTGGATCAACTCGCGCATGTTGCGCGCACCGGCGCCGGAGGCGGCCTGGTAGGTCATCGGGCTGATCCACTCGATCAACCCCTGGTCGAACAAGCCGCCGATCGCCATCAGCATCAGCGAAACCGTGCAGTTGCCGCCGACGTAAGTCTTCACCCCCTTGGCCAGACCTTCCTTGATGACATTCCTGTTAACCGGGTCGAGAATGATGATGGCGTCGTCCTTCATGCGCAGCGTGGAAGCGGCGTCGATCCAGTAGCCCTGCCAACCGGCGGCGCGCAGGTCGCCGTACACTTCCTGGGTGTAGTCCCCGCCTTGAGCTGAGATGATCGCGTCCATCGCCTTGATCTCATCGATATTCCTGGCATCCTTCAACGGCGGAACGTCCTTGCCGATGTGCGGACCCCTTCCGCCCGGATTGGAGGTGGTAAAAAACACCGGTTCGAAATGATCGAAATCCTTTTCCTCGCGCATCCGCTGCATCAGCACCGAACCCACCATGCCGCGCCAGCCTACCAAACCTACTCGCATCATTTCATACCTCATTAATTCTGGGTTGGCCAGTCATTCGTGCGCCGGCAACCAATTATCCGATAAGACATCATGAACAGACCAAGGGCAGGACTTTGGGAAGCACCCCATTCCTGTTTCCTCGATAGCCATTGAAACGGCATCCGCCCAAATATATTCCTGCCATTCCGTGTCGGAAAGTTTTGGTTTCAGGCTTGGAACCTGTTTCAGATGGTAAGCCAATGCTCTGCGTTGCTCTTTAATCGTTCGCTGCCAACTGGCGCTTTGACGTTCCGGCTGGTATTGCCATTTAAGCAAGTGGGCCAAAAATACGGCCAAGCGGCTGGCCAGTTCCCGCTGTTCGCTTTTACCCACGTCCTCTATTTCCTCTGCAATATGCTCGATGTCAATGGCCGATAATTGGCCTGAGCGTAACAGCATGGCTTGTTCGTTAGCCCATGCGGCCACATCAGCTTCATAAGTTGTTCCCATTGCTATGGCTCCTTTTTGCTGCATTGCCCCCTCACAAAGCCGCCACCACCGCATCGCCCATCTCGCTGCACGACACCTTCTTCGTCCCCTCGGTCCAGATGTCGGCGGTGCGCGAACCGTTAGCCAGCACCTTTTTTACCGCTCTCTCGATGCGTTGCGCCGTCGCCTCGTCGTTGAAAGTGTAGCGCATCATCATCGCCACCGACAGGATGGTGGCGAGCGGATTGGCGATATTCTTGCCGGCGATGTCCGGCGCGGAACCGTGGCTGGGCTCGTACATCCCCTTGTTGTTGCTGTCCAGTGAAGCCGAAGGCAACATGCCGATGGAGCCGGTCAGCATCGACGCCTCATCGGACAGGATGTCACCAAAGATGTTGCCGGTCACGATCACGTCGAACTGCTTGGGCGCGCGCACCAACTGCATGGCGGCGTTGTCCACGTACATGTGGGATAGTTCGATGTCCGGGTAGCCTTTGGCCACTTCGATCACGATTTGGCGCCACAGTTCGGTGGTTTCCAGCACATTGGCCTTGTCCACCGAGCAAACCCTGCGGTTGCGCTTGCCGGCAATGCCGAAAGCGACATGCGCGATGCGGCGGATTTCCGACTCCGAGTAGCGCATGGTGTTGAAGCCCTCGCGTTCGCCGTCAGCATTGATATGGATGCCGCGCGGCTGGCCGAAGTAGATGTCGCCAGTGAGTTCACGCACGATCATGATGTCCAATCCGGAAACCACTTCCGGCTTCAAGGTCGAAGCATCGGCCAGCTCCGGGTAGAGCAGCGCCGGGCGCAGGTTGGCGAATAAGTTGAGCCCCTGACGAATGCGCAGCAGTCCCTGCTCCGGGCGCATCGGTCGTGGCAGAGTATCGTATTTCCAGCCGCCGACCGCACCCAGCAGCACGGCATCGGCGTCCTGCGCCAGCTTCAGCGTGGCCGCCGGCAGCGGATCGCCCGCCACATCGTAACCTGCGCCGCCAATCGGCGCCTCTTCCATCTCAATCTTCATGCCGTCGCTGGACAGCGCCTTCAGCACCTTGACCGCCTGCGCGACGATTTCCGGCCCAATGCCGTCACCCGGCAAAACTGCGATTTTCATTTCATACCCCAATGTCAGGAGTGAAGAGTGAGGAGTGAGGAGCAGAGCGTCGAATAATCACGCTCCTCACTCCTCACTCCCGACTCCTAACTCATAAAAATAACCACGGCTCGTCTGGCATTGCCGCTCTTCTCTTCAATGGTTGCGCATTCTCCAGTAAATCTCACCGCCTAGAGCCGGAAAAAGAGCACCCCACAGCAAATTAAGTCGTATCCAATTTTTAGCATTCTCAATAGCAGCCCCGCTTTTCCTGACGAAAAAGCAGCCAGAGAGAAAATCCAGCTTTAACCCGCAATTCTCGGCCATTCTCCCCACTCGCTTCGGAGAAAAAACACTAACATGACCAAATTTTGAGGCCGTGCGGCGTATCTTTCTTTGCTGGAATGATGCCAGCCATTCTGGCGTTACAGGAAAACCGCCAACTACTATGCCATCAGGTACTAACGCCGCAGCCAGTTTCAGCATCAATTTTTCCGGTTCAAACAAGTGCTCAAGCAAATGCAATACAATAATTACGTCATATTTCTCATCCAACGCAAAAACATCCAAATCAACATTAGCCTCAATTTGCCGCGAATATCCTGCCGCATTTAACTCTGGCTGCAACCTGCAATCCACCGCATCCCAGCACTCAATCCCATCAAACCCCGCATCATGTACAAAACGCCGCATTTGCCCACGGTCAACACCAATTTCGCATATACGCAACGACCGTCCAAGGCGAGCCGATTCTTCCTTGATCAATTCATACATGAACCAGTAACGCAAAAGTTTAATCGGATAACGCGTTGCACGGGGAGTAGCAAAAACATCCTTTACCCAACGCTGGGCATCAAGCGATGACAAACTCCAAGCCCAAGCCGCATGCAATGGTGTTGTTGGCTGTTGGCTGTTGGCTGTTGGCTGTTGGCTGTTGGCTGTTGGCTGTTGGCATACTATCCTCCGGCATTTCTTGTTGTAAGTTTATTTGAATAAGTCGCTCGAACCCACTTAATGCACAGTCCATATCTACGTCTTCGACATCTCGGCTTTCTGGCTGGAGAAGAACATATGGCACGCCCCATGGATGCCAGCGCGCCGCACTCGATTTCCCAAAAAAACACAATATGGGTTTGCCAAGACCAGCTGCAATATGCATGGCACCGCCATCACTGCATACGACCTTATCGCAAACGGACAACCCGGCAATTAACTCCCCTAGATGTACAGTCGGGAAAGCCTTAACAGGCAAATCATGTACGGCCTGCATAATTTCTAGTGCCTTAGCATCATCCCCTGGATGAAACGAGTTATCTTCTCCGCCTGGAGACCAAAAAAGCAAAAACTCAGCATCATATTTCTCGTGAATACGCCTGATAAATTCAATATATTTCCTAGCAGGCCAGCGCTGGCTTATTTTTCGTGAACTGATATGAACACCAATTCGCAGCGATGAAACACCCAACTTTGAAACTACTGTAGCCTGAAGTTGCCGATCTGGAGATATACACACCCGAGGTGGTTCACCATGAATATCCAATGGGCTCAATAACCTAAAGACATCCTGAGCTTCATGCAACGACTCGCCTCCCCTACGTTGGACGGGGACGTCAATGTAACGACTCCTTTCACGCTCTCCCTCACCAACAAATCCCACTATATGACGAGGATTCACCATAAGTGCCATATAAAGGGCACGAGGCGAAAAGCCTGGAGAAGCAAGAATCACATAATCAAAACGGCGACGGCGTAATTCCACCAAAAGTTTCAACTTATGGTAATAAGCCTTAACAACATCACGCCATGAGTCACAATGCTTAGCTTTTGTGTAGCATCCAATATCATCAATATCGTGACTATTTTCCAAAACAGCCGCGTTATAGCTATTCGCAAGTACGCTTATTTTGGCATGCTTGAATTTTTTTCGTAAAGCACGGATCAGTGGTGTCACACAAACAAGATCGCCAATATTATCGTGCCGTACAATTAAAAAGCTAAGTTGCTCTTCTTTCATGCCGGGTAGGTGCGGCGGCAAAAATCCTGTAAAGCCGCCCGCGTCTCAAACAGGAATGGCGTTTTTTCATACACTTCATTGAAAAACGCCGCCTGCCCGGCGGGATCATCCGTGTACTCGTGGGCCGCGTCATTGCGTACCGCCCGCGCCTCGTTCCATGCCTCGGCGGATGAAACCACGCCGATTTTCTCCATGTAGTTGACCACGTAGGTGAATGCGTCGGCATTCACCTCCTCGATGCGCGCGACCAGCCGCATGGCGGAGGCCAAGTGATCCTGGAGTTCGGCGAAGCGACCCTTGAATGCGGCGAGGACTTCCAAACCGTCGGGGTCCATCTCGGCCAGCGACCGCATGGGAAAACGTCCCGACACCTTGCGCCGGGTGTAATCCAGGTGCTCGCCCATGTTGCCGAGCTGATCCAGCTTGCGGCGCAGCGCGGCTATCAGGTCGGCGCGGACAGTCAAGGTCATAATTCCACTCCCATGGCAACGGCCACGCGGTCAATCGGGCGCTGATTTCCCTCATCCGCCACCACCAGATCGACGGGATAAGGCAGCCGCGCAGCCAGTCTTGCCAGACAACGGATGCGCCGCCGGTAAAGATCGTCGCGCCCGCAGGGCTCGACATACAAATCCACATCCCCGCCCCGCCCGGCATCATCGACACGCGAACCGAACAGTCTCACGCTAGCATCGCTGCCAAAAAATTCAGCGACGGCCTGGCGGATGATGGTGGCCTCGGTTTCGGAAAGTCTCATCTTTGGAGTGCCCGGATCAGCCAAACACCCACGGCTCCGACTGGCGCCGCCGTTCCTCGTACGCCTTGATCTTGTCCGCGTGCTGCAACGTCAGGCCGATGTCATCCAGGCCGTTAAGCAGGCAGTATTTACGGAAGGAATCCACCTCGAAGCTGACGCTATGCCCGCCCGGCGTGGTGACCATCTGCTTTTCCAAGTCCACCGTCAGCCGATAACCCGCGGTCGCCACCGTTTCCTTGAACAGGCGGTCGACTTCTTCGGTATCCATCACAATCGGCAGGATGCCGTTCTTGTAGCAGTTGTTGAAGAAAATATCGGCGAAGCTGGGCGCGATAACCGCGCGGAAACCGTAGTCCAGCAGTGCCCATGGCGCATGCTCTCGGCTTGAGCCGCAACCGAAGTTCTCGCGCGCCAGCAGGATTTGCGCACCCTGGTAACGCGGCTGATTGAGCACGAAATCCTTGTTGAGTGGACGGTTGCTGCAATCCTGCCCCGGTTCGCCATGGTCGAGATAACGCCACTCGTCGAACAGGTTAGGCCCGAAGCCGCTGCGCTTGATGGACTTCAGGAACTGCT
>Ga0210044_10003839_pt1 | contig 21299 bp, 22 predicted proteins | sample CryGey13umfilter_2_FD_183959 | JGI IMG/M metagenome (GOLD analysis project Ga0210044, IMG submission 183959) | Groundwater microbial communities from aquifer in Utah, USA - Crystal Geyser 4/9/14 3 um filter (SPAdes) (version 2) | ecosystem: Environmental > Aquatic > Deep subsurface >... | reverse complement strand
GGATAATTCCGGTGGCGCTTGAACCAATGTGGTTATTTTATCCTGCTGATCATACGCATCGCGAATCTGCCTGTATCTTTCAAGCAATGGCGTAATCTGAATATGCGTTTCCGCATCCACATGTTCCAGGCGCTCTGCCAGTTGGTCGTGCAAATCATACAGGAACTGAATCATGGCTTGTGAAGAACCATGGGCATGCCCAATCACAAGTTCCATGGCATCTTCAAACAGATGAGTGACATCACTGACATCCTGTACGCCAAGCATCTGTGCTGAGCCTTTGATGGTGTGAGCATCACGCCTGAGCTGGGTTAATGCCTCCGCATCCAGATGGCCAGATTCAAGCAGTACAAGTCTGCGGTTAATGGAAACCAGTCGTTCTTTTGCTTCATCAAAATAAGAAGCCAGAAAACCGGAGAGGTCAAATTCACTCACTTATGACATGTTCTGCAGGCTTTCAGATGCTTCGCTCAATCGTTTTGATGCATCGCGCGATTGCTGCAGTTTTGTGCCTGAAATACTCAACAGTTCAGAGATATGTTTGAGTGCCTGAAGGATTTTTTTGTTGCGATCATTCTGTCGTTCGGACGCCTGCACCACTGCAGCTGCCGACTGCGTGGATTTCTCCGCCATGCTGTGCATTTTTCCCATCAAACCGGAAACACGGGCGGAAGCTTCCAGACAATGGTCGATTTCCTGAGTTGCCAGACTGTTTTCACCGGCTGATGCTTCGGCAAGCGTGCGCAACTCTTCAACGGAGACCCGGATATCCTCTGAAACCTGACGGATTTGCTCAGACATCCCCTGTACTTCGGCTGTAACCGATGAGTTATCACCGGATGACTCAATAGAAGCATTGAGCGCTAGCAGGTTGGCTTCTTCAGCCACTTCCATAATCTGATGGATGGCAGTAAGAACCTGATCCGACTTCTGATCAATAATGGACATTTTATCCGTTGCTGTATTCATGCTTTGGCGCACCCGGTTTATGGATGCAACAACATGCTGCATTTCCGCTGCTCCACCTTTGGCGAATGTAGATGCACCATCTGCAGTTTTTTCCATATTGGCAACAGTTGTAGAGATTTTTTCCCCTGAATCGGCGACCAGCTCCAGCCCCTTGATGACTTTATCCATAAAGCGGTACTGCTGATCTGTTGCCCCCACCTGTTCTTCACTCACGCTAAGCATATTGCCTGCACTCTTGGCCACACTCGAAGAGACTCTGGATACTTCCTGAGCATGTTTAACCAGCCTGCGATTGAACAGTTCAAGCAATACAACAATGACCAGAATAAAACCAAGCAACATGTAAAGCTGCATGGTTGCTTCCTTCTGGCGCTCTGCGGATTTTTCCTGCAGTACTTTTTCAAGACTGATGACGATGGATTCAAGCTTTTCAGCAGTTGCCAGTACCAGGTTCTGCGCCAGCACAGTCACATGGCCGGCTTGATTGGCAGGAATCCTTTTATCAGCCACGTCAGAGGCAATCTCCATCACCTCATTCATCAGCTGGTTGACCTGATCCAGCGCTTTATGATGTTCGGGGGTTAAGTGGTGAATGGCTTCGATTTGGGCATACGAATCTTTATATGCTTTGACAGCTTTTTTTAACTTGGGAAAGTTGCTTTCACTTGATGTCAGGGCAAAGTCATTCAACGGCCTGACAACATCAGAAAGCGAGGCTCTGAACTGCTCAATATGAAACTGGTCGATATATACATGTTCCAGAGTATTGATGCTGTCCTGATCCCGCTTGATCGCAATGAATATAATTGCAATGAGAACAACAAATAACAGCAGCGAATAGATAAAGTTGCGCCCTGCCATCTGCTTAAGCGATGCGTGTCTGGCTGATTTGTTAACCCCGGTTTCTTCCATGATCCCCTTCCCCTTCCATTCATAGCTCAGCATGTAAAACATTAACAGCTTTGGTGAAAAAACTTCAATCTAATTTATTCAGGTTTAAATCAGTATGATGATTTATGCAGCAACCTTGAGCAATCGAGCAGTTCATAGTGATGCCCCTCAAGCTCCAGCTGAACAATACTTCCAGCAGAAGCCGTAGCCATGCTTTGAGTCACTTTGCTTGCATCAACCTTCTGAATCCGTTTCACCTCATCCACGCGGATGCCCACATGCATCACCGGATGGCGTAAAATTAACAGTCGCGTGCGACTGTTTTCGTGTGCGCTTGGGGATGGCATTGTTGAAACCTTGCCCACATCAATAATACAGACGATCTGCCCGTGAATATTGGCCAGGCCCAGCAGGTGATCAGGGCCCATCGGCACAGTCGTCAGTGCAACAGGCCGGACAATCTCCTTGATCTGGGAGGGGCGCAGCAATACATCCCGGCCTCCAATAACTACGTGCAGCATCTCTTCCTGAATCACTTTGTCTTCATCTGGTTGTTTCACCATGCCCGGTTAATGCCGTCGTGCTTTGGAACGTTCATACAAGGCCAGTGTCTTTTTCACCCTGGCCTGCAATTTTAACGGTTCCACAGGTTTGCCGATATAATCATCGGCGCCTGACTTCAGTCCAAGCACTTCATCTTCCTCACCTTTTCGTGCAGTAAGCATGATAATCGGCACATCATCGAAGCGATCCTGCTCTCGCATCCGCTGCAGTAGTTCCAGTCCTGACATATTCGGCATTTCGCAGTCCGTCAGCACCAGGTTCGGCTTCAGGCCCTGCAGGATATTCCACGCCTGTTGTCCATCTTCGGCCTGTAATACCTTATAGCCATCAGCATCAAGAATAAATTCAACAAGATTTCGCACACTGCTTGAGTCATCGACGACAAGAATGGTTTTCTGGCCTGTATCTATGCCCTTTTGCTGGATCTTGTCCCTGTTTTTCTGGACAGCGCCATAGGAGAGTATCTGCAGGTTTTCATCAAGATGGTCGCTCAACTTGAAACCTTCAGGCTGTGTTGCAACACGAATCACTTCCTGAAGGCTGGTCTGTCCTGCCAGCGCCTTGGATAGCCCGTCTTCGAACATGGTGAACATACCCTCTTCACGGGCCACCTGCATCAACTCACGATCAAGCGCACCGCGTGCGATCAATTTGCGCATACGATCATTCACATACAGCACTTCGTGGATACCAAGGCGCCCTTTATAACCGATATCCATACAGGCATTACAACCGACCTTCTCAAAGAATACGACATTCTCCGGGATGCCGAGACGCTCGATCAGATCACTGTCCGGCCGAGCCTCCCTGCGGCATTTCGGGCAGAGGCGACGTACCAGTCGCTGGGCGACAATCAGGCTCAGTGATGAAGCAAGCATGGTCGGGTCAATGCCCATATCAAACAGCCTGGTGACCGTTGAGGGTGCATCGTTGGTGTGCAATGTCGAGAGGACAAGATGGCCGGTTTGGGCTGCATGCAGGGCAATTTCAGCCGTCTCCTCGTCACGGATTTCACCGACCATGACCACATCCGGATCCTGGCGCAGAATAGATCGCAGCACGGTAGAAAAGGTCATGCCGGACTTCGGATTAACCTGCACCTGATTGATGCCCTCAATCTGGTATTCGACCGGATCTTCAATGGTAATCAGATTCATCTCTTCATCTTTTATGTGGTTGAGAAATGAGTAAAGGGTAGTCGTTTTACCACTACCCGTCGGTCCGGTCACCAGAATTGCCCCTGTCGGCAGCTTGATGCATTCGCGTACCCGCTTATAGGCCAGCTCTTCAAAACAGAGCACATCAAGGTTCAGCGCCAGGCCGCCTTTATCAAGGATACGCATCACCACCTTTTCGCCGTGCATGGCAGGCAGCGTAGAGATACGCATATCGTAACTCTTGCCCCATAATTTGATGCGCGAACGACCGTCCTGTGGTGTACGGGCATTGGCGATATCCAGCTTGGACATGATTTTAATGCGCGAAACCACCAGCGGATGCGCTTTCGATGGAAACTTCAGTGTGGGTCTTAAGCGACCGTCCACGCGCAAACGCACCACACTTTGCCGTTCGCCCGGTTCAATATGGATGTCGGAACTGCCGATTTTCATCGCCTGTACAATGATGCCGTTTACCAGTTTGATAATGGGTGAATCTTCGGCGCCGCGTTTGAGTTCATCCAGGTTGGCTGTTGCCGTGGTGGAGTCGATCTCCTGTGTCAGTGCGTGCTCGTCATCCAGGCTTTCCATAGCAGCATCAAAGGCTGTGTCGCTGTCGCTATAGCTTTCAGATACTTTGCTGTGAATCATGTCCGGACGGGTGAAACGGGGCACAATACGCTTACCCAGCTTAAAACCCAGTGCGTTGAGCATATTTACATCGAGTGGATTTCCGGTGGCAATAATGATATCTGTTTCATTCTGGCTGATCGGCACAAAGCCATATTCGAGGCATAATTTTTCAGGACAGAGCTCAAGCAGCGCGTCATCAATAGTCAGGCTGCCGATATCCACATAGGGCGTTTTATATATTTTGGATACGGCATGCAGCAGTGCAGTATCATCCACATCCTGCATATCAAGCAGGCACATCAGCAGACCTTTCTTTCTGAACTGGTCACTCTGCTCTGCTTCAGTAATCTGGGCTTCACTAATAACGCCCAGCTGAATCAATTGCCGTTGATGCTTCAAATGCATTGTATCAGACCACACCCTCACTGTTGAATAGACACCTTAACAGTATCAATCAAGCTTACAAATATAAACTGGCTAAACGATACGCGAAACAGGTGAAATAGCTGCAGTATGCATCACATAACATACCGGCTGGAAATTTATGCAGGGGAGTAGCCCTGCCCCGCCATCAATGGGTAGTACTGACGTTTGCGTAAAAGGCGATACCTGAAACGGTGTCTTCGTAAAGCAGCACCCAGGCATCAACCCCCTGAGTCGTATCCGGCAATCCGGCCATAGGAATCACTGCCAGCAGTTTGCTGGTTTTGCCATTCCCGACATCGAGAATCCGGCAAAGTCCACCGAGTTCGTAGACAGTACTGCTACCCATGCCTTCTGCAAGGAAACTCAACTGGCAGTTGATGCCTACATCACCGAGGCCTTCGGCACTTTGCCTGAGTACATCCTGCTGAATGTTGATAACATCACCATGAACAGAATCGGCAGTGTGCGATAAAATAAGCACCTGCGCACCGTCCATGGCAGCAATAAAATCGCTGAATTTGCCAAGCACAATAGGATCAAACTCGAATTTCGGATCAAGCTTCTGAAAGGCGGCAAAGTTGACATGTTTGCTATCTTTGGCCTGCACTTCCTGCGCAGAGAAACCAAACATGCCTAACAGTAAAATATAGAAAAAGATTCTGTTCATTTATTCTCCCCACCCCATCAAGACAGATTTACAGGCTGCGAATAGCGTAGATCGCATCTTCCATCATTTGACGGATTTTATCTTCCATCGCACTGCGCATGCGATCCACATCCTTTTTATTCAGCCCTGCTTTTTCCAATTCATCAAAGTCTTTCATGCTGCCCATGGCATCACGCAGTTTTTTCAGTATCAGGTTCAGTCGTTTCATTCCATCAATGCTGTCAGTAGCCGCGTGTGCTTGCTGGTAGCCAAAGGAAACGCTTTCAGTTGATGTCACAGGTGCAGTCAATGCGAATGCAGCTGCCAGTGTTATTGCGAGTAAACTTTTTTTCACTGGTATCCCCCACGGATTAGTAAGCCGAGCATACCAGCAATGTTATGTCACATTGTCAAGACTGCTCGCTATCTTACTGAAATTAAAAAGGAAATTAACAACAGACATGGCTATGTATTTCACTGTTTTAACGGTTATAGTTGCCCTGTGCTGAATTATCTGATGAAACGACTGGCTGGTATGATTCCCCTGCTTCTGGGGATCACCATTATCTCTTTCGGTATTATGCATCTGGCACCGGGCGAACCTGTGGTGACCGGCCAGGAATTCAATCCCAAGGTGTCCAGTCAGGATATTGAGCGACTGCGGGCTTATTACGGTCTGGATAAGCCACTGTATGAGCAATACTGGAACTGGCTGAACCGTTTGGCTGTGCTGGATTTCGGTCAGTCATTCTCGGCAGATGGACGCAGCGTGCTGGATAAAATTTCAGAACGCATCCCCGTTACGTTATGGGTCAATGTGCTGGCCATGCTGGTGATTATCGCACTGGCTATTCCCATCGGTATTGCCAGTGCGGTGCGTCGGGATTCATGGTTTGATAAAGGCATGACCATCTTCGTTTTTATCGGTTTTGCCATCCCATCCTTCTGGCTTGGGCTTCTATTGATGATTTCTCTCGGTGCCAATCTGCAATGGTTGCCCATTTCCGGTCTGCATGACTATAGCTGGCAGCAGCTTGGCTTCTGGCAGCAGCAAATTGATCTGCTGCAACATCTGGTTTTACCTGTCTTTATCTCTGCCATCGGCGGCCTTGCCGGCATGAGTCGGTTTATGCGCACAGGCATGCTCGATGTCATTCGCTCTGATTATATTACAACGGCACGGGCGATGGGTGTGCCGGAAGGCACAATCCGCTATCGGCTGGCGTTGAAAAATGCCCTGCTGCCCATTATTACCCTGCTCGGCCTATCCATTCCCGGTCTGATTGGCGGCTCGGTCATTGTCGAACAGCTTTTCTCCCTGCCGGGCATGGGGCTACTGTTTTTTGAAGCAGTGATGTCGCGCGATTATCCGCTGGTCATGGGCATTACCGTCATTGGCGCCGTCCTCACACTGTTAGGCAACCTGATTGCCGATCTCTCATATGCATGGGCTGATCCGCGTATCCGCCATGGAGCAGGCTCATGATTGCCTTTGCCAGAGCGCGCCCCCTGATGTTTGTCGGCGGTCTTATCGTAGGCATTGTCACGGCCCTTGCCCTGTTCGCACCATGGATTGCCCCCTATGATCCATCTGAAATCAATGTGAAAGTGATCCTGATGCCACCATCCTGGGAACACTGGTGCGGTACAGACACATTGGGCCGCGATATTTTCTCCCGTATGCTTTTCGGGGCCCGCATCTCACTCGCAGTCGGTTTTGTAGCCGTCGGTATTTCCCTGCTGATCGGGCTGATGCTCGGCGCTGTGGCCGGTTATAACGGTGGCCGCATTGATGGCATGGTCATGCGTATGACCGATATGGTGCTCTGCTTTCCGACTTTCTTCCTGATTCTGGCCGTTATTGCCTTTCTGGAGCCATCAATCTGGAACATCATGATTATTATCGGCCTGACCTCATGGATGGGTGTGGCGAGGTTGGTGCGTGCAGAGTTTCTCTCCCTGCGTCACCGTGAATTTGTTATGGCCGCACAAAGCCTTGGGGTCTCCTCAATTCGCATGATGTGGCGTTATCTGCTGCCCAATGCCATGGGGCCTATTCTGGTGTCTGCGGTACTGGGCATTGCCGGCGCCGTACTGGTCGAATCCGGCCTCTCCTTCCTCGGGCTCGGTGTACAGCCACCCACCCCTTCCTGGGGCAATATTCTTATAGAAGGCAAAGACAATATTGAAATTGCCTGGTGGGTCTCCATGTTCCCCGGGCTTGCCATTCTGATCACAGTGCTTGGCTACAACCTGCTTGGTGAAGGGTTAAGAGATTACTTCGATCCGAAATTGGAGCGCTGATGCACAGTGATACCTACTACATGAGTAAAGCTTTGCAACAGGCTGAAATTGCTTCGGAAAATGGTGAGGTTCCTGTGGGAGCACTGCTGGTCACAAGCAGTGGTCAGGAGTTTGCGGCGCACAATGCTCCGATCAGTACAGACGATGCATCAGCCCATGCAGAAATGCGCGTGATTCGTGAAGCCTGCCGGCAAACCGGCAATTATCGATTGGTCGGCAGTACGCTGTATGTGACACTGGAGCCATGTTTGATGTGTTCCGGTGCCATCGTTCATGCCCGCATAGGCCGGGTCGTGTATGCCGCCGTTGACCCCAAAACCGGTGCAGTTGCGTCACTCTACAAGGTTTTGTCGGATGAACGGTTAAACCATCAACCAGCGGTCACTGCAGGTATCATGGCAGAGGAAAGCAGCGCCCTGCTAAAGTCCTTTTTCAAATCCCGTCGGAAAAAATCCTGAGCCGCAAAGTTTCGCAAAGGTAACTATTTTACCTGTTTTCCACTCTGCGTACTCAGCGGTGAAATGCTTTTCGGTTTTTTAGCTGATTATTCGGCCTTGAAATCAAGTCCCAGAATAAAGAACTCAGGCGAAGTTTTACGACTGGCTGCCGGTTTGATGTTTTTGATTTTTTTGAATGAGGTGCCGAGATCACGGCGAAACGCATCGTAACCCTCCCCCATGAAGGTTTTCATCAGAATATTGCCACCCGGACGCAGGTACTGGCGGGCAAAGTGCAGGGTCATCTCGTTCAGGCCGATCATGCGCATCTGATCTACCAGTTTGTCACCGCTCATTTCCGGCGCCATGTCTGAAACCACCATATCAACAACACGGCCAGCCAGCGCATCTTCCAGCGCCTTCTGCCCTTGCGGCGAATCAAAGTCGCCCTGAATCAACGTGACGCCTTCAATCGGATCTAATGGCAGCAGGTCAATGCCGATGATCTTGCCTTCAGGCCCGATATGTTTGGTCAGTTCGATGCTCCATGAACCCGGCGCACAGCCCAGATCAACAATCACGGCATTCCTTTTAATCTGTAAAGCCTGCTGCTCGAGAATTTCAGTAAGTTTGAACACTGCGCGCGAACGTTTCCCCTCTTTCTGGGCCTGTTTGACGTGCGGGTCATTTATATGGCGCCGAAACCATGCTGAGGTTTTGCGATCTGCTTTGCTTTTAGAATTATACATGTAACCCCATCGTCTGTTCTTTTCTACTATCGCGCTAATTTATAGCAATACCGCTGCTTTGTCCTTTTGCATCTATCGCGCCAATAAAAGCGGTACCCATTGTGATGGGCAGGATGCCCGAATCCCCCAGGGGATACTCTCTTGAATATACTCAATCACCTGATGCAGTGAGCGCATGGATGCGCAAGAGCTGCCTGTGAAAATTACTCTTTCATTCGCCAGCCACGATGCCAGAGCATCCAGCAGGCCAGAATCGTAACCACTACCGAGCCCAATACGATACCCATTGAGGCGTAGGGATTGGTATCACCAACACCAAGAAAACCAAATCGAAATCCGTCAGTCAAATAAAAGAACGGGTTAATATAATTGACCTGCTGCCAGATGGCAGGCATCTGTTTGACTGAATAAAACACACCGGAGAGGAACGTCAGCGGCAAAATTACAAAGTTGGTGACCATGGCAATATTGTCGAAGTCCTTGGCCCACATGCCACTAATCAAGCCCAGACCACCCATAATGATGCTTCCGCTTACACCATAGAGCAGAATGACACCCGGGTGCAGCAGTGCGATATCAACGAATGGTGCGAGTACGCCGAGAAACACCACGGCCACAATCACAGCGCGCACGACTGCGGCTGCGAGGAAGGCAAATACCACTTCAACCGCCGAGAGCGGTGCCATCAGCAGGTAAATATGCATACCCATCACCTTACCCATAATCATCGAGCTGGATGTATTGGCAAATGCATTTTGCAACATGGCCATCATGGCCAGTCCCGGCACCAGGAATGTGAAATAATCGATATCCAGGCCGGGTACCAGTCGATCACCCATGGCATATCGGAATATCAGCAGATAAATGAGTGCGGTCATGGCAGGCGTCACCACGGTCTGCATTTTCACCTTAAGAAAACGGCGCACCTCGCGCTTGAACAATGTTTTGGTTCCCAGAAAATTGATCGGTTTCATGAGACGACTCCGCCTTTACCGGTCAGGCGCAGGAACACATCTTCCAGATCTTCCGAGCGTACACCGGCATCGATGGGAGGCCCGAAGCGAGCAACCGCAGCTTCGTAGGCCTGATGAAAGGTAGAGTTCCCATCTTCGAGCCGGCCAAGTTTGAGGCAAACACCTGTTTCGCTGGTTCTCGGATCGTACGCGGCAAGCGCAGATTTATCATCTTCGCTCAAAGCGATGGTTTTGGCGTAATTAAGCCACAAATGGGAAGAGGCAACATCCTGAATAAGCTGTTTCATCGGCTTGGCGGTGAGCAGGTTTCCTTTGTCTATAATAGCAACCTGATCACAAAGCTCTTCAGCTTCGTCCAGATAATGAGTGGTCAGCAGTATCGTAATACCTTTGCCGTTCAGCTCCCGCATAAATCCCCACAGGCGACGGCGCAACTCAACATCCACACCTGCGGTCGGTTCATCGAGGATAACCAGTTCAGGCCTGTGTACCAGCGCCTGAGCCACCAGCAGGCGGCGGCGCATACCGCCGGAGAGCTGGCGCGTGTTTTTGCTGCAATGTTCGGTTAGTTCGAGCCGTTCAAGCAACTCATCAATCCAGGCTTTGTCCGGTTTACAGCCGAACAGGCCGGAGGTGAAACGCAGCACCTCAATCGGAGTGAAAAACGGATCGAATGCGATCTCCTGCGGTACCACACCCATGCGGCGTTTACACCAGCCACGATCCGCGAACAGGTCGTGGCCGAACAGCGATACCTGACCGGAAGTCGGACGAACGGTATCGGCCAGCACATTGATCATGGTGCTTTTGCCGGCTCCGTTCGGCCCCAGCAGCGCGAAAAAACTGCCTTGAGGAACGGTTAAAGACACATCATTGAGTGCGGTTTTGCCGTTTTTATAGGTTTTACCCAGACCTTGTATTTCAAGAGCATGCATCAGCGCACCCTACGCTGTGGGCAACAAAATAAAAACGGGGCCCTCAGACCCCGTTTCAAATGGATGGTTGTGTCTGTATCAGTAGCCGGCATTGGAGCAGCCGGAGCCACTTTCTGCAGGCGTAAACGATTTGCCACAACCGCAAGTGGATCCCGCATTGGGATTGCGAATCACAAACGACTCGCCCTGAAGCGAAGATTGATAATCAATTTCCGAGCCGTTGAGCAGGTCAAGGCTGGACTGATCCACCAGCAATTTCACGCCATGCGCTTCAACCAGTGTATCATTGTCATTGATCTGGTCATCAAAGGTGAATCCGTACTGAAATCCCGAACAGCCACCACCGGAAACAAATACGCGCAGGTTCAGCGCTTCATTGCCATCGCGATCAAGCAATGTCTGGACTTTTGCCGCTGCAGCTTCGGTTAACATGACTGTCATAACAAACCTCTCATTAATACCTGAGGCGAATTATCGGGTATTGAGAAAATAAAATCAAACCCACTTGATATATTGTTTCTTGCCTGTGTCTCAAACGACGCAACAATGGCGACATGTTCTTCTCCCGCCTTTTCATCATCTCCTGCCTGTTGATTACTGCTTGCAGTAGTGAGCCTCAGGATATTCACGAAACCCGTTTTATCATGGGCACACTGGTTGAGTTCACTATCGCAGGTTCAGAAAAAGAGGCTGCTGAATCAGCGATTACTGCAGCGGCAGAAGAGATGCAACGCATTGAGCAGGCTTTCACCATCTATGGTGACCACCCTAACAGCGTTAAAGCGTTCAACAGTGCTGCAGTTGGTGTTGTGGTCACACTGCCTGAAGAAGTCTCTTCGCTGCTTAAACTCGCGCTGGAGATTAAACAGCAGAGTCAGGGCGCATTTGATCCTGCTCTGGGTAAACTGAACCTGCTCTGGGGCTTTTCCGGCACCGACATGCCCGTTTCTCCTCCGGATCAGACTGCCATCGATCCGGCCATACCACCCTCAATCTGTATTGAGCAGAGCGGTAACGGCTGGATACGCAAGGATAGACGTTGCATGCTGGACTTCGGAGCCATCGCCAAAGGGTATGCCATTGATCGCGGCATTGAGATACTGAAGCTACAGGGTATTCGCAGTGCCATTATCAATGCCGGTGGCGATATCCACCTGATCGGTCGCCACGGTGAGCGCCCGTGGCGCATTGGTATCCGCCACCCGCGTAACAAGGGAGAAGTGATCAACACACTGGAGCTTGAAGGTGATGTGGCTGTTGTGACTTCAGGTGATTACGAACGCTTTTATATGTTTCAGGGTAAGCGCTATCACCATATCATTGATCCGATCACCGGTTGGCCTGCATCTGGCAGCCAAAGTGCAACCGTCATGGCAGCCACCGCGGCAATGGCCGACGCCTGGAGTACAGCTCTGTTTGTTCGCGGCGCAAATGAAACAAACATAGATAAAGCCATGAACTTAAAATCACTACTTATTGATAGCAACGGTGAAACTCATGGATCACTTATTTCTAAATAGGACCTATCAAATCCGATCACCCAGGGTAAATAATCTATTTTGTGAACAGCGTGAAGTCGTAGGCAAATGACAGCGTCATAACCTTGGCTTTGAAGTTACCCTTGATTGCGCTCATATAGCCATATTGAGCCAGCAGACTGAAATCATCAAAGAGTTGATAACCCAAGCCTGCATTGGCCTGCCAGACCAGCCCGCTACCGACAGCCAGACCTCCGCCACCTGCAGCACCAACCAGCGCTTCAGCATCGACAAACAGTGGTGTGTTGAACAGCGGCATATGCAGACCTGCGCCCACGAGACCGGTCATATATGCACCGGCCTGTCCTTTGTAGGCAGCAATGCCCTGCCCCGTTAAATAGATGTTTTCATGGGGGAAATAGTCTATCTGAAGCCCCAGAAGATCGACATTCAGGTTAGCATGGTGAGAACGCCAGTTGGCAGCTGCTTTGTAATAACTCTGATGTGTTGCCCTGATACGGAAATAGGAGGTGTCAAAGCCGGCCAGATCAGACAAGGCGACGCTCTCATCCCGCACATCCGGGGTATAAAAATGGTAGCCGAGTTTGCCTGCCAGACTGATCGCCTTGAATGTGGTTTCAGGCACTCTCACGTAACCCGCCGAAACCTCGGCAAACAGATGATCACTCAAGCGCTGCTGCACGGAAGCAACAGCATCAACGATCAGCCCGCCTCCTGTTGCAACATCTCCACCGCCGGCCACGCCTGCCGATGAAGAGAGTTTCACCCATGTACTACCGTCGATAAGCTCGAAGCGGTAACCCATACCGAACAGAATCTGCATATAACCATTGCTTTTCCCGCCCATGGCACCTTCTGATTCGATCTTCAGAAAGACGTTGTCATCCAGATAATTATTCCACTCGATTCCCATCAGCTGGATTGACTTGTGCTGAGGCTGTCCACTATCAGCCAGAACGCCAGCCGGAATCTTGTAGGCACGAAAAACGGTCATAAACTCCTGCTCGGACGGGTGTCTGCCACCCAGAGTAGTGCCTTCCCACTCAGAAATTTCTTTCCGTCCGGAGCCAATCAGAGTGGAAAACGGGTATTCATAAGAGACATAAGGCTGCGTGCTATGAATTGTCCCATCAGGAAAATCGACATAGGAGACGCCTGCACCAAAATCGCCCAACATTGTATTTACCTTTGCGCCAAGGTGATAACGCAACATCAGGCCGCCACCGGAAAGTTGAAAACCGCCACGCCCGCCACCGGCGCCGACAAACAGACCCGCATTCATTTCAACGTGATCCAGCAGCTCTTTCCTGACTTCAGTTGCCGCCCCGAGTGTGATAAAACCGCCGCGCTGACCGACAAGCGCACCGTATGCTCCTGCCCCCAGGGATAACCAGTCGTTCACATCAAAGAGTAAGGTCGAGCCGAGAAAACCCATCTTCTCGCCAGCCGGTAGACTTACATTGTCGTAGGTGAAACGAAATTTTGCGGGTACGGAGTCAATCGATGCACCACTCTCTTCTGCAGCCGCGTGATAAGAAGCTGAAAGCAACAGGAGGATGATGCCAACACCAAAAATACTGGAGTGTTTGACTGTATGACAGGCTGCTGATCCGGGAAATAAACGCATGGCAGGTATCATGCACATTGAAGAACAACGCGTCCAGATGACTGGTTTAATTCACTGCAACGGGCAAGGCGTTTGCAGTATCGTATTTTTGCGCTATAAACAGTAGCCTTCGACCAAATTCAACTTCAGGGACTTTACCAAATACATGTATGAATTCAGTTATCTGTACGGAACTATGGCCTTTGCTCCATTCTGGTTCTATAGCTTCTGGGTCAGGCCTGACTTGCGTTCTACTATGCTGGTGCTGTCATCCCTGTTCGGTATTGGCGGAGTGCTGTCTGAATTCATATACTCACGTGACTGGTGGGAGCCGGTATTCTTTTCGGGCACCACAGGTGCTGGCATAGAAGATTTTCTGTTTGGTTTTTTCTTCTCAGGTTCTGTCGCTGTGTTCTACGAAATCGTTTTCAATAAAACATATGAAACCCGGGATGTTACCCCTCAGTTGCCCATTAGATTCAGATATATCGCCCTGTTCTTCTGCACGGTCTTTTTTGGCAGCGCATTGATTCTTGGCTTGCACTCGTTCAGCGCTACAGTTCTGGCTTTCGGGATCAGCATTGTTTATATCTTAACCCTGAGGAAAGACCTGCTTCCCAACGCCATTATCGGTGCACTTTTTTCCAGCTTTCTGGCGCTTCTGTTTTTCGGTATCCCGGAACTGTTAACAATGGGATGGGTTGAATCCACCTGGTCGCTTCATAATCTCTCCGGCAATTTTATTCTTCACATGCCGGCAGAGGATTTTATCTGGTTTCTGCTTGCCGGCGCATATATCGCTCCGCTGCATAAGTTCTGGAAGAACAACATATCGGTTGCTTATGTTGCGCCAAAAAAATCCAGGGTGCCTTGTCCTTCTAAGGTGGAGCTGGCTACTGAAAAAGCCAGTGACTAGAATAGAGTGAGGCCTGCAAGAATCAGCAACGAAACAAGTAACGGCCTGTTCCTTCTGGGCTGCTCTCTCAGTACAATCTTGGTGGCAATGAGAAAAATAACTGCCTGCCCGCAAACCAGATAGAGCGTCTCTTCCATGCCTGCTGGGAGTAAATCAAACCGCCCGATAATCCATGGCGTAATCCATGAAAAGACAAGCAAAAGACTTTCAAGACCGGTGGTTAAAAAGACGCGCATACTCCTTTTAAACCAGAGTTTGAGAGCCACCCAGCATGCCAACAGCGCCGTTGCCGCAAACATGTAGTTCAGCACCCATGGCTGTCCGGACATATTGATTTCAAATAGCAACGCGAAAACAATCAGGTAAATCAGCCCTTGTGACCAGGTGGCATGGTGGGGCTCTTTCCATGGATAAAGAAGCGCGACCAACGCCATAGTGACAGCCATAACAAAAACATTTGAACCTGAGGTTTCCAATGTCAAAACAGGCGGAAGCAGCAGTAGTGGAATCGCCCATGTTACAACTGGTACCGAAAGCCCCAGCAGATGGGTCATTTTGTAGTAAAAATTCGGCAACTGTGCTTTAGAAACACCTGAAGTCTCGCCGTTGTCTGACAGGGCAAAAGAGCATTCTGACCGCTCCAGCAGTGACAACGTTAAATAGGTGCCTGCAATCAAGCCAAGAAGCACCAGAGATTGAATCCACTCTGCGCTTCCCGCAAAGAGAGCCGTTGCAAATCCGTATAAAAAGATCAGCCCGTAAAATACTCCGACCACCCCTGAATGGGAAAGTCCAAGCTCAATCAGGCGATGATGAAAATGCGTTTTATCAGGAAGAAAAGGACTTTTCCCGCTCCTGACACGCTTTAGCATCACATAAATCGTATCCGAGAGAGGAAGCCCCAGCAGAATGCCCATGCTGATCGGCGATACGACTGCTCCCTCCCCCGATTTCAGCAGCATCAGACAAAGACTGGCCAGCACATAACCCAGAATAAGGCTGCCCGTGTCGCCCATGAATATGCGGGCAGGATGCGAATTGAAATAGAGAAATCCGATCATTGATCCAAACAATACGACAGCAATCATCAGGCTATCCAGATCTCCAATGCTTAACGCAAAGATGCCAAGAAAGAAGGCTACAATCAGCGTAATACCTGCGGCAAGACCATCGAGACCATCCGAGAGGTTAAGCGCATTGATAAACCCGACCATGCCGATAAGTGTGATCGGTATGGCCAACCAGCCGGTTTCAATGTCACCGGTACCAAAGAGATCACCAAGGTTTGCGACTGCAGCGCCACTTAAAACAAGAAAAACCCCGGTTCCGCTTATAATGCCCAGAAATTTAAGTTTGGGAGATATATCAAACATATCATCGGCAATACCCGTGAAACCGATAATGAACAGGCCGAGCAGAAAACCCTGTGTCGTATGGTTGATATCGAGCATGGTAAACGGGATCAACAGTAACGAAAAAAGGAATGCCAGACCGCCCATACGCGGTACTGCCCGAACATGGACCTTGCGTTCATTCGGATGATCCACCGCACCAAGCCGCTCAGCCAGACGCACAACCACAGGCATTGCCAGCATCGTCAGCAAAACGGAAGTTAAGAGTGGTAGCAGAATGGGAACAGATATTTCGTTTGTACCAAGCATTATATTTTAACACCTTCATTGAATTTACAGGCCGCATGCTGATCAAGCCATGAACAATGACAAATCCTTTGCCAGCTCTATCCCTTGCCTTTAAGTTCAGTCATCGAAGTATTTCAAATAATGCTAAACTCAAAAGAGATTCACACTCTATATTTATGAACTCAAGCTGTCGCCGGCTTGTCTACCTATGCTGTTTTAAATAAGCATGGGACATAAACCTTGCTACGCGCCCCTTCCCATGAAACCTGTCCAATCAAAGAAAAGGGTTCCACGCTACGATTTCAAGCGCCCGTGCTAAGGCGCCAGATGAAAAGGTACTTTGGCTGCTTTTAAATATCATGTCGCTATTAGCCCCAATGTTTCTGGAAGTGCCTCGGTAATGTGTCTCAAATATGAGTTATATTTGAGTTAACTGATGATGGTGGCATACCCTCTTATATCATCAGATAATTCATTTTTCGCAACCTGTATTTATTCGATTTTGTCGAAAGTTTTATACAACCCGGTAAGACGTCATAGCCATCTCGGTCGTGTTACTCTGAACTGATGACCCGTTTCATATTATAGCCAGAACATGAAGACTCATCTCCGTTCTAACTCCATCAAGGGTTTTGATCAGGAAATGCGAATGTCGCATCCATAACTTAGGACCAACTCAACCCGTGCATCACTTGCCACGCATACTCCTATCAGGGAGAGTTAAGCGATGAACAATCACCCTGCCCTGATCCGGGCTATGGACAAAACCCGGCTGATCGGTTGCGGCAACGTGCTCTGGCAGCTGCCGGCTGATATGGCTTGGTTCAGAAAAAAACACCATGGGTAAACCGAACAGGATGGGGCAAAAAACATACGAATCAATTGCTCGGCCACGAGCTTGCCTCAGAGATGCCGGCAGAAGCAACAGTAGAAGAGACCATGGTCATGGGTGGTGGTATTGAAGCCGGAGATCTGCTGTTGCCGCATGCAGACCAGCTCTACATCACCGAAATCAACGCCGCATTTGATCGCAGCTTGTGACACACTGTTTTATTCGAGTCGCATAAAGCAGCGTAATGCTGACAGGTACACTTGCACCCATTCTGGAACGTGGAAATACACAAAGAGTGGAACAAATGCCTTTGAAAGAACGTTGACCAACCCAAGCCAGATGCAGTTAATCCATTATGAACAAAGCAGGAAATAATTCATGACTATGCTGTTATCGACTTTGCCGGAAAGCATTGAATTCAAACTACTGCTCGAACTAACACATCCGACACCTTCGTTGGCACTGTCCGATATCATAGCCAAAGTTCAGATGCCACAGTTCAACCACGAAAAACTTCTGAAGATGGTGAAATGGCACAGGGTTACACCTCAGGTCTACCAGCAGCTTGCACCGATACAAGATGATCTTCCTGTTGATTTTTTTCAATCCCTGCAGCGCATAAATACGCGTTGCAGAATGGAGTCATTAAAGTTGTCAACATGGTTGGCTAAAATCACCCTGCTGTTCAGGGAAGAGAACATTGATTTCATCTCTCTGAAAGGCATTGGATTGTCCAGGCAACTCTACGCTGAATCCAGTTACCGACAGTGCCGTGACATCGATCTGTTAATTGAAGCAAGAGATATTGATGTTGCAGAAGAAGTTTTAACAGGTGTGGGCTTTGAAAGAACGTATCCCCCCATAGATGTGACACCTAAGCAGCTCGCTTTCCTCAACAGGCACAAAAAAGACCGGGAATATCTGAACCCCAAAGACGGTACTATTGTGGAAGTGCACTGGCGTCTTACTGAAGTGGATCACCCATTCAACCCTTCTTTGAATAATCTCTTGGCAACAGGGGATTCATTTGCAGTGCACGGAAATGAACTAAACACAGTTTCTGGTAATGACCTGTGGCTATACCAGAGTTTGCATGGCTCTTACTCAGGCTGGTACCGGCTACGCTGGATTTGCGATATTGCTCAATTGCTATGCCACCACAAGCCTGATTGGAACTCACTATTAGATCGCGCCGAGCAATACGGCTGTCGAAACAGTCTGCTGGAAGCCATTGGAATGGCATGTACACTATACAAACTACCTGTACCTGAGCAGATAGATCAACTACTCAGGAAAAACAGGCCCGTATGGAATAACATCAAAATATGCAACGACTTTCTGGTTCACATGAAACTTATGCGTGGAGTACCTGACATTGCCCGTATTCACTTTTGGGCCCCTGAAAAAAGTTTCATCAAATTTCTGTTTACACATGGCTCGATTACTCCAACAGATTTTGGTCGGTTCCGGTTTCCGGACACCCTGTTTTTCCTCTATTACGTTGTTCGGCCATTTTCCTTTGTATATCGTCAGCTTAACACCAAAAAAGTGAGCTAAAATGCCCCTCCATACATTCTACTACCACGCTTTCGGACTAAATATTCACAGCGAATTAGAGATCCCTCCTTTAATGGAGAGCAAATGCACATCAATACCTGATGTCACGATCAAGCGTGGTGAAGTGTCAATAACCGGACTGGATAAGCCAAAAAAATCAACGCCTTTCTTCCAGACATGTAAAGATCAGTTATGGCTGAATGTGCCCGATATTGCCCGTTTCCTTGTCAGGGACGGCAATAGTATTGTCGTCGAGGCCTACCCTGGTAGTGATGAGCAGAGCATCCGGCTCTATCTGCTCGGCTCCTGCATTGGAACCATCCTGCACCAGCGCAAAACGCTTGTGATGCACGGCAATGCGGTACGTTTCGGGGATCAATGCGTAATTTTCGCCGGCCACTCCGGGGCTGGCAAATCAACTTTGGCAGCTGCCTTTCACAAGCGCGGGCACGAGATCCTGGCAGATGACGTCTGCGCCATCGACGCCGAAGGCCGTGTGGCACCGGGTCTGCCGCAACTGAAGCTGTGGCAGGATGCCGCCCGTAAACTGGAGATCGACACCGGGGAGTTGGAGCGCATCCGACTGCAGGTTGAAAAGTATACCTTTCCGCTAAGCGAATCGGTCAGCGAACACCTGCCGGTAGCGGCGATCTACATCCTATCCAGTCACAACCGCGACGAATTCGAGATTCAGCAGATCAAGGGCATGCAGAAATTCAATCCGCTGAAGAACAACACCTATCGCATGGGCATCCTTGAGGGCCTGGGCCTGAAAACCGAGCATCTCGGCCTGTGCAGCAAACTGGCCGGCCGGATCGATCTGGCCCGTATTATCCGTCCCAATGATGGATTCAAACTGCAGCAATTGCTCGAGCTGATAGAAGCTGATCTGCAGGAAAAGGGGATTGTCGCCGCATGAGTGAAGGTATCTTCTGGCTCGCCTCCTATCCAAAATCGGGCAACACCTGGACCCGTGCATTTATTGCCAACCTCCGCCACGAGGAACCGAATGAGGAGGTCGACATCAATACCCTGCATACCGGCGCCATCGCCAGTTGCCGTGGTTGGATTGACGAGGTACTGGGCTTCGATTCAGCAGACCTGAGCCATGACGAGATCGACCTCTTACGCCCTGCTATTTATCGCTGGCATGCCCGCGAAGCCAACGATGGTGGTTATCACAAGGTGCATGATGCCTACACATACCTGCCCAACGGCGAGGCGCTGATTCCGGCCGAAGCCACGGCCGGCGCGCTCTATATCATGCGCAATCCGCTCGATGTGGCGATCTCCTTTGCCCACCACAGCAACTGCAGCATTGACCAGTCAATCGAGAATATGGGCACGCCCGATTTTACCTTTTGCGGCAATACCCGCCGCATGACCAACCAGCTGCGCCAGAAGCTGCTCTCCTGGTCCGCACATGTGGAGAGCTGGGCCGATGCCAGCGAGATCAACAGGCTGGTGGTGCGCTACGAGGATATGCGCAACGATTCGCTGGCCACATTTACCCGCATGTGCAGCTTTCTTGGTTTGCCGGACGATGAGTACTCCGTACAGATTGCGCTCGACAATTGCGCCTTCGACAAGCTGCAACAACAGGAGAAGGAGAAAGGATTTTCCGAGAAGGCGCCGCACCACGAAAGCTTTTTTCGTAAGGGCAAGGTCGGAGACTGGCAGGAGACCCTGACCCCTGAACAGATCGATCGTATCGTTAATGATCACCACACCGTCATGAAGCGCTTCGGCTATCTCGATGGCTCCGGCAATCCGGTTACAGCGTTACCCCTGGATCGGGTGAGCTGATGGATTGGAAAGCCGTTTCCCAGCTCTGTACCTCCTGCGGCATGTGCTGTGACGGCACGCTGTTTTCGCATGCAACCATCATGAATGAAGCGGATCTTGCTCTGGGTGATTCACTCGGAATGACTACCCTGCAAAAAAATGAGAGGGATGCCTTTGCCCTTCCCTGCCCTCATTTCACTGAGCAGTGTACCATTTACGACCAAGCCCGCCCCCATACCTGCAGTGCCTTCTTTTGCCAGCCGATTCGCGATATCAGGAAGGGCAAGTGCGAACTGGCAGATGCACAGCATCTAATTACCACGGCAGTGAAATTCAGAACGCAGTTTGCTCTGGCCAGTCGGGCCTATCCCGAGTTTGCCGGGCAATCGGTATTCGAGGTTTGCCAACAGCTGAATCTGCAAAAGCAACCGCCGGAGCAGCATGTTGCTATGCGAAAGAAATATGCGCCACTCTATCTGATCGGTGCCAGGCTATTCCCCTTGCTGAATGCAATAAACCCACAGAGAAGAACAAAAAAAGCGGTGAAAGCCCTGCCCCCGGACGGACTATCCGTATGAAATCAACGCCCGAACAGTTATCGGAACTATGCCTGGCCTGCGGTATGTGCTGCGATGGCACGTTGTTCGGCAAGGCCCACATCAAGGATGCGGATGAATTTGATCGACTGAAAGCCCTTGGCATGAGCACATTTTATGAGGACGCGAACGCATCCTTCACACAGCCCTGCCCCCAGTACAACGGCTCCTGCAAGATGTACC
>Ga0210044_10003831_pt1 | contig 21318 bp, 11 predicted proteins | sample CryGey13umfilter_2_FD_183959 | JGI IMG/M metagenome (GOLD analysis project Ga0210044, IMG submission 183959) | Groundwater microbial communities from aquifer in Utah, USA - Crystal Geyser 4/9/14 3 um filter (SPAdes) (version 2) | ecosystem: Environmental > Aquatic > Deep subsurface >... | reverse complement strand
ATTCTTCAAAAATACCGGCATGTTGTTGATTACAGAAAAAAGAAAGTCATTGGGGGTCCGGGGGACAAAGTCCCCCGGCGGGTCAGGGCAGAGCCCTGCTTCCCTGAAAGGCCACGCTCATAAGCATGGACACATGTGAAGCGTTACACTAGACCTCCGACAGCGCTGGTTGGGCACATCGGTGCGGGTGGGTTTGAGCTCCACCGCCACTACGTTCGCCAGCCCGATCACGGGTCTCACTCGCCAGAGCGACGACTTCCCTGTCCTGCAGGAGGGCGACATGTTGCGGGTTTTGGCGGCGCTGAGGGCGGCGATGCAGAGCCGCGGAGAAGAGCGCTGGCTGGGTTGAGCGGAGGGTCTGTCCAACGGTGGAGTTGTCTTTGTCCGCTACTATGACATCGGTTTCACATTACGGCGAAGCGGGGAACTCCTGTCTTGCAGGCGAGCCTGTGTGTTCGTCCCTAGGTCTTTGGCGGACTTGCCGAGCTTTCGTGGCAACGGCACGGACGCTTTCGTGGCGCGCCCTGCGACCTAGGATTCACAGTCACGCTCGAGCCGAGCGCAGGGCAAATCTCCCCACGACCAACTAATGACGCGTTTTCATCGACTTAAGAGAGCGGCTGGGGGCGGCACTGGAGTGGCACAGGCATTGCGTAGGGTTTAGCCGTCGACAGCCGCCTCTTCTTGTCAGAAACGATTGGCAACCGGGTGGCTGGCGACGCTCTTCCGCCACGTACCCTTCGCTGCCAAAGACCGCGACGCCCCAAGGTCCGAGGAGATCAAATCATGCTACGCTCCAACCACGTCTTGCTCACATTGGTATTCCTGTCGTTCAGTGCTGTTGCCTGTGGCTGTGTGTTCTCGTTCGACGAGAATGACTGCATGAGCGACTGCGCCGATCCCTGGTACTGGGAGTGCGACGTCGACGCCGATTGCAGCAATGGCCTTTGTGAAGGCAACGTCTGCGTCGCGCCAAACCCTTCGAGCTGCTCGACCGACTCTGAGTGCGCAGCGGGATATATCTGTGACGCTTGGGGAAGCTGTGTCGAGGAGCAGACAGTCGTGACCTGCTCGAGTTACGTCGACTGCGGTCCCAGCGAGCTCTGTGAAGCAGGCGTGTGTGTGCCGGCCTACTGCTACGGGGACGCCGACTGCCCGACTGACTTCTTCTGCGACTCCAACAACTACTGTCGTGAGCCTGGATACCAGCCGCCCGCGACGACTTGCACGGGCGATCGGGACTGCCCAAGCAGCTGCAGCTGTTCGACCGACTCGGTCTGTCTGCCCGATGTTTGTGCTGCGAACGTACCGTGTCCGGTGGGATACACCTGTGAAAGCGGCGCTTGTGTCGAGGTCTCCGTCGAGCCTTGTGGCGGAGCGTGCGCAGGCGGCGAGCTCTGCATCAACGAAGTCTGCGTCGCGGACACGTCGTGTGGTGCAGGTTGTCCGAGTGGTGAGACTTGTGTTGCTGGGACTTGTGTCGTCGACGTCGTCGGAGACTGTGTCGTGAACACGGACTGCGACGCTGGATTCCTGTGCATCGACGGGGCGTGTGTACAAGACGCTGTGCAGTGCACGCGAAGCTGTGAATGTCCTCTGGGTGAGGAGTGCGTCGACAGCGTCTGTGTCTCCCCGGCCCCAGTGGTGGAACCGGTCCCTTGTGCAAACGACTGTGAGTGTCCTTCTGGTCAAGCTTGCGTTGGCGGCTTCTGCGACACGGACAACTGCACGACGAACGCGGACTGCCTCATCGGCGAGGTCTGTGCGAATGGACAGTGTGTGAGTGGGGCCCCGCGGCTGAACGAACCCTGTATCCTCGACAACCAGTGTGGACTCGGTGGCCTGTGCGTCTCTGGAAAGTGCCAGTTCGTCTGTGCCGACGAAACAGACTGCACGCACACTCAGGTGTGCTCGGCCGGACACTGCGCGGACAACGCAGCGGGCGGTGGAGAGTGCCTGTTCAGCGCCGACTGCACGGCGGGGTACTGCATCAACGGGTACTGCATGGCGAGCTGTGTGGACGACTCGGTGTGCGGTTCGGGTGAGTTCTGTGACCATGGAATCTGCGGACCGGACTGGCGCCCAGTGGCGGAGTGTATGGCCAACGCCGACTGTGCTGCTGGACGTACGTGCGTCGACGCACGCTGTCGCGAGGCCTGCTGGGTCGAGACGGATTGCGCGGAGGCAGGCTCGACCTGTGTCGCGGGCTTCTGCTACGGCGCAGGCGAATAAGGTTTGGTGTGAGAGGTCTGAGATGGCCCGGGCGTGCGCTCGGGCCATCGCCTTTGCTGTTCGAGCCGAGCCGGTCGACGGAGCGTATCAAGAGTGGAGCCACGAGATTGGTGGATACACATTCGATACATTTCGTTGGTTGACTCTGAGGGTTGCGTTAATAAGGTGAAGCCCTCTCTGCTGGGCAGAAGGACTGGCCCAGCTCCGCCACAACGAGACTGCCCCGTCGATGTCTGCACGAACCCGCCACCAAAGCCCAATTGCCGAGCGGACGACCGATTTTCGCACCGCAAGTGACTGGAAATGGGAAGAAAATCGGTCGCGGCAAGCGAGGCAAGAAATCTATTTCGGAGCTCGGGATGAGTGATATCAGGAAATGGCTGCTCAGCAGCGTGCTGCTGGCGACGGTCCTGAGCTGTGAGTCGCCAGAGAAGGAGGCCAAAACCGCGGAGGTTCCCAAGGAGGAATCCCCACACGCGTTGGTCGAGACGGTGACGATGAGCGAGCAGGTCTTCGACGAGTACCTCCAGCTCACCGGAGAAACCGAGGCGGTGAAGGTCGCGTCTGTCACGCCGCAAGTGCCTGGGCTGATTCTCTCCCTGGACATCACTGAGGGTCAGTTCATCGAGGCGAATGTGCCTGTTCTGACCATCGACACCAGCACGGCGCGCGCGCGCATTCAGAGTATCGACGTGCAGCTCGAGCAGCTGGACCGCGACATTGAGCGAACCAAGCTCCTCATCGCGAAGAATTTGGGGACCTCGACGTCGTTGGAGCAAATGGAGTCTCAGCGCAGCCTGCTGAAGAAGTCGATCAACGAAGTGCGGGTGGGGAGCCGTCAGGCCATCACCAAGACGCCCATCGCTGGAATCGTGACGAAGAAGCTCGCTGAGCCAGGGGAGTTTGCCTCACCCGGCGTGCCGGTCGCGCGAATCATCGACATCAGCACGATGGTGGTGCGTGCCGGCCTTCCTGAGCGCGACATTCTTTATGTGCACGAGGGGAAAGAGGTCATGGTGCACGTCGCCGCGTTGAAGAAGTCGTTTCCGGGCAACATTCATCGCGTGGGCGTGGAAGCGAATACGCGCAATCGAACGTTCCCTATCGAGGTGCACGTCGACAACGCCAACAGCGAGCTGCGCGCGGGGATGAGGGCGGAGGTGACTCTGATCAAACAGAGTCTTCCTGCCGCCCTGGTCATTCCGCGCGACGCGGTTCTGCAAGCGATCAACGGACAGGAAGTGTTCATCGTCGAGGCGGGGATCGCCAAGAGCGTCCCAGTCGAGTTGGGGCCTGGAATGTCGCGGTTCGTCGTGGTCGAGAAGGGTCTGAAGCCCGGGGCGGAGATCGTCGTGAGAGGGCACCGCGCATTGGTCAACGGCGAGCCCATTCACGTCGTCTCCACCGAGCCCTGCTGTAGTGCGCAGATCGCCCTGCTGAAGCCCATCGCGACGCAAGGTGGCGAGAACACTGCACCGGCGGAGGGTAAGAGCCCTGAGACACCCGCCGCCGCTGCGCCTCAGGGGCAGCCCACGGCGTCGAACCAGCCGTTGACTCCTTCCCGAGCCGGACGCTAGCGAATGAGCATCACCAACTGGAGTATCGAGCACTGGCTCACCGTGCTGGTCTTCATCGTCATTCTTTCGCTCGCGGGATACTCGTCCTACGTCGAGCTGCCGCGCGAGGCCGCTCCAGACATTACGATCCCGGTGGTGGTGGTGTCGACACCGTATGTCGGCGTCGCTCCGAGCGACATGGAGAAGCTCGTCACTCAACCCCTCGAGGATGAGCTGCAGCAACTCAAGGACGTTCGCTCCATGCGCTCCACGTCGACGGACGGCGTGAGCATCATCACCATCGAGTTCGAGCCCGACGTCGACATCGACAACGCGTTGCAGAAGATCCGTGAGCGAGTCGACGCGGCCCAATCGGCGCTTCCCACCGACCTCACTGAAGAGCCGATCATCCAGGAGATCTCGTTCAGCGAGTTCCCCATCATGATCATCAACCTCTCGAGCGCACAGGTCGGACTCGCGCAGCTCAAGCTCGACGCTGAGCGACTTCAGGACGAGATCGAGAAGATCGACGGCATCCTCGAGGTGAAGCTGGTCGGGAGCGTCGACCGAGAGATCGGCATCGAAGCAGACCCGAAGCTGTTGGAGTACTTCAACGTCACGTTGGGCGAGCTGACGGGAGCGATCCAGCTCAAGAATCTCACCCTGCCTGGTGGCCAGGTGAAGATGGGCGACTTGTCTTACACCGTGCGAGTCCCCGGGGAGTTCCGCAACGTCGACGAGATTCAGGAGGTCATCATCCGCGAGGCGGAGGGAGAGTTCATTCGGGTCAAGGACGTCGCTGTCGTCCGCGACACGTTTCAAGAAGCGGAGACGTACTCCAGGGTCAACGGGTTGCCCTCGCTTTCTCTTTCGGTCACTCGTCGGGCAGGCGAAAACATCCTGCGCATCGCCGAAGAGGTGAAGGTCAAGGTGGCGGAGTTCCAAGAAGCCAACGGCGGCCGCATCCTCTACGGCATCGATGGGGACATCTCCAAGAACATCAACGAGCGGGTCGAGGAGCTCGAGAACAACATCCTGACCGGGTTGATCTTGGTGGCTGGCGTGCTGCTCTTCTTCATGGGCGGTCTGCGCAACGCGCTGTTCGTGGCCGCCGCCATTCCCTTGTCGATGTTGGTGAGCTTCGCGGTGCTCGCCGCCCTGGATATCACCCTGAACATCGTCGTGCTCTTCAGCTTGGTGCTGGCGTTGGGGATGCTCGTCGACAACGCCATCGTCATTGTCGAGAACATCTACCGGCATGGGAGTATGGGTAGAGCCTCACCGAGGCGGCTCGCGATGGCACCGCTGAGGTCGCTTGGCCGGTCATTGCTTCGACCGCGACGACGGTCTTTGGCTTCTTCCCGCTCATGTTCTGGCCCGGGATCATGGGCGAGTTCATGTCTTTCTTGCCGTTGACCGTGATCATCGTGTTGCTCTCGAGCCTCTTCGTCGCCTTGGTCATCAACCCAGTGCTCTGCGCCTTGTTCATGAAGATCAAGAAGGTGGAGCCGATGGTCGACGGACAGGCGCCGTCTGAGTTGGACGCCGTGCCGAACAACTTCATCTACCGGCTCTATGGCGCCTCGTTGAGGTTCTCCTTGAAGCACCGCTGGCTGGTAGCGCTCGGAGTAATGGCAGCTTTCGTCGCCACCTTCATGTTGTTCGCCAAGCACAACTCTGGGGTGGAGTTTTTCCCCGAGACCACCCCTGAACGCATCTACGTCAACGTCACACTTCCCGACGGCACAAACCTGGACGCGAGCAACCGAGCGGTCCTGGCGGCAGAGCGGACGCTTTTCGGACGTGAGAACATCGACTCCTGGTCTGCCGCGGTGGGAGCCGGAAACGGCAACGAATTCAGCTCGGGCGGGAGCACTCCCAACCGCAGTCGGATCACGGTGGAGTTCAAACCCGTCGAGGAGCGCAAGACCGACCCCAAAGAGACCGTCGCCGAGATTCGCGACGGAGTCGAAGGGATCGTCGGGGCCGACATCGACGTCATCAAAGAGAACATGGGACCGCCCACAGGCGCACCGATCAACATTGAGCTGGTGGGGGCCGATTACCAGGTGTTGGGCAAAATCGCAGAGGAGGTCCGCTCCAAGATCGAAGGCATCGCCGAGGTCGTCAATCTCAAAGACGACTTCCAGGCGGGACGCTCCGAGATCACGGTGCATGTCGACCCCAACGCGGCCTCGGCCGCGGGACTGAACACACAGGACATCGCCAACACCGTTCGAATGGCCATCGCGGGGGTGGACGCTTCGGTCTTCCGTGACGAAGCCGACGAATACGACATCGTCGTTCGCTTGAACGAAGACTCGCGAAACAGCATCGAGGATCTTCGCGACCTTTACGTCAAGAACAAGGACAAAGACCTGGTTCCCATCACGGAGGTCGCCACCATCGTCGTAGAGCGCGGGTATGGCTCGATCCGTCATGTGGACACCGACCGCGTGGTCACCGTGAGCGCCGATGTGACGGACTCCCAGATCGCGGACGCCAAGCTGAAGGAGGTCCAGAAGGTCCTCGACGCCGAGCTCGAGCTGCCGGCGGGTTACGATCTGCGCTACACCGGCCAAAACAAAGAGCAGGCCGACGCGCAGGCCTTTCTGACCAAAGCGCTGCTCGCGGCCCTCTTCCTGATCGCGTTGGTGCTCGTGACCCAGTTCAACTCCGTGATCCAACCCTTCATCATCATGTGCTCGGTGGTGCTCTCGCTGCTCGGGGTCTTGTGGATCCTGATGCTGCGGCATCAACCCTTCGGCGTCATCATGACCGGTGTCGGTCTGATCTCGTTGGCTGGCGTCGTGGTGAACAACGCCATCGTCTTGATCGACTACATCAACCAACTCAAGGCCCGAGGGATGGGCTCTACCGAAGCCATCACCACGGCCGGCATGGTCAGGTTCCGACCGGTCATGCTCACCGCGGTCACGACGATTCTGTCCCTCATGCCCATTGTCTTGGGATTCAGTCTCGACGTGAAGAATCTCAAGGTGGTGGTGGGCGGGACCTCGGTCGAGATGTGGGGGGGAATGGGGAACGCCGTCGCGGCCGGGCTCACCGTCGCGACTCTCCTCACTCTGATCGTCGTCCCAGTGATGTACAGCGCCACCGACAGCATCACCGACCTGCTGCTGCGCCGAAAGCGCCGTCCCTCCCCTCCTCCGACCGCCGAGACTCCGCTCACGGCGGAAGGCACCAGCGAACCCGCCTGAGATTTCTGCATTGAGGTTATTCTGCGACGGCTCACGACCTCGAAGGAGCTCCAGTGAGATCGATGACTCTTTTGGTTCTGGCGCTAGCCCTCCTCCTCCCAAGCGCAGTCTTCGCGTCGGATTCAGTGGCAGAAGCGGCTGCGGACCGGGTCGAAGAGCCCGAAGGCGACACGAATCGCGTGCTTCAATTGGACGAAGCCATCGAGCTGCTGATGGCGAGCAGCACCATGCTCGCCATCACCGACGAGAGTATCCGCGAGGCCAAGACATTGGAGGACCAGGCCTACACGATCTGGTATCCACGGGTGAATCTCACGGCGATTTACACGCTCAACGACAAGGAGGTCAGCTTCGACTCGCCCAATCCTTATGCGCCGCTCGGCCCCTATCTGGAGTCGGTCTACGCATCGGACCCCAGCTTGGCGAGCTTCTTTGCGGCGAACCCTGCTATGCCCGACGCGCGAGGTCTCGCGGCGATGCCAGGCTCGTCGGCGACGATCAAGGAGAGACACAGCTACCGACTCGTTGGAACGGTCACCCAGACTCTCTTCAACGCGCGGGCGTTTCCGCTTCTCGACATGGCAGAGATCGCCGTCGAGCGCGCAGAGAATGGCAAGCAGCAGGCGACCTACGAGCTGAAGCGCGGGGTCATTCAGCTCTACTTCGGGGCCGTCACCTTCAAGCGCCTCATCGAGGTCAGCCGGCGCAACGTCGAGCTCTCCCGCCTCAACGTGGACACCGCCCAGGCCATGCTGGACGTAGACCTGGGGCTGAAGTTCGAAGTCAACCGCGCCGAGGTCTCGTTGGCGAGCGCCGAACGTGAGCTCGAGAACGCTCGGCTAGCCTACAGGCTCGCCCTCGACGCGCTCGCGACCTTCTTGGAGACCGAACCAGACTTTGACGTCGAGCTGCCAGAGGAGCGGGTGCTCTCCGAGGATCTGCAGGAGTACGTCGATGCTGCGGTCGCCGCTCGGTCGGAGATGGAGAGCTACTCTCTCGCCGCCCAGTTCAACGAGAAGCGCATCGACGAGGTCGACTCTCGTTTCTGGCCAGTGGTGTTCGCGCAGGCTCAGGCCATGTTGCAGCAGGAGACGGCGTTCGGAGGAGACCCCCTCACCTGGTCACTGACCGTCCAGGAGAGCTGGGACCTATACGACGGTGGACTGCGTGCGGTGGAGAAGTCGGGCTACGAGGTCGCCGCATCGCAGAGCAAGCTCAACCGGGAGTTGCGTGAGAAGCAGGTCGCGGCCGAGGTGCGGCAGGCTTGGATGTCCGTCTCGAGCGAGCGCCAGAAGGTGGCGAGCGCCAGCGCAGAGGTGGGCTTGGCCATCGAAAACGTCGAGCTCACTCAGGCCGCCCAAGAACTCAACGCTGCCACCGCCGTCGATGTGGAATTGGCTCAGCGCCAACGGTATTTGAGCGAGGTGGCGCTGGCCACCGCCGAAGTTGGCCTGCGAGCCCAAATCTACGCCCTGCTCTTCGCTTCGGGAGAGCTCTAAACCTCGCCTTTACGTGAACCAAGAAAGCACAAAGGCCCAGATTTTCGCTGAGCCTTTCGTGCTTTTCGGGTCTGCGAAATCTACTTCTTCGCGAACGCGAGCGTGTAGTTGAACTGGAGTCCCTTATCGGTGACGGCGAGATCCATCGTCGCCATGCCAAAGGCTTTGTACGCCTTCACCATCGACTCGATCATCCCGAGATCCATCGCGTCGTTGGCGGGCATGTCCTTGAACATGGTGCCGAACATCTTTCCGTAGTCGTAACCGAAGCGGAGCATGGGAGAGTCGGCTGGGGCTTCGGCGTTGGCGAAAGCGTTCAAGCCGCTGGCTCCCCCTTCACCGATCGAGATGCCGATGGACTTGTCGGTCATGACGACAGCCGGCTCCTTGATGAACGGGGCCTCTGGAATCGCGGGAATGGCCACGGGCTCGCCGTCTGGCTTGACGTTGACGCCCTTGAGCATCGGACCGGCGAGGGGGGTGACCTGCGCCCAGAGCTCCTGCGGCGAGTCGGTGCGAAGGACCGCTTTCGCTTTGATGTTGCTCGGCCCCGTCTCCATGGAGAACGCCAGCTCTTCGACAACGATGTAGAAGCCCTTCAGCCCAGTGACGAAGGGGGGAATTGCGCGAGGATCCGCGAGAGGCGCGACGCCGCGAGCGGCCTCGTTGAGGAACTCCAAGCCTTCGCACTTGAAGGGCGAGGACGCGATCGCGGTGGCCAAGCCAGTGGCCCAACCGATGGACTGCTTGACGTCGAGGGCCGCCCCGAAGACGCCGAAGACCGGACCTGGGTCGCTGCCCATGCCCGGGACGCTGGAGACCAACGACTTGAGGGCGAGGACGAACGCCGGGTTGGTGATTTCGAGATTGAGGCTCATCCGCATCGCGTCGCCGTCAAACACACCACCATAGGTCAGACGGGGAACGGCGTTGACCAAAGAAGCGAACTCACCCTTGCAGTCCGCAGACATCGGCGGCAAGCCAATGCCCGATACCTCGAGGCTCTCGGTGACCAAGTTCTTGGTGTCACCGGAGATCGCTGCGTAGAGCCCAGCGATGTCGACGAACCCAACGCTCACGCCCTCTTTGCCTTCGTAGTCGGCGGCGAGCTTCTCGAGAATACCTGAGCCGGCCAAGCTCTTGTCGAAGCTCTTCTGGCCGAAGACGTAGGGCAGCATCCAGTCGACCGCCTTGTCGGGAGCGGCAGCCACGGCGAGCTCGTTGTTGAGGATGGCCGCGACGACCGTGACTCCTTCGAAGGACCACTGCCGGTAGGTCACGTCGCCCATCGTCTTCTTCTCGACCTGTAGCCCTGCCTTCTCCTCGATGCGGGCGACCACAGCTTCGAAGGCCGAGCCGCTCAAGAGCGTGAAACGCATGACGGGGAACGCGCCGATGCCGTAGAGCGAGACGTAGGACTCGGTCGAGATTCCGAGGGACTCCAGACCTTCTTTGCTGAGCTTGCCGTCGAACTCTTGCAGGATGACGCCCAAGAGTTTGCCAACCCCATTGGGGTCGTCTTTCTGCACTTGCTCGGCCAAGCCGGAGTAGAAGCTGCCCCACTCTTCCATGTTGAAGGGGAGCTTCTCCATGGGCACCGTCGACACCGATCCCCAGTAATAGGGCGTGTCAGAGGGGATGAGGTTGAGAAAGGGGTTGCCGTCTCCTGGCGCAGCGACGACTGCGGCGACCACCGCGTCGTCAGCAACAGCGGCGGTGTCGTCGACCTTGACCTCGTCGGCCTTGACCTCGTCGACCTTTGCGAGCTCATCGGCGGCTTTCTCTTTGACCGGCTCTTCTTTGGCCGCCTCGCCTGAACCTTCGGCTTTCTTCCCGTCGTCCTTCTTGGCGGCCTCGGCGGTGTTTTCTTTCTTCGTCTCCTGGTTCGCCTTTGGCTCGCAGCCTGCGAACAACAAGGAGAGCGCAACCAACAACAGGATGAGATGCCGTAAACGCATGGTTTCCTCACGGGTGAGCGCAAGAGCGCGCGATTTCAGTCGCTCGACACCAGCGGTGCTGAACCGATCACTGGCGTCGTCGAGCGTTCAAAAGCTGAAAGCGCGCGGAACCTATCTCAACGCGGTTCGATTGTCACCCAACAACGAGCCCTATGGGTTGGGGGCCGAGGCGGCATCGAGCTCGACGAGCAACGTCCCGCCTTCGGGGCTCTGCGACGCCAACGGGACTGGCTTGTCGAGAAATCCGTTGAGCTTCAGGACGATGATCCCGGTGGGGTTGGCTTTGAAGGTCAGAATACATGGCGCCTTCTTGCAGGCTAAGAAGTCCTTGCTCCAGACCTCGGCGCCGCTGGGCGCGGAGATAACTCGGTAGGACACGAGCGTTTCGAAATTCGCCCCCCGAATCGAGCTGGCAGCCGACTTTCGAACCTCCCGCGCCACGAGCCTGAGCGCATCGAGCTCTTGCTCGCTGAGTCCCTCGTCTGCCTCTTCTCCAGCGACTTCCTGTGCTGCGCCCCCCGTCTTTGCGGCCTTCTTCTTGATGACCAGGAAGTAGGCAAGCATGCCGACGATCGCGATGACCAGAACCAAGGCGGCAACAAGGCCCATCTTGGCCCCTCCCCCCTGCTTTATGGCCTTCGGAGTGACGAGCTTGCGCTCGACCACGGGCGCGGCGGCTTCCCCGGAGTAGCGTGGCGCGGAGGCCTCCACCTCGAGGCCCGAGCTGTCCATATCCCCCGCGCCAAAATCGATGTCTCCAGTTCGGCTTCGGGTCATCGGCGCGACCTGGGAGCTGGCCCCTCGTCTTGGTGCACGCTCAGCTTCCATCTCAACTTCGTCTTCGTCTTCGAAATTGCTTTTTGCTGTGCCCTTCTTCTTGAGCTCTCCTGGCTTCAGTCGCCTCGGCGTGCGGGGCTCTTCGGCCTTCCAGCCTTCGTTCTTTGGCTTCAAGGCGACGCTACCCGTCAGGCCCTCGTCCGCACTCAAGTCGCCGACGCCGGTGCCCTGCAGCCCAATCGGCGCCGCGAACATGCCACCGCTCCCCAGGTCCTCGTCGTGGTTGCCCAGCAGGGCGCCCGGCTCTCCGAGGAGGTTCGCAGCCGGCTTCCCGAGCTCGAGCTTGCCCCATTGAGGGCTCGAGAGGCTGAGGGAGCTGGCGAGCTTGAGGTCCTTGTACATTTCCATCGCCGTTTGGTAGCGCTGAGCCGGCTTCTTCGCAACCGCTCTCTTGATGATCGGGCCGAGCTCTGTGTCCATCAACTCGTCGGGGATGTAGAGGGTCTTCTTGATCTGGGCTTCCAGGATGTCCTGAGAGGTCTCGCCCTTGACGGCGCGTTGCCCCGTCACGAGCTCGTACAAGATCAAGCCCATGGCGTAGAGGTCGGTCTGAGGCCCAACTCCCTGCTGAAGGATCTGCTCCGGAGCCATGTAGCACGGGGTCCCGACCAGTCCACCTCCAGGCGTGGGCGCGCTCTGCTGACCTTTTTCGCCGGTCAGCGCCGCGATCCCAAAGTCGAGCACCATAACCACGTTCTCCCGGGCGCCGACTTGGGTGAGGATGATGTTCTCGGGCTTCAGATCGCAGTGGATCACGCCCTTCTGGTGAGCCTCGACGAGAGCGTCGAGGATCTGCATCGCGATCTGATTGGCGTCGTGCAGCTCGAGCCGCCCCACGCTCTTGAGATGGGACTGCAGGTCCTTGCCTTCGATGAAGGCCATCACGATGTACGCGGCGCCGTGGGCGAAATAGCCAAAATCGTAGAGCCGAGCGATGCCGGGGTGCTCGAGCTGCTTGATGACGTTGATCTCGTGCTCGAAGCGCTTCGATACGTCACCATAACGACCGTCTAGGGTCTTCACCGCCACCCGACGTCCGAGCTTCAGATCGAAGGCGTCATAGACGACGCTGAAGGCCCCCACGCCGACCACGCCCTTGACCTCGTACTTGTTGTCGATGACCTGACCTGGGGTGAGATGTGCCTTCCCTGCCGAATCGTTCGTCACTTTGGCTGACTCATGTTGGTGCGCCCTGTTCGAATCGGAAACCCATTACCAAGCCTACGCCCTTTTGTGGAGCTCACGATTGATGACCAGAAGCGCATTTGTTGGTGCCGAGGAGTCCATCCCTATCGAGGAACAAGATACGCCACGAAGCGGTGCTTTCTCAACCGCGTTCGCGACGCCACTCCGGTCCGGGCCCAAACTTCGTACCCTCTTGGGGTTCGTTTTGTGACCTACATGCTGCGGCGATATTGCCCACCGACCTTGTACAGCGCCTTCGAAACCTGGCCGAGAGACATCACCTCCACGGCCTGCATCAGCTCGGCGAAGACGTTCTCACCTTGCAACGCCGCGCGTTTGAGCCGCTCGGCCGCTGCTGGCGCCCGTTGCGCATGACGAGCATGGAAATCGACCAGACGTTGCAGTTGGTCCTCCTTCTCCTCATCGGAGGACCGGCTCAGGTCCAAGGTCGTCTCCCCGCCGCTGCTCTGCCCCTCGAAGGTGTTGACGCCAATGATCGGCAGCGCGCCTGAGTGTTTGAGCCCCTCGTAGTAGAGCGACTCCTCCTGGATCTTGGAGCGCTGATACATGCGCTCCATCGCGCCGAGCACGCCCCCGCGCTCGGTGAGCCGGTCGAACTCGTCCAAGACCGCGCTCTCGACGAGCTCCGTGAGCTCATCGATGATAAACGACCCCTGGTTCGGGTTCTCGTTCTTCGCCACCCCAAACTCCTGATTGATGATCAGCTGGATGGCCAACGCCCGGCGCACGCTCGCCTCGGTCGGAGTCGTCACCGCTTCGTCGTACGCGTTGGTGTGCAGGCTGTTGCAGTTGTCGTAGATGCCCAACAAGGCCTGCAACGTCGTGCGGATGTCGTTGAAGTCCACCTCCTGCGCGTGCAGCGAACGCCCGCTGGTCTGGATGTGGTACTTCAATTTCTGGCTGCGCTCGTTGGCCCCGTAGAGGTCGCGCATGGCGACGGCCCAGATCCGCCGCGCCACTCGCCCGATCACCGCGTACTCCGGGTCCATCCCGTTCGAGAAGAAGAAGCTCAGGTTCGGCGCAAACTCGTCGATCTTCATGCCGCGAGCGATGTAGTACTCCACCAGCGTGAACCCGTTCGCCAGCGTGAAGGCGAGCTGGGAAATCGGGTTCGCGCCCGCCTCGGCGATGTGGTAGCCCGAAATCGAGACCGAGTAGAAGTTGCGCACCCCGTTCTCGTTGAACCAAGCCTGCACATCCCCCATCAGCTTCAGCGCGAACTCCGTCGAGAAGATGCAGGTGTTCTGCGCCTGATCCTCCTTGAGGATGTCGGCCTGGACGGTCCCACGCACCTTGGCGACGGTCTCCTTCACCAGGTTCTTGTACGTGTCGTCATCGACGAGCGCTCTCAACGCGTCGAACGAATAGCCGCCGCCGCCAGGCTGTAGGCAGTCCGCCTCGCTGAGCTCGATCTTCCCCAACCGCTTGAGGTGTCTGCGCAGCTGCTGCCGCACCGCGGTGTTGAAGAAGAAGGCGAGCATCGCTGGCGCCGGGCCGTTGATGGTCATCGACACCGAGGTCTTGGGCTCGACCAGATCGAAGCCCGCATAGAGAGCCTCCATGTCCTCGACGGTCGCGATGGAGACGCCCGAGTTGCCGATCTTCCCCCAGATGTCCAAACGCCGGTCGGGGTCCTCGCCGTAGAGCGTCACGGAGTCGAAGGCGGTCGACAGACGGTTCGCGACCGCATGCCGACTCAAATAGTGGAAGCGCTTGTTCGTTCGCCACGGCCCGCCCTCGCCGGCGAACATCCGGGTGGGATCTTCACCATCCCGCTTGAACGGAAACACCCCGGCGGTGAACGGGAAGAAGCCAGGGAGATTCTCGAGGCGCAACCACTCCAAGAGCGAACCCCACTCACGGAAGCGCGGCAAGGCCACCTTCGGAATGAGCTTGCGAGAGAGACTCTCACGAGTGTTTTCAACCTCGATGGTGCGACCGCGCACCTCGTAGGTCGTGCGCTCACTGCGGTATTGACGCTCGATCGAGGGCCAACACCCCACCAGCTCCAGGTCTTCGGCGGTGGTCCCGTTGTGCAGCTCGTTGAACGCCTGCATCAACCCCGCGAGCACCACCGATTGCCCACTCACAGCCAGCTCGTCGAAGGGCTCGAGAGACACCCGACTTGCATCGCCCAGGAGGTGCGCGATGCTCGTGCGCAGCGCCCACAGCCTCCCCATGGCGTCGCCTCGCACGTGGGCGCTCTGCTTGTAGTGTCTGACGCAGTCGGCCACCTCGCCCAGGTAACGCACCCGCTTGGGCGCGATGATATGGTGGCGCTCGGGGAGTCCGGCTTTGCGCAGCACCGACCCCGACAGCGACTCGGCCTGCAACGTGTTGATGAACTCCAACAGCTTGGCGTACACGGCGTTGACGCCGAAGTCGTTGAACTGACTCGAGATCGTCGCGAAGACCGGCATCGACTCCAGGTCGTCGTGGAAGCGCTCGTGAGCCCGTTGATAGGCCTTTCGCACGTCGCGCAGCGCGTCGAGAGCGCCCGCCTTGTCGAACTTGTTGACGACGACGAGGTCGGCCAGGTCGATCATGTCGATTTTTTCGAGCTGCGTCTGGGCCCCGAACTCCGGCGTCATGACGTAGACCGAGTGGTTGACGAGCTCGACGATGGAGGCGTCGGCCTGTCCGATGCCGCTCGTCTCGGCGATGAGCAAGTCGAAGCCGGCTCCCTTGCAGAGCGCGATGGCCTCGCCCAAAGCCGCGCTGATCTCCTTGCCCGAGCCGCGGGTCGCCAGAGACCGCAAGAACACGTTCCCTGAATAGACCGCGTTCATGCGAATGCGATCGCCCAGCAGCGCCCCGCCCGTCTTGCGTTTGGTGGGGTCGACCGAGAGGATGGCGATCTGATGGTCAGGGCAGTCTTCCTGATAACGGTGGAGCAGCTCGTCGACGAGCGAGCTCTTGCCGGCGCCGCCAGTGCCAGTGAAGCCGATGATGGGAACTTGCCGCTGGGCGCCCTTCTCCAGAATCGGACGGACCAAGGCCGCGTAGCGCTCGGGCTCGACCAGGCCCTGGGCGCGGTATTCGGCGAGGGTGATGGCCTGGGCCAAGCGGTTCCAATCCTGCGGCGACAGGCCTTCCATACTTTCGGGAACGAAATCGAGCATGGAATGGTCGCAGCGCTCGACCATCTCGTTGATCATCCCCTGCAGCCCCATCCGGCGACCGTCTTCGGGGTCGTAGAGACGCGCCACGCCGTACGCTTGCAGCTCCTTGATCTCCTCGGGAATGATGGTCCCGCCGCCGCCGCCAAAGATCTGGATGTGCCCGCAGCCCCTGGCCTCGAGAGAGTCGACCATGTAGCGGAAGAACTCCATGTGGCCGCCCTGGTAGCTGCTCACAGCGATGCCTTGCACGCCCTCCTGAATGGCGGCGGTCACGATCTGCTCGACCGAACAGTTGTGGCCGAGGTGGATGACCTCCGCCCCGGTCCCCTGCAGGAGCCTGCGCATGATGTTGATCGCCGCGTCGTGCCCGTCGAAGAGCGAGGTGGCGGTGATGAAGCGAACATCGTTCTTCGGGCGATAGACACTGGCCATGTTCGAAGGGTGCGTCGTCATCCGAGGTTTCTCTTGGGCTTGGGTTGACCTCGCCGAACGAGCCGCAGCCTGTGGCTGGCTCGGTCGGCGAAGGGTTGTCCTACTGACGGCGGGCTACAGGAACAGAATCGGAATGGACTTGTAGACCCACGCCTCTCTGCGGTCCAGGGACAAATCGCGCAGAGAAAAAGTGTTGAAATTGAACGGCCGGTTGACGTTCACGCCCTCGATTTCCAGATAGGCCAACCCGCTGTAAGGGGTCGCCGCGCCGCTGCTCGAGAGGAAAGCCGGGAGATCGAAGCTGGTTGCCGCTCCGGGCAGGTATACCTCCCAGATCGGTTTGGGCGGGAAGGTCGGCTCCGAGATCGTGATGGAGTAGAGGTCGACTCGATTCGGCGTCGCTTGGGTCCACTCGAAGTGGTTGCTCATCACCACGCCGCTGGGCGTCGGCGTGACCATCTGCGGCACACCGACCAGCGGTCCGAACTCGATGGGGGCGCTGAAGTCGGTCACGTGCTCCATCTGCACCAAGCTGTAGGGCGTCCCGCCGTCGGTGAAGGAGCCCCCGATCAGGTAGTAGTCCATGCCCGCCAAGGCGCCGGTCAAAGGCGCCTGGTTGTACGCCGTCACCAGGTCGGTGTCGCCTTCGGCGACGTCGTAGCCGCCGTGATAACCCTCCGGCCCCAGGTAGAGGTAGGGAATCACCATGTTCATGTTCGGATCTTCCTGCAGCCGACTGTCGATGAGCTTGAAGTGCATCGGCAAATCCAGGCGGATGTTGCAGTTGAGGTTCACCGTGTGGGCGCTCGCCTCGGTGACGAACAGGAAGCGCTGCAAGGCCATGTACTTCGGCTCGAAGACCCCATTGACGGTATCGAAGACCCCACACATGCCGATCACCGCGACGTCGCCGAGGCGACTCTGGAGCCGGTAGAAGCCGTCGCCTGAGAGCTGGTTCTCGCTGCCGGGGTCGGGGTTGGGGCTGAAGGGGTCCACCTGCGAGGTCACCACGATGGTCATCCGGACCTTGTTCGGATCCGTGATCAGGCCGACCTTGTCGGCGCCCGTGATATTGCCCGAGATCACGCCCGGCGCCTTCTGAGGAGGCATCTCTCCTTGGGCCGCGTCCAAGTAGGTCAGATAGAGCGTGAGGTTCTCGGCGTCGATGGTCGTGATGTTCGCCGAGCTGTACTTCACCTTGCTCGCCGACACGGTCTGGGTGCCCAGCACGTCGTCTCCGGAGAACGTGAGCTGCCCGTTCACGTCGGTCACCCCTTGGTATGGGGTGTTGGTGTTGGTGCTCAGCATCACGAACGCCCCTTCGACGGGGTCGTTGCTGCCGTAGGTGAGCACGGTGATGTTGACGTTCCCGGCGACGCCCTCGCCCCAACCTCCGCCGTAGCGGGTGCCCGGATCGTAGAACGTGAACGGGTCTGGGCTCACGACGACGTCGGCGCCCTGATGGACGGCGACGTCGACCACACCCGGCTCGTGGGCCGGCGTCACGAACTGCAGCGTGTAGGCATCCAGCCGCTGCACGTTGGTGGCGGCGAGCCCGTCGAGGGTCACGGTGGCGCCGACTTGGAACCCCTTGCCAGCGACGGTCACCGTCGTGCCACCCGCTTGCGAGCCGCGGCTGGGCACGAGCGCGAAGACCTCGAGCGCTTCGGTGTAGAAGAAGCCATCGGCGAGCGTTGCGCTCACCGTCCCGCGCCGCACCTGGACATCCACGGCACCGCCGGAGCCCGGAGGCGTCGTCGCCGTCAGTCTGGTGGCGTTGCCCAAGGTCACACTGCTGGCCGGCAACGCGCCGAAGAAGACCGTCGTGCTGCTGTCGAAGCCGGCGCCGTTGACCGTCACCGTGGTCCCGCCCGCGACGGGACCCAACGCCGGGCTCACCTGCGTGATGGCGAGCGGCTGAGTGTAGCGATAGCCGCCGACCAACACGTCGCTGCCGCCGTTCGTGTCGACCTGGACGTCGGCGGCGCCGAGCGCTCCAGCCGGAGCGTCCGCTCGAATACTGTCCGCCACGACCACGGCGTTGGACACCGCGGCGCCGCCGATGCTCGCCGAGGTCGGAGGGTCGTCGAAGCCGTAGCCGGCGATGATGACCGAGTTGCCGCCGGTGGTGGGCCCACTGCTCGGCACGACGCCCAACACCTTCGGGCCCGCCGCCGGTAAATAATAGAAGAAGCCGTCGCTCAGCCGCGCCGTCCCGTCGGGACCGGACACGACGACGTCGCGGACGCCGGCGCTCTGCGGCGGCGTGGTCACCGTCAGTTGAGTTTGCCCCTTGGCCTGGATGCTCGCCGGATACGCTCCGAACAAGACACTCTGGACCTCGGCCAAACCTGCGCCCTCCAGAGTCACCGTGGTGCCGCCTGCGGTGGGGCCGGCGGCCGGGAAGGCCGCGTCGAGGCGCGTGGCGAGGGTGTACTCGAGTGCGTTGGGCACGAGCGTCGAGCCGGCCGAGTTGGTCACGCGCAGCGAGGCCCAGCCCAGCGTTCCAGGAGGGAAGATGCCCGACAGCGTCGAGGGGTCGACCATGGCCACGTCGATGGCGCTGCGCGAGCCGATGGACACCGTCGTCTCGGCGTCGAACCCGGCGCCGCGCAACACGAAGGGCACGCCGCCGCTGGTCGGGCTGCGCGCCGGCTCGACCCCATCGACGCGGATGGGATCGACGTAGGTGTAGGCGGCGCCGAGTGCGTCGTTGCCGGCCTCGTTGAGGACCTTGACGGGGACCGTGCCCACCGGGCCGCTGGGCACGACCACGCTGAGCTCGTGGGCGTTGGCGAAGACCACCGCCGGCGAACGGCTGGAGCCGAAGTAGACCTCCGTGTCCTGGGTGAAGCCCTGACCCTGCAAGGTCACGACGTTTTCGCCGGAGGTCGGCCCGAAGTCGGGCTCCACGCGGTCGAGCTGAAGCGGCGCCAAAGGCGCGTCAGGGTCGACGTCCGAGACCTCGAAGGAGGTGCTGTCGCGCAGGTCCTCGGCGGTGTCGGCGCGGGTGTCCGCAGGTTCGGTGTCCGCCACGTCGAGGAAGACCTGGTCGGGGAAGTCGGGACTGGTCAGGTCGTTCGGCGTGGCGTCGGTCGAATCGTCCATGGCGTCGACGTCTCCCGAGAGGTCGCCGGGCCTGGACTTGCCGCCGTCATCGCAGGAGAAGGCGCCCAGAGACAGGGCGAGCAGCAGAACGAGGAGCAGAGTCTTGTTGAGCATGGGTCGATCTCTCAGAGCCCTGTGGGCTGTGGTCTAGCGGGTAAGGCGGCTTCTCGGACGAAGCGCCGATCGCATCATCATAGGGACGAGACGGGCCCCACTCAACCGACCGTTTACAGAATTACAGATTCACCGAACGTGGTTGCTTCGGGCGCGTCACTTGAACCCCAGACGGTTTCGAGCGACGGTATAGGCGACCGGTGATGAACACCCCCTGACCTCATTACGATGAGTGCTTCGAGCAAGACTCGGCAGGGCTATCACCGACCCGACTAAGACGACCACGTCTTTGCTCGTGGGAACCCGACGACAAGAACGGCGACGACTCGCCCGTTCTCGAACCTTCCAGAGCGATCATGAACGCGCAACGACTCCTGTTCCTCACTCTCCTCATCGTCGCACTCACGCCGGCGCTCGCCTGGTCCGAGCCCTGCGAAAACCTGCCGCCTGCCGACGCCGAAAAGTACGTCGCGCTGAACACCGCCGCCATCGAGGCGTACGGCGCCTCCGATTTCGAGACCACCATCGCCAAGACCCTCGAGGCCCTCGCCCTCTGCGCCGAGGACAACAACGTCAAATACAACCTCGCCCGCGCCTATCACCAAAACGGCGACTGCCCCATGGCGCTCTACAACTACGACAACCTCGACATCAGCGGCTTCGACCGCAAGCGCAAGAAGAACATCGACGGCTACAAAGAAGAGCTCCTCGGAGTCTGCGCCGATTCTCTGGTCGTCCGCCTCGAATGCGGCACTCCCGGCACCATGATGGTCTTCGGCTCGCGCAAATCAGTCTGTCCTTGGGTCGGCCGCCTCTACCCCGACTCCCTCGAGATCAACCTCTCCCTAGACGGCTATCGGAGCCAAACCACGATGATCGCCGTCGCTGCAGGAGGCGAGAACGTCTTCACCATGCCCGAGCTGGTCTCAGAGTCACAGTTCGGGGTCTTGTCGGTCACCTGCGGAGAGGGCATCAAGGGCTTCGAGATGGTCAAACCCGATGGTGAGGCCGAGAGCTACGAGTGTCCTTGGGAAGGCGAGCTGGCGATCGGCAGCTACACGCTGAAAACCGATCCCGCAGGACAGGCGCACGTGACCACGGTCATCGGTCAGCAAATCACCAACGTCGAGGCCCTGAGCACGCCGCCGCCGAGCTCGTGTGCGTGTGCGATGCGCGAGCCCCGACGGGAAGCGCCGTTTGCGTTGATGGCGGGGCTCTTGGGGTTGTTGTTGATTGCGCGGCGGACTTGGGGCTGAGGAGGTCTTGAGGTCGGTGATGAGTCTGGGGATCTTTTTCAACGCAAAGACGCTAGGGCGCCAGGACGCAAAGCGGGTTGCTGTTGGGGACCTCTGATTTTGGGATGGGATGCGTGGCTGGTCTGGAGGCTCTTTTTAACGCAAAGACGCTAGGGCGCTAGGACGCAAAGGGCGGGCCTTTCTTTGACTGACACTCACAAGCCGTTGACCACACGGCGGATGCCGTTCTTGACATAGCGTTCACCGAAGTTCACGACCATGCCGAGTTTCAGATCTAGGAGCCGGAGGTAGGTGAGCGTCTGAGCTTCAAAGACCGCGTTGTAGGCGGTCGTGGCCTTGCACTCGACAACGACACAGTCGTCGACCAAGAGATCGATCCTGAGCTCGGCGTTGAGGAGTTTTCCTTTGTAGACCACTGGGACCGCTTTCTGTCGTTCGACCTGGAGTCCCCGAAGCCCAAGCTCATGAGCAAAGGCCTCCTCATAGACGCTCTCCAACAGACCAGGCCCCCCGTGCGGTGTACCTCGATCGCCGCCTCAACAACGCAGCGCTCGGAAGCCCTGCAGGAACGTGGTTGAGAATGGTGTTGGGCATCGCGGTCAGAGCATCGCTAAGGAGTCGTCCGGGAACGAAATGCGCATTGGGGCGAAGTCAGAGGTGGGAGGGCAAGGAGGTCGATGCAGGCGATGCCCAGCATCGTCGAAGCAGACCGACGCAGCCATCACGCCTCTGGCGATGCTCAAATGGGCAGGTTGTTTCGTGACGGTTCCTAAGCAC
>Ga0210044_10003829_pt1 | contig 21326 bp, 17 predicted proteins | sample CryGey13umfilter_2_FD_183959 | JGI IMG/M metagenome (GOLD analysis project Ga0210044, IMG submission 183959) | Groundwater microbial communities from aquifer in Utah, USA - Crystal Geyser 4/9/14 3 um filter (SPAdes) (version 2) | ecosystem: Environmental > Aquatic > Deep subsurface >... | reverse complement strand
CTTGTCCGGCGGGGACGGCTCTCAGCTGTGGGACTCCCGCGCAGGCGCAAGGCTAGGCCCGCCGGGACTTGTGGCGCAAATCTCAGATTTGCGCCACGCCTGGTGATAAAATCCCCCTGTTCGGGAGGAAATTTGCCATGCTGAAACGACTCACGCTGATGGTCTTGCTCGCCCTGCTGACGGCTTGCGCCCCCGCCGCGCCGGAAAACCGTCCAACCGGAACACCGGAGAACCGCTCAAGCGCCACGCCTGGCTATCAATATCAATCTTGTCCGGCGGGGACGGCTCTCAGCTGTGGGACTTCCGCGCAGGCGCAAGGCCAGGCCCCTTGTGGCACCATCCTTTGTAAAAAATTTCTCTTTGCCGTGAGACGTGCTACACTTGCCGGGTTCATCCATTCACTTCCTCAAGGAGATTGGAATGCCCGCATACACCCCCGAACCCTTCCGCATCAAAGTTGTTGAACCCATCCGCCTGCCGGCGCCCGCCGAGCGCCGCGCCGCCATCGCCGCCGCCGGGTATAACCTGTTCGCCCTGCGCGCCGAAGATATTTTCATTGACCTGCTGACCGATTCGGGTACCGGGGCGATGAGCCACAATCAGTGGGCGGCGCTGATGCAGGGCGACGAATCCTACGCCGGAGCGCGTTCCTACTACCGGCTGGCGGAAGCCGTCCGCGACATCATGGGCTTCAAATTTTTCGTCCCCACCCATCAGGGGCGCGCCGCCGAAAATATCCTGGCGGCCTGCCTCGTCAAGCCGGGGCAGTACATTCCCTCCAATATGCATTTTGACACCACCGACGCCAACATCCGCGCCCGCGGTGGACGCCCGACCAACCTGATTATTGACGAAGCCTACGACCCGGCCAGCCTGCACCCGTTTAAGGGCAACATGGATATTGCCAAACTGCAAGCCTTCATCGAAAAAACCGGCGCGGAAAAAATCCCCTTTGGCATGATAACGGTCACCAACAATGCTGGCGGCGGACAGCCTGTTTCGATGGCGAATCTGCGCGCAGTGGCGGAAACCTACCACGCCCACGGCATCCCGTTCTACATTGACGCCGCCCGCTACGCCGAAAACGCCTACTTCATCCAACAGCGCGAACCGGGCTACGCCGAGAAATCCGTTCAGCAAATTGCCCGCGAAATGTTTTCCCATGCCGACGGCATGACGATGAGCGCCAAAAAAGACGCCATTGTCAACATCGGCGGCCTGTTGTGTACCAACGATGAAAAACTTTTCCAGAACATCCAAAATGAGTTGATTCTGCGTGAGGGATTTCCCACCTACGGCGGCCTGGCCGGGCGCGACCTGGACGCGATGGCCGTCGGCCTGTACGAGGCGCTCGACGAAAGCTACCTGGCCTACCGCGTGGGGCAAATCGCCTACCTGGCGGCGCGTCTGCGCGAACAGGGCATTGCCATGATTGAACCGGCGGGCGGTCACGCCATTTATGTGGATGCCGGGGCGCTGCTGCCGCACATCCCGCAGGCGCAATTTCCCGGCCAGGCGCTGGGCGTGGAATTGTATCTGGAGGGGGCGATTCGCTCGGTGGAAATCGGCTCGGTCATGTTCGCCCACCCCGACCCGGATACTGGAAAAATGGTTTTCCCCAAACTGGAATTGGTGCGCCTGGCCGTGCCGCGCCGCACCTACACCCAAAGTCACCTCGACTACGTGGCGGATACGTTTGGACGGATTGTTTCCCGCGCCGGGGCGATTCGCGGCTACCAGTTCACCTACGCCCCCGAACTGCTGCGCCACTTTACCGCCCGCTTTGAACCGGCGCGATAACCCGCAACGCAACATTCACCTCGCGCATTTTTTGGACACGGAGCGCACGGAGTTTGGGAATTGTGGCGCAACATTTATGCCGCGCGCTTTTTGGACACGGAGTGGACGGTAGTAGTCGTTGGGCGTGATGGCTGGCGTGGGCGTGGCTTCCTGAAACAAAAGTTGCTCTGACAGGCTTCGGAAGTCTCAGTATTTATTTTTCCTCGGTCAAACCATCCCCCAATAGCCCTTTCTGACGCGCATATTGAATCAGTTCGCGGCGGCTGCTTAATCCCAGTTTCCGCATGAGATTATTGCGGTGGGTGTGGACGGTGCTGATGCTGACCACCAATTTCTCGGCGATTTCTTTGGAACTAAAGTCATCCACCAGCAGGCGCAGAATCTCGTTCTCGCGCGGACTCAGCGACGGGTCCAGGCTGGAAGCGTTCCCCGTTCGGCTGACGTAGTCGCGCACCAGTTTGCCCGCCATGCTCGGGTACAGGAAAATCTCGCCGCGCGCGACGGTCTGCACAGCGTTGATTAATTCCTCAGGCTGGGCGCCTTTCAGCAGGTAGCCCGACGCGCCGAGTTTGAGCATCTCGAAGAAATATTCCTCCGAGCGGTGCATGGTCAGGACAAGAACGGCGACTTCGGGCCACTGGGCTTTGATGCGGCGCGTGGCTTCGAGACCGTCCATGCCTGGCATGGCAATATCCATCAGCGTCACATCAGGCTTCAACTGCTCGACCAGTTTCAAGGCTTCGTTGCCGTCCAGCGCTTCACCGACCACCTCGATATTGGAGTCAGCCTCCAGCAGCATTTTCACGCCCGAACGCAGGATGGCATGGTCGTCAGCGATTAGCACGCGGATTTTTTTACTCATGGTTGGGCTCGCTTTCGATGGGGATGCGCAGCAAAATTCTCGTGCCAGAGCCGAGATGGGTGTCAATGGTCAACCCTCCGCCACACTGGGCGATGCGCTCCTGCATCCCCAACAGCCCCAGTCCGCGCGGACTGGCTTGCGTGAACTTGATTTCATCCAGCGAGAAACCCTTGCCGTTGTCTGTAATTTCGGCTTCAAAGATTCCCTTTTGATAGGCGCAGGTAATTTTGACGCGCGAAGCGCGCGAGTAGCGGACGATGTTGCTGAGCGCCTCTTGCAAAGTGCGGTACACGGCGGTCTCCACTTCAGCGGGCAGGCGCGACGTGAAGCGGCTCGTGTCCATTTCAAAATGGATGTCGCTATTGGCGAAGACGCGCTCGGCTTGCGAGCGGATGGCAGACACCAGCCCCAGGTCGTCCAACTCGGAGGGACGCAGCGCCAGGATGATGTCGTACATGCGCTCGGTCGTATCTGCAACCAGTCCTTGAGCCTGATCCAGTTGCTGACGGGCGCGCGGCGGGTCGCTCTGGAACAGGCGGCGGGTGGCTTCCAATTGAAAGGAGATTCCGCCCAGGGCTTGTCCCAGGTCGTCGTGGATTTCGCGCGCGACGCGCTGGCGTTCGCTTTCCTGCGCGCCGATGATACGTTTCAAAAGTTCGCCGCGTTCGGAACTGCGTTGCTGCAACTGCTCGGAGAGTTCCTGCGTTTTGAAGGCGTTATCTTCGATGCGCTGTCCCATCTCGTTGAATGCGTCCGCCAGTTGACCGATTTCATCGGGCGATTGGGCGGGCAGGCGCAAGTGGAAACTTCCCTGACCAAACTGACTGAGCGCATCGAGCAGATGTACCAGCCGCTGAATGACCAGTCGGTTCAGCGCCAGATTGACAATGAGAATCGTCACCAGCAACATGCCCAGCGACCAGATGATATTCTCGCGGAAAGCGGAAGTCAGCGAACCTTCCAGCGGCGCAACAGGCGTATCGGTCAGGAGCAGAGCAAGCGGTTTGCCATCATCCGCGTGACAAGCGACGCAAGCGGGTCCATTCTCAATTGGGAACATACTGCGGAAAACGCGCTCGCCGCTTCCCGCCGTCACCACCAAACTGGCGGGCGGTCTTTGCTGAACGGGCAGGCGGTGACAGGGCTGGCAATCGGGCGCGGAGTTGGAGAGGGTCTGTCCCACGTTGGCTGAGTTCGATGCGTACAGAATCTTCCCCGACGAATCCAGAAAATACGCAACCCGAAAATTTTTATCTTGACTCATCTGGTTGAAAAAAATTTCCAATTCGGCGGGATGATTTTCGGGAACATCGCGGCTGAGATGCGTTTGAATCACCTGCCCCGCGTAGGACGAGACCAGCGAGACGTTTTCAAGGATGGCGTTTTTTTGGCGTTGATATTGGAGCGTGGTCAAAGTCCCCAAGATAACCAGCAAAGGAAATACCACTGCCAGCGTCACCCGCAGGCGCAAACTAACTTTAAGGGGCCAGAAGTTGGAACCAGTTTCGGTACTCATCACATAACGCGGAATTTATTCCGCACCTAAATGAACATCATTGCAAGGATGGCGTTCTTCCCGACGAAGCAATCTCCGCGCCAATGAGGAGATTGCTTCGCATCCTTCGACTTCGCTACGCTCCGCTCAGGATGCTCGCAATGACGGATGGTTGAGCAGTTATAATTTTTCAAGCGATGGTTCGGCACTTCAGGCAGTATTCCACCCAAGGTGGGTTTCCGATTTTATCGACAACGGCTTTGATCTCCGCCTGGCTGAAAGTTGGCTCACCGCACTTGGGACAAATGCCGCGCGGCGATTCGCACAATAGAATTAAATGACTGGGCAGGTTTTCTTCGCCCATCTCAATGACCTTTTCAGGACAGACATGCATACACTTATTGCAATGAACGCAGAGCGGCGAAGATAACCACAATGAAGTCGTCTCCCGGTCTTCGTGAATGGCAAGCGCACGGGTCGGGCAGACCTGAACGCAGAAGCCGCACAAGATACATTTGTCCATCTCCTTAATTTGCGGCAGAAGTGGCGAAGTAGTTTTTAACTGTGGAGTGATTTTCTGTTCGGTTAGGCTGGCAGTCAGCAGGAGTCCAATCGCGACCCAAGCCGGATAATTGGAACGCGCCAGAGTTTTCCCCACCTCAGGCAGCCAAACTCCGGCATGACTTTTGATAAATAGTTTGCGCGTTTCTCCCCATTCTCTGATTTGAACGGCATCCATCGCGGCGCTTTCCTGACGCGCCAAGTAAGCCAAAAAAGATAATTCCAATGCGGCATGGTCGGGCAACTCCGCGCCATCCGCTTCCAGCCCACAGGCAGTGTACAACTTGCTCAATGCAAAGGTGGTCGGACCCAACATGCGTCCATCCACATAATGCGACTCGTAAAGCCAAATGGGGGGATGTGTCGCGCCGACGAACAATTGCTCATATTCCGCCTGGCGGGTTGTAAGCGCGGACGATGACACTTCGCTTAAAGCGACAGCCGCCCGCGTCCACGCCTTGGTACCGATCATAGCCGCGAGACGAGTCACCTCATTAAAGAACGGCCACTCTTTTCCCGCGAGCGACATCCAGGCTGGCAAACCCAAAGTCCCCGGACTTGCAAGCGTTTCTGCCAGCCCGGAGTAGAGTGCGTCAAGAAAATGGGTTTGTTTGGTCAAGTTCATTTTTGGTGGAAAGTCTCGCGGGGCTGTCCTAAAGGATGCCTCGCGAAAGCCGCCTGCTTAGTGTATGGAAGCCCTTCGGGGCTGGTCGCTACGCGACGAGTCCGCTTTAGCGGACTTCCACGAACTGAGGCAGGACTTGTGCGAAGCCCCCTGTAAGGGTAGTCCAACGAAACAGGGCACGCAACGCGGCGGCTTTTCCGTTGCCGGAAAGATTCTAAAGCGTGCGTCTTTTGCGCGGCTATTCTTCTTCTTTTTTATCGCCGTTGATAATCCAGCGGGTTAATAAAAAGTATATCACGGCGGCTGTGCCGATAACGACGGTGGCGACAATGCCGCCAATGCCCGGCGTATTGACAAATAAGTATCCTATAGACATGGGTTATTTTCCTTTTAACATGGCGCTACTAGTCGCGCCAAATTTATGCTGACGAAAACCTATAACTGGTTTCTCGTTTTCCTCGGGTTCTAAGGAATCGGCTGTTTCCCATAGTGGAACAATGGGGAAAAAGCGGGTGAACATGGAGTACAGCAAAATCAATCCTGAGAAAAGTGAGGCGGTGATGACCCATTCAATCAGGGTCGGACGATAGACGCCTTTCGTCAGTTCGTACAACAAGCGCGGGCGGGTTTCGGTCGGGACGATGACAATGAAGCGTTCCATCCACATACCGATATTAACCATCACGGTAGCGCCGACCATCCAGGGGATGTTATCCTTGCCCTTGAAAATAAATATCAACAGCGGGACAAAGAACACCAAAATCCACATTGCCCAAAACATAATCGCGAAATCGCCGCCAGTTTTTTGTCCGAGCACGCGCATCTCTTCCGGCAGGTTGCCATAGGAAGTGGTCAAGTTTTCGGCAATCATCATATACAGCCAGCCCAGTGTGAACGTGATTAGCAGTTTACGCAGGGAGTTGAACAGGCTGACGGGCAGGACGTTCTCCATGTGATAGGCTTTGCGCAGAATTGCCAACACGATGACCACAGCCGACGTGCCGGAGAAAATCGCGCCGAGCAGGAAGAAAGGTCCAATTAAGGCGGTGTGCCAGCCGGGTTGAATGGTCATGCCAAAGACCCAGGAGACGACGGTATGCACCGTAATGACCAACATGGTCATGAAAATCGCCATGCCGTCCAGCGCTTTTTCCAAACGTTCGAACTGACCGTTTCTGCCAGTCCATCCCAGGGATAATATTTCATACATGCGATGCTGCCAAGCCGGGACTTCGGTCAGGCGGTCGCGGCACAGGGCGATGTCCGGCAGCAGCGAGAGATAGAAGAATACAACGCTGGAGAACAAGTACAGCGAGACTGCGGTGATGTCCCACAACAGCGGCGACTGGAAACGCCCGTAGATAAAGATGTTCAAGACGCGGTCGGGGCGGCCCATATCAATCAGGATGCTGGTCACGCCGAAGGGCAAACTGAAGAGCGTAATCGCTTCCGCGGCGCGGGTCAGCGGCTTGCGCCATCCTTGACCTGCCAGCCGCAAAATGGCTGAGATGAATGTCCCAGAATGCGCCAGCCCGATGAAGAAGACGAAGTTCGTGATATACAAACCCCAATACACGGGGCGGTTCAACCCGGTAGCGGAGAGACCGGTCACAAAGAACTGAATTCCCCAGGAGACAAGTCCCGCCAAAAGGATAGCCGCCAGGATGCCCCACAGCCAGAGGTCGTTATTCGTAACCGCATGAATAGGGCTTAAAACAATTTCTTCGCGTTCGTTTTTAGGATGCCATGCTTTATTCATGGATTAGCCTTCCTGTAAGTAGATGGTCTTGGGATTCGTACCCGCTTCTTCCAGCAAGCGGAAAGCGCGGCGCTTCTGAGAAAGTTGAGCGACGGTTGAAGTCGGGTCGTCCAGGTCGCCAAAGAAACGCGCCTTGCCGGTGCAGGTTTGCACGCAGGCTGGCACATACTCATCGGCGCGGAACTCGCGTCCTTCCGCGTCCGCCTGTTCGTGGGCTTTCTTCAAGCGGTGAATACAGTACGTGCATTTTTCCACTACGCCGCGCGGGCGAATGGAAGGACCTTCCAAGACGCCGCTGCCTTCCACGCGGTCGGGGTTGAGATGTTCGCTCAAAGGCGACACCCACTCCGGAGCCGACCAGTTGAAATAGCGCACAGTGTAAGGACAGCCGACTGTGCAAAGGCGGCAACCGATACAGCGGGCATAGTTCTGGCGCACAATTCCTTCTTCATCCTGATAGGTCGCGCCGACCGGGCAAACCTTGATGCAAGGCGGATTTTCGCAGTGCATACACGGGCGTGTGATGTAGCGTTCTTTTGTGTTGGGATATTCGCCCTCGCCTTCCACCGGTAAAGGGAAGACATCGTTCCAGCGGATGGCGCGTCCCATTTCAGATTGATCGGGCGCCGCCACCGGCGTATTGTTTTCAAAGCGGCAGGCGATACTGCAAGCCTGGCACGCGACACATTTATCTAAATCTATAACCATTGACCATTTTGACATTTCGGTTTCTCCTTGGGGAAAGTAGACAGGTAGACAAGTAGACAGGTACACAGGTGGCGTGTTTACGTGTTTACCTGTCTACCTTTACCCTCGTATTTGTAAATGCAGCCAGCCCCGTCAGCGGCTCAGATGCGGGATTCAGCAATTCAAGTCCGTTCACGCCGCGATTTTTGGCAAAGCGTCCGCCAGCGGTATGGCCCAGGTTGAAGGGCAGGTTGACCACATCGGGACGAAGAGCCTTCACCAGCCGAACTTTGGTCTGAATTTTTCCGAAGGCGCTTTCTACGCTGACAGTGTCTTTATCCTTCAGCCCGAGGCTGGTCGCCGTTTCGGGATTCATCTCCAGCCACGAACCCCACGTCTCGCCGACAGTCATGCCGCTGATCTCTTGCAGGGTCGGCATGTTCGCGGCTTCGCTCTTGGGGCCGAGACTCATCAGGGTGATGACGTTTAGCGTCAGCGGGAATTCAGTTTCGTCGCCCGCGAAGGCAGTCGCCTCGTAGTGCGGCATGTTTGCGCCATCGCCTGTCATCGTAATCCCAAGCGGAGCGAGTTCGGCTTTCTTCTTTTTGCCGAGCAAGCAATTTAATTCGCGGCTGTATAAATCGAAGTAACCATCGCGCGGCGTATTCATGCGGTCTTTGCCGACGACTTCTTCAATCCAATGGGCGCTGCCGCGTTTAGCAAAGCGATAACCTGGCTGGAACCAAACGCCCAACTCCGTGAATGTTTTCCAATCCGCGCCAATGTCCTTCAAGCGGAATTGCAAAACTTCTTCGTAGGATTTCCACGCGAAGGCTTTGGCAACCGTGCCGCCCATTGTCTCAGCAACTTTCAGGAAAAAGTCGCCGGTGTTCATCGTGTCATATAACGGCTCGATGACAGGCTGATAAAGTGAAACGCCAGGATAGCCGAGTCCTTCGATATGGTCATCGCCCCAGCGTTCAAGAAAAGTCGGTTCGGGCAAAATTAAATCCGCGAGTTCCGCGCTCTCATCCATGAAGGAAGAAAAAGAAACGACAAACGGGACCATCTTGAAGGCGTCCGCGAAGCGTTTGCCGCCGGGCGTTTCAAAAGCAGGATTGGCGTCGTACAGGAACAAAGTCTCAACAGGCGCGCCCGCGAGAATTGAATCCGCAACGGCTTGATAGGCGTTGCGTCCAAGCGGGAACTTTGTGCCTGCGCCGTCAATGCGTTCGGTCTTCAAGCCTTTACTGGCGGCCGAATCAGAAGGCAGTTTTGGATACTCCACGCAGGGCATGTAACGTTGCGTCATCGTGCCGCCCGGTTTCTCGACGCTTCCCACCAGCGCGTTCAAAATGTGGACAGCCATGGCCGCGTACACGCCGCCAAATCCGCCGTTGAGCAATCCGCCCTTGCCGGGCAACATGGCAATCGCGGGTTTGTTGCTGGCGAATTCTCCCGCCAAACGCGCAATCGTTGTGGCAGGCACGCCCGTAATTTGCTCAACTTTAGCAGGGTCATAATTCTCAAGCACAAAATCTTTGAAACCTTTGCGCTTGCCGTCATTGTCGAAGCCAAAGGAATAATTCTTGACGAAATCCGCGTCCACCAAACCAGATTTGATAATGACATTTGCCATGCCGAGCGCGAGCGCCGCATCCGTGCCGGGCTTGATCGGAATCCACTCGTCGGCTTTTGCGCCGTGAATACCCTGACGCGGGTCAATCACCACCACTTTGCCGCGCGTAGCGCGTCCGCGCCGCAGATAGGTATAGCCAGAAATCGTGCGCTGAGGATTGGAGCCTGCTTCAAGGAAGTTCGCGCCAAAGGACAGGATGTAATTCGTTTTTTCAATATCGTACGCGGGTAAATCGTACACGCCCTGAGTGAGGTAGTTGCCCAATTTTGCGGCAGCCACATTCAGGCTTTCGTGCGAGACGGTGTTAGGCGAGCCGACGGCTTCCATGAAACGAGTCAGGAAGGAGCGCATTTGTCCGCGCGTATCGCCGTGCATCATCACAATCTGTTCGGGATGTCCCGCTTTGCGTAAGTCGTTTAATTTTTGAGAAACAGTTTTTATCGCTTCATCCCAAGTGATGGGAGTGGTCGCGCCAGTGGCGCGGTCGCGCTTCATGGGTCCAGTTAAACGATCCGGGTTGTAAAGCAATTCGGGGGCGGCTTGTCCCTTCGGGCAAAGCGAGCCCTGATTGATGGGGTGCATCGGGTTGCCTTCGAGTTTGACCGCCTTGCCATTCGCCACGCGGACTAAAATTCCGCAGCCCGCCGAACAGAGATGGCAGGTGGACGCGACAATTTTCTGGTCGGCGGCGGTCGTTACGCTGCCAGCAGATTCAGTCGCGGCTTGCGCGGACATGACGTTTTTCAACGCGCCCAACGCCGCCGCGGAGCCGGCGGCAAGACCGCCCATTTTTAGAAAATCACGTCGGGAAATATTCCTAGACATCAATTGCCTCCGCAAGATGAAGATGGAGATTGCGCCGAGCAGTTGAATGCCGGAGCCTCAAGGGGATATTCTGCCGGGGGAATTTCGGCAGTGCCATCCGCCAGCGAAGTCGCATAAGCCACCAACGCATTAAGTTGAGCGGCGGTGAACATGCCATCAAACGAAGGCATACCGCTTTGCAGGCGTCCCTTCAAAATATTGGAGCGAATTTTGCTGTCTTTCAAACCACTATTTGCTAATTCACGTCCAAACAAGCCTTCGCCGTTCGCTCCATGACAGGTGGAACAGGCGATTTCGTACAGTTCCGCGCCGTCGCTCACGCCGGGAGCCAGCAAAACGCCGGGCAAGGCTGGCACTGCGTCGGGTTTGCCTTTGGCAGCCCACAACGCGCCGCGCAGAGTACGCGGTCCGCCGCCGCCCGGGTTGACGTGGCAGGTGGCGCAAGATTCACCGGTGCGCTTTGCGTATTCTGGTAAAGCATGGGCGGGGTTGGATAAAAAGGCAATGGTTAAAAAAGCAAAAAAGACAATGCTTGTGATTGCCAATAATTTCAAATAATGAAATATCCAAGTGTTTTGTTTCATCATATTCGCTCCTAAAATTTTATTTACAGCGCAAGAACTGCCTTGCATTACGTTTCCGGACAAGTATGAGTGTATCCCTACTATTCAGAGTATGTTAGTTATAAATAGCATGAATCCCCTTGCAGATTGTCATATATCGGATGTAGATTATCGTATATTGACAAGGCTCGCTTATCATCCAAAAAGCGGCATAAATGTCGAGGCGTTTGCTCCAACATTTATGCCGCTTTTATCTTTCGCTTGGCTGTAAAGCCTGGAGACTTTACAGCCAACGTCAGTCCCTTACAGGATGCTTCGCGAAGACGTTGGACTCCGTGAAAGCGAAAAAATTAATGCTTGTCGCTATGATGCAAAGCGGATGTGGGATACGAATAGGTTTCGCCTTCTTCATCTTTTGCGGCGCGGATATTTCGCAGGGTGAGGAAGTATCCCGTCACCGAGCCGATTCCAGCGGCGGCGGCAAAAACGCTGCCTACGCCAGGCGTATTGACCAGCCAGTGAAAAAACTGGTAAATGGGGAATTGCATTGGAAAATTCATGAAAGCCTCCAAAAATTTGTAGCACGAAATTTATTTCGCTTCTTGGTTGGTGAGTGTCTTGGAAATTGGCAACGCCCTATCATCCGATGGTTTAGCCAGCAGGGAGTCGAAGTCAGCGCGTAATTGGGCGGTCATCCTCAACCTTATTTGATCTTCAAGCGGCGGACGCCAGTTAGGTTTGCCTCAGGCATAGGCATGACAATCTTGGATTGCGCTTCTTCAAGTACCCTACCTTCAGCCAGTTCCCAAATGGAGATGGCCGGGAAGAGTTTGAAGAAAACCAGGAACATAAATATAAAACCAGCCATGGATGCGACCGCGATGGAAATTTCGGTCAGGCTGGGAGTGTAAGTGGCGTACGGCACGAGCATGGGATGCGTCACAGTGGGGATGATGATGTTCCAGCGTTCCAGCCACATGCCAACCACGACGAACGCCGAAGCGATCACGGTGGAAGTCACAGGATTGGCTTTGAACCATTGGCTAACGCTCATCAGAAAAGCGAAACCATCCAGGGCGAGCAAAATCCACAAAGCGGTCAGAATCGGTATGGACGCGTTGAGGATGCTCGGAACAAACAGCAAGACGGCAAGCACAACAGCCACAATCGCTGTGCCTTGTGAAAAACGCGGTTGAAAAATAAAAGCGCGTTCTTCATCGCTTTGCTTTTTAAGTATGAGCGGGACAACCAAAATATAGAAAGCGACCGCCATGCAAGCGATCATCAGCCAAAAAGAGGGCGCAAACGCGCCCCATAGTTTCACAGCCAGAATGGGCATTTCGTAAGTCTGCTGTCCCGCAACCAATCCGAGCGTTTCTGTAAAGGTAAAGTAAAACCAGATGGCATTCATGGTGATGAAAATAAAACCCAGGTTACGGTATTGCTTAAGGGCAATATATTTTTCCAAACCAAGGATTTTGCGCATGGCGGTCATGGCGATGAAGAGCGCGCCGATGCCGGAGAAGATCGCACCGATCACAAAGTAGGGTCCAAAGACAGTGGATTGCCAGCCGGGTTGCAGGGTGGTCGCGAAAATCCAGGAGATGATGCTATGCACCGAGATGGCAACTGGGATGATGAAGACAGCCATGAAAGCAATCGCCTTTTCCAGGCGCACCCATTGCTCTTTTGTGCCGGTCCAGCCGAGGGCAAGGATGGTATAAAACTTGCGCCGCCATGCGGGGACGTCCTCAGGCAGGTTGTCGCGGATGATGGCAATATCAGCCATGAGCGGCAGGTAGAGATACGTCATTGAGCCAAGCAAGTAGAGCGTCACCGAGATAATATCCCACATGATGGGCGATTGCAGACGCCCGAAGGTAAAGGTGAAGAGCAGGCGGTCAATGCGCCCCATGTCAATCAGGATTTGCAGGGAGCCGACGATCAAGGCAAAGGTGGTGATCGCCTCGGCAATACGTGTGATGGGACGACGCCATTCGGCGCCCGTCACGCGCAAGATCGCGGAGATCAACGTTCCCGCATGGCTGATACCGATGAAGAAGATGAAGTCAACAAGGTACAGGCTCCAGTAGACCGGGCGCCCCATGCCGGTCACGCCCAAGCCGAGAAATATCTGGCGGAAGTACATGAACGCGCCCCAGGCGATCAACGCCAGCAATACGCCCGCTGAAAGTTTGAAACCGCGGTTAAGCGGCGTGAACAACGGATCAATCAGTTTTTGTTTAAGCTCAGAATCTACGTGTAACATGGATTAACCCTCCTTCAAATAAGATGTCTTGGGATGTGTGCCTGCATCTTCCAGCAAGTAGAAGACACGCGGATTTGTGGAAAGTTGATAGACAGAGCTGTTTGGGTCGTCCAGGTCGCCAAAGAAACGCGCCTTGCCGGTGCAGGTCTGCACGCAGGCTGGCACATACTCATCGGCGCGGAAATCGCGCCCTTCCGCGTACGCCTGTGCGCGGGCTTTCTTCAGGCGGTGAATGCAGTAGGTGCATTTTTCCACCACGCCCAGCGGACGGACGGCGGGGCCTTCCAACACGTCCTTGCCTTCCACGCGGTCGGGGTTGAGATGCTCTTGAAGCGGGGCTTCCCATTGCGGCTCGAACCAGTTGAAGTAGCGCACACCGTACGGACAGCCAATCGTGCAGAAACGACAGCCGATGCAGCGCGCATAATTTTGTTCGACGATGCCTTCCTCATTGATGAACGTCGCGCCGACCGGGCAAACCTTGATGCAAGGCGGATTTTCGCAGTGCATACAGGGGCGCGTCATGTACTGCGTTTTAACATGCGGATATTCGCCGACTTCTTCTGTCGGGTTGACTGGCATGGGGAAGACGTCATTCCAGCGCACCGAGCGCCCCAGTTCGGCTTGATCGGGCGCGACCACCGGCGTATTGTTTTCAAAGCGGCAGGCGATACTGCAAGCCTGGCACGCGACACATTTATCCAAATCTATAACCATTGACCATTTTGACATTGTTGTTTCTCCTGTAACGCGAAATTAATTTCGCGTTACTTTCACGCGCGTATTTGTAAATGCAGCCAGCCCCGTCAGCGGCTCAGATGCGGGATTCAGCAATTCAAGTCCGTTCACGCCGCGATTTTTGGCAAAGCGTCCGCCAGCGGTATGGCCCAGGTTGAAGGGCAGGTTGACCACATCGGGACGAAGAGCCTTCACCAGCCGAACTTTGGTCTGAATTTTTCCGAAGGCGCTTTCTACGCTGACAGTGTCTTTATCCTTCAGCCCGAGGCTGGTCGCCGTTTCGGGATTCATCTCCAGCCACGAACCCCACGTCTCGCCGACAGTCATGCCGCTGATCTCTTGCAGGGTCGGCATGTTCGCGGCTTCGCTCTTGGGGCCGAGACTCATCAGGGTGATGACGTTTAGCGTCAGCGGGAATTCAGTTTCGTCGCCCGCGAAGGCAGTCGCCTCGTAGTGCGGCATGTTTGCGCCATCGCCTGTCATCGTAATCCCAAGCGGAGCGAGTTCGGCTTTCTTCTTTTTGCCGAGCAAGCAATTTAATTCGCGGCTGTATAAATCGAAGTAACCATCGCGCGGCGTATTCATGCGGTCTTTGCCGACGACTTCTTCAATCCAATGGGCGCTGCCGCGTTTAGCAAAGCGATAACCTGGCTGGAACCAAACGCCCAACTCCGTGAATGTTTTCCAATCCGCGCCAATGTCCTTCAAGCGGAATTGCAAAACTTCTTCGTAGGATTTCCACGCGAAGGCTTTGGCAACCGTGCCGCCCATTGTCTCAGCAACTTTCAGGAAAAAGTCGCCGGTGTTCATCGTGTCATATAACGGCTCGATGACAGGCTGATAAAGTGAAACGCCAGGATAGCCGAGTCCTTCGATATGGTCATCGCCCCAGCGTTCAAGAAAAGTCGGTTCGGGCAAAATTAAATCCGCGAGTTCCGCGCTCTCATCCATGAAGGAAGAAAAAGAAACGACAAACGGGACCATCTTGAAGGCGTCCGCGAAGCGTTTGCCGCCGGGCGTTTCAAAAGCAGGATTGGCGTCGTACAGGAACAAAGTCTCAACAGGCGCGCCCGCGAGAATTGAATCCGCAACGGCTTGATAGGCGTTGCGTCCAAGCGGGAACTTTGTGCCTGCGCCGTCAATGCGTTCGGTCTTCAAGCCTTTACTGGCGGCCGAATCAGAAGGCAGTTTTGGATACTCCACGCAGGGCATGTAACGTTGCGTCATCGTGCCGCCCGGTTTCTCGACGCTTCCCACCAGCGCGTTCAAAATGTGGACAGCCATGGCCGCGTACACGCCGCCAAATCCGCCGTTGAGCAATCCGCCCTTGCCGGGCAACATGGCAATCGCGGGTTTGTTGCTGGCGAATTCTCCCGCCAAACGCGCAATCGTTGTGGCAGGCACGCCCGTAATTTGCTCAACTTTAGCAGGGTCATAATTCTCAAGCACAAAATCTTTGAAACCTTTGCGCTTGCCGTCATTGTCGAAGCCAAAGGAATAATTCTTGACGAAATCCGCGTCCACCAAACCAGATTTGATAATGACATTTGCCATGCCGAGCGCGAGCGCCGCATCCGTGCCGGGCTTGATCGGAATCCACTCGTCGGCTTTTGCGCCGTGAATACCCTGACGCGGGTCAATCACCACCACTTTGCCGCGCGTAGCGCGTCCGCGCCGCAGATAGGTATAGCCAGAAATCGTGCGCTGAGGATTGGAGCCTGCTTCAAGGAAGTTCGCGCCAAAGGACAGGATGTAATTCGTTTTTTCAATATCGTACGCGGGTAAATCGTACACGCCCTGAGTGAGGTAGTTGCCCAATTTTGCGGCAGCCACATTCAGGCTTTCGTGCGAGACGGTGTTAGGCGAGCCGACGGCTTCCATGAAACGAGTCAGGAAGGAGCGCATTTGTCCGCGCGTATCGCCGTGCATCATCACAATCTGTTCGGGATGTCCCGCTTTGCGTAAGTCGTTTAATTTTTGAGAAACAGTTTTTATCGCTTCATCCCAAGTGATGGGAGTGGTCGCGCCAGTGGCGCGGTCACGTTTCATGGGTCCAGTTAAACGATCCGGGTTGTAAAGCAATTCGGGTGCGGCTTGTCCCTTCGGGCAAAGTGATCCCTGGTTGACGGGGTGCATCGGGTTGCCTTCGAGTTTGACGGCTTTGCTGTTTGCCACGCGGACTAAAATTCCGCAGCCCGCCGAACACAGATGACAAGTGGACGCGACAATTTTCTGGTCGGCGGCGGTGGTTACGCTGCCAGCGGATTCAGTCGCGGCTTGCGCGGACATGACGTTTTTCAACGCGCCCAGCGCGGCGGCGGATGCGGCGGCGGCGCCGCTCATTTTTAGGAAATCACGTCGGGAGAGATAGTTGGACATTAGTTGCCTCCGCAGGCTGAAGAGGAAGTTTGCGCCGAGCAGTTCATCACCGGGGCTTCCAGCGGGTATTCGGCTGGCGGAATTTCGGCAGTGCCGTCTGCCAGCGAAACAACGTAGTCTACCAACGCCTGGAGTTGCGAATTAGTGAACATGCCGTCAAACGAAGGCATGCCGCTTTGCAGGCGTCCCTTCAAAATATTGGAGCGAATTTTGCTGTCTTTCAAACCACTATTTGCTAATTCACGTCCGAACAATCCCTCACCGCTGAGGCCATGACAGGTGGAACAGGCGATTTCGTACAGTTCCGCGCCGTCGCTCACGCCGGGAGCCAGCAAAACGCCGGGCAAGGCTGGCACTGCGTCGGGTTTGCCTTTGGCAGCCCACAACGCGCCGCGCAGAGTACGCGGTCCGCCGCCGCCCGGGTTGACGTGGCAGGTGGCGCAAGATTCACCGGTGCGCTTTGCGTATTCTGGTAAAGCATGGGCGGGGTTGGATAAAAAGGCAATGGTTAAAAAAGCAAAAAAGACAATGCTTGTGATTGCCAATAATTTCAAATAATGAAATATCCAAGTGTTTTGTTTCATCATATTCGCTCCTAAAATTTTATTTACAGCGCAAGAACGATCTTGCTTTATCAGGACTTTCGCTTGTCATTCTGAGCAGAGCGAAGAATCTCTGATTTCAGGGGCAGAGACCCTTCGCTATCGCTCAGGGTGACATCAAAAAGCGTTGTTGAGCGAAAGTCCTATTTATATCTCCAGACATGCACGAGTGACTCTACTGCAAAAAGGTCGGTTCGCCATTTTCGTTAGGCAAAAGTGGGAGAAAGTTGGCGAAAGAACATCGGATAACTGCGATGCTCTCACGAAAATGCCCAAATAGGGCATTGAAGTGGAAAAGAATTTGTTGCATTTTTTGAAAATTGAGTTATTGCAGTGGAGTCACGAGTGTATCCCTACTATTCAGAGTATGTTAGTTATAAATGGTATAAATCCCCTTGTAGATTGTCATATTCTGGATGCGATTGTCGCGAATAACAAGAAATCTCAGGGGACTTTCGTCCCCTGAGATTTTGAGAAACAGAATTATTTAATAGGCAGAGTCTGAGCGTAAGCGAGCAGGTCAGCAATATCCTGCCATGACCAGCCCAGGTTGATGCCAGCGGGCATCGGGGCGGCGGGTTGGCCGTAGGCAATCTTGTTGAAACCTTCCCACGGATTATCGGCGGCAAGGGTGCCGACGTATTCCACGCCTTCGCCGTCGTCGAAGTCAATCGCCGTGCCGTCTTCGCCGTGGCACATGGCGCAGGTGCCATTGAACAGAACTTTGCCTTTTTCCGCATCGCCGTTGACGGTCTTGTCGTCATTGATGTAGGGCTTCAGGTCTTGCATCTGTTGGATGAAGGACACCAGGGCATTCATCTGCGCGTCGCCAAGATATGGGGAGAAGTCGTGATTTTCACCCTTGAGGGCGGCTACCAACTCTTCGGGGGTCTTGCCAGCGGAGGAAATGACGCCGGGGAAGCCGGTCATGTGCGAGCCGGAAGCATAGCGGCCGTCCACGCCGAGGTAGTCCCAGCCGTGGCATTCCTTGCAGCGCCAGGTATCATTGCCGGTGCGGGTGTTGGTGGTCTGGGTGGCCCACAACGGCTGATTCTCAGCGGGGACATCCGCGCCGATGGCTTTCGTCCAGTTGTCGTACAGGTGCGCGCCTTCGGTGACCGGGCTGGAGGTTGGCAGGGTCTGGGCATACGCCAGCAGGTCGGCATAGGCAACATCATCGAGGCCGGCATCCACCATAGAGGGCATGTCCGCCACGCTGGGCTGACCAAAGCGCACTTTGTGGGTGAATTCCAACGGGTTGTCCAGGGCAATGGTGCCGTAGTATTCGGGACCGCCGTCATCGGCGAAGTTCATGCTCAAGCCTTCGGGACCGTGACAGTCAATGCAGTTTTCTTCGTAGACGGTTTGGCCTGCGGCAGCGTCACCGGTGGATTTCTTGTCTGCATTAATGAAAGCAGAAGCGTCAAATTGATAGCCGCTCAGGAAGAGCGCGAGGTCAGTCAACGCCTGGTCGTCCATGTAGGCAGAGAAATCGTGGTCGCCAGATTTCAGGGCAGCCAAAATTTCGTTGGAGTCTTTGTCTGCAACCTGGGCAACGCCCACAAAGCCGGTCATGTGCGAGCCTTTGCTGTAAGCGCCTTCGACGCCTTTATAATCCCAGCCGTGACATTCTTTACAGCGCCAGGAATCCTTGCCGCTGCGGGTGTTGGTGGTTTGGGTCGCCCACAGGGGCTGGTTTTCAGCGGGGGTATCCACGCCGAGAGTTTTAATCCAGTCGTCGTAGAGCAAGCCGCCGCGGATGGGGTCGCCGCTCAATTCGGGCATGGCGGGGGCTTCCGTCGCGGGGACAACGGTGGCAGCGGCAGGGGCTTCAGTCGCCGGCGCTGCGGGCGCGCCGCAGGCGACCAAAACAGCCGCAACGACGAGCAAGAGACCAGTTACAATAAGTATCTTCTTCATAACATCATTCTCCTTTGAAAATTTTTGACGGATGGATTGCCATCCGCGCCGCCTTAAAATAACATGAGAGCGTATCAAAAGGATGTCGCTATTTGTCGCAATTGTGTCCTCGTTGTTTCAAAGATTTTTAATCTGGCTATAATTTGCATATGAAAAACAACTTGCTGGACTGGCTGAACAAAGGCCGCTTTCTTGACCTGAATTTTTTACAGTGGGCAATTCCGCTTTTTTTGGCGGCGAGCGCTTTTTTGTTTGAGTTTTTGGAGCATTCGCTGGAGGATGGTCTGACCTTTGACCTGGCTTTTGTCAGCGAAACCATGCTTTTTGGGCTGATGGGGCCGATGATTATCGGGTTTATCATCGCCTGGATGCGCGAACTGGTCAATGCCGAAAAGAAGGCGATTGCCGAAGTCCACTTACTCAACCGCGAGCTGGAATCCAAAGTCACCGAGCGTACCCTGGCGCTGGAAGAGCGCAACGTCGAACTGGCGCGCGCCAACACCGATTTACTGCACCTCGACGAAATGAAATCGGAATTTGTCTCGCTTGTCAGCCACGAACTGCGCGCCCCGCTGACGGCGCTCAACGGCGGCCTGGAAGTTGCTCTGCAAAACGCCGCAAGTTTGCCCCCCGATGCGCGTCGCGTGCTGGAGATGATGGTGGCCGAAAGCGCCCGCCTGACCGACTTCGTTCAAACCATTCTGGATGTTTCGCGCCTGGAGGCCGGGCGCATCGTGCTAAATGTTGGCCCGGTGGCGGTGGCGCCGATTCTGCGCCGCGCGGTGGAAGTCGTCCTGGGCGACCGCCGCCCCATCATCTGGCAGTTGCCCGAACAAATTCCCCCTATTTGGGCCGATGAAATTTACTATGAACAGGTCATTCGCAACCTGCTGCGCAACGCCGACAAATACTCCCCAGCCGGGAGTCCCATTCGGCTGGCGGTGCGCGTCGAAAGCGACCGCGTCACCCTCGAAGTGGCCGATCGCGGCCCCGGCATCGCCCCCGACTATCAGGCCAAAATCTTCCAGCGTTTTCAGCGCGGGCAGACCGGCGAAAGCGCCCCGGCAGGCTGGGGGCTGGGATTGTATTTCGCCAAAAAATTGACCGAGGCCCAGTGCGGCGCGCTCAGCCTGCGCTCTCCCGCCTGGGACGACGCCGACGCCCCAGGCGCGGCCTTCCTGCTCAGCCAGGCAATTGTCGCCGATTCGCCCGAGGAATCTGACCATGCCTGAAATTTTGATGATTGACGATGATCCCAATTTGAGCAATTTGTTGTGCGAATTTCTGCATGGTCAGGGCTATGCCACCCGCTCGGCCCCCAATGGCCGCGATGGCCTGCGCGAATTGTTCAATCACAAGCCCGATTTAATTATCCTCGATGTCACCATGCCGCAAATGGACGGTTGGGAAACCCTCAAACGCATCCGCGAGGTGTCGGACGCGCCGATTGTCATGCTGACCGCCCGCGATGAGGAAAGCGACATTTTGCGCGGTTTCTCCAATGGCGCGGACGACTACGTTACCAAACCTTTTTCTTTTGCCCAATTGGCCGCGCGTCTCAAGGCGATTTTGGCGCGCAAAGGCGGCGCGGCTGCGGGCGGCGAGCATTTCAGCCTGATCGGCCTGGAAGTGGACCTGCCCTCGCGTCGCGTCACCCGCGACGGTGAGCCGATTAACCTGACGCCGACCGAATTTAACCTGCTGGTGGCGTTGATGCGCCGCAAAGACGAAGTGCTCTCCAACGAAGACCTGGCGCGCCAGGTTTGGGGGCCGCAATACTCCAGCGAAGTTGGTTTTGTGCGCCGCTATGTCTGGCACCTGCGCCAAAAATTGGAAATTGACCCGGAAAAACCGCGCTACATTCACAACGAGCGCGGCTTCGGCTACCGCTTCGGCGATTAATTTTCGCTCTCTGCCAGCGCGCGCAGCGCCAGCGCATACGAGCGCCAGCCCAGCCCCGCAATTTTTCCCCGGCACACCGCCGAAATCAACGACTTATGGCGAAATTCCTCGCGCGCGTCCACGTTGGAAAGATGCGTCTCAATCACCGGAATCCCAATCGCCGCAATCGCGTCACGCAACGCAACGGACGTATGTGTGTACCCGCCGGGGTTGAAGACCACGCCGTCCGCCCATGCGCGCGCCTCGTGCAGCGCGTCAATCAACGCGCCCTCATGATTCGATTGCAGGCAGGTCACTTCCGCACCGAGTTCCTTTCCCAGCGCAATCAACTTTTCGTTAATATCGCTCAACGTCAGCGCGCCGTAAATTTCAGGTTCGCGTGTGCCGAGCAAATTCAAATTGGGACCGTGCAAAATTAAGATTTTCATTGTTCCTCTTTCAAAGCGCGTTGAAGTTGCGGGTGTGTCCGGGGAGTGGCGGCTAGCCTGCCCGTTCGATTTTCAGCCCGCGCAACAGGTATGGGTAGACTTTGTGCTCAGGGCAAGGACGACTAGTGCCGGAACTTTATAAAGTTGTAGGGTAAAAACGGCGCAATTCAGCCGTTTTTACCCTACAAAATCGGAAAGTTCCGGCACTAGTATTGGGTCCCGGCGCAATCCCGGCTATTTGCATTTCACGCATGTATTGTTGAACCGTCGGG
>Ga0210044_10003825_pt1 | contig 21347 bp, 23 predicted proteins | sample CryGey13umfilter_2_FD_183959 | JGI IMG/M metagenome (GOLD analysis project Ga0210044, IMG submission 183959) | Groundwater microbial communities from aquifer in Utah, USA - Crystal Geyser 4/9/14 3 um filter (SPAdes) (version 2) | ecosystem: Environmental > Aquatic > Deep subsurface >... | reverse complement strand
TGAAAGCGCAGAACCTGAAGCCTACAAGTCGCGCGGTGCGCGAGGCACTGGGTTCTGGAAGCATGGCCACTGTCTGTAAGCTTCTCCAGCAATGGCAAACTGGGCAAGCGCGACAGAGTCAAGCCACAGACGACACGATCGACCCATCCGTTGCGCGCGCGATCAGTCTTCATATCGCCACCAAGATCCAGACAGCCACCAGCGAAGCAACTGCGCGACTGGCAGATATGCAGGGCGAACTGGCATCCGTGATCCAGGAGAACGAGCGGCAATCCAAGGAAATTTCCGACCTGACGGAAGAGGCGGCCCATCACAAGGAGGAGGGTGCAAGGCTGGCTGGGCAGATCGAGCAGCTTGCTGCCGACCTCGCCCGAGCAACATCCGAGTTAGAGGTGGAGCGCCAGGCTGCAGAGAACGCGCGAATTCAACTGGCCAAGGCAGAATTGAGACTTGAGGCGGTGCCGCGCATCGAGGCGGAGATTGAAAAGGTTCGAGCAGAGCTGGCGGCAGAGCGCAAAGCATCTGCTACAGCAAGGGAGGAGGCCGCCGAGCTGCGCGGAAACATTGCCGTGTTGCGGGAGAAAAAGTGAGCGTATTCGACACCTTCGTGGCCAAGCGCCAGACGTTGGTGGATTTCTGCAATCACCGCGCCGGCATCGTCAAGCTGCTTGCTGAGCATGATGCGCATTTCCAGCTGATCCAGGCTGAAATGAAAAAGTTCTACCAGTATGGGATGCCCAGAAGCGCCGAACCATTCGGGCAGCTTGATGACTCCATCAAGGAGCTGGATCGCATGTACTGGCGGCAGTCGTTTGATCACACCGGCCTGATGCAACTACTGGATGCTCAGTCGAAAAAGAAATTCGACCAGGACCTGCAAGCGAACCCACCGGCGTTCACCATTGAGAATGTGCAGTCGAGCTTTGTTGACCTAGCTCAGAATGCCGGGAAGATGTTCGATGATGGTGTGGTCAACGTATTTCGTCGGCTGCCCGGGTGCTACAAGAGCAACGACGACTTCAAGATCGGCCCAAAGATCGTGATGAGCTGGATGGTTGAGGATGCCGGTGGTGCGCTGATGAAATCGCTGGGGCAGCGTTTGTGCAGTATGTGAACCGCGTCTACAGACGCAGCGGGACGTTGTGGGAGGGGTGCTTCCGTTCTTGTCTGGTGCAGACTATCTGCTGGGTTGCCAGCGTTACATTGAGATGAATCCGGTGCGAGCGGATATGGTGGCGCATCCGGGTGATTACCCGTGGTCGAGTTATCGTGCCAATGCGCAAGGAAATGCGGATGTGTTGATTGCCCGGCATGAGTTGTATCAACGTCTTGGTCGCACGGATGTGGAACGTCAGTCCGCTTATCGGCAGTTGTTCCGCGCTCAGGTTTCCAAGGCGGATGTAGATGCCATCCGCGATGCCACGAATAAGGGTTGGGCTTTGGGGGATAGCCGTTTCAGCGCAAAGGTGGAGGCGTTGACGGCCAGGCGGGCAACTCCTCTGCCGCGTGGCAGGCCTAAACGGGATGTTGCGGATTAATTCGAGTCTGACCCTCATGGCATTCAGACACGCCCTGTATCGCACGGCTCGCGAACTCAACCCGGCGCGCTGGTCCGGGGATACTCGAAACTGGTTGCCCGTCGGTGCCGTTACGCTCAATCCAGAACGCGACTCCATTATAAAGACGCATTTGGCGAGCAGTCATATTCAACCGTTGGCAGCATGACCGAGGCGACAACTACCTTGACACGCGCCGACTGGCCGAATAACATTTTGAAATCGTGGTGCGAAACCGCCATCCCACCGACGCAGGAGGGTTCATGAACCGTCACTCACACACCGGCACTTCTTTCCTGTTGGGGCTCGCCGCGCTGTTCCTGCCGTTGGCGAGTTTTGGCGGGGATGGCGCAGGTAGTTGCAACAACTCCGCGAGCGGCTTTTGCAACGAGTTCACCGGGTCATCCTACAAAGCCGAGCGGGTGAAGCGTTCCTGCAAGAGGCAGGGGGGCGCATTCCTGACCAGCGCATGCCCCACCGAGGGGCGGATCGGCACGTGCCGCGTGAACAATGGCAGGAACGATGAATCCCTGTATCGCTACTACACAAATTTCCCGGGGTTCGGCGTCAAGCCCAAAGGCGGGGCTACCACGGCCGCCGAAAGGCAATGCGTTAAGCTCAAGGGCGAGTGGATCCCGAACTGAGGCGGAAGGCGAGCCGTCAGGCCGTTTGCGGCTTCCTCAGGAACCCGTTCAGGACGATCGCGATGCTTTTATCTCCTAGCGTTTCAGACCTGGGCCCACATACTCTGCACCATTCGCACTGACCGCGAGGTACGTGGTGAGTGCAATCGTTGCCTCGGAAGCGAACTTGGGTTCAGGGAAGCGTTGTTGACGGAAGCAGTCGTTCAAGCGCCATTGGAAGGAACGGGTCAGACTCTCATGGCACTCGGTTAAGCGATCTCTAAGCATAAATGAGGTCGCGCGCGGCCTGCCGTGGCATGGTTAGCAGCGGCAGGTTTTTGGGTCGTCGTTTCTTCGCGCGCGGCTCGATTCGGTCGGGTCGATGCGGCAATCGCAGTGTCGCCATGCAGGCTGTCACTGTAGCAATCAAGATGAGTTCATGCGTCGCTTCCTGTTGCATGTGCTGCCCAGTGGCTTCCATCGCATCCGTCACTACGGGTTGATCGCCAACACCGGACGGCGAGAGAATCTGGCGCGGGCACGTGAGCTGTTGCATGTCGTGCCGGTGGAACCCAAAGAGAGCGATGCGCCGAACAAAGCGGTGCAGCCCACGTTCGTCTGTCCCCACTGCGGTGCTGAGATGCGCGTGATCGAAACACTGGCGCGTATCCAAACGATACGGGCGCCGCCTCATCTACGGGGGCCGCCATGAACGTAACGGCGTTTTACGAACCTGTAACGTGTTGCCGGTCTGGACCGGCAAGCTGCTGCTTTGTGTTGTGTTGCAATAACGGTGCAATGACACCGGCATGCAACCTCTACATTCAGTTCAATGAGCGCGTTATTGACTATCCGAACAAACTATATGGACCCCGAATTTAAGACAGTGGTTTAAGCTATAGTCCGAAGCGAGAAGGAAACGGACGATGAGCGAAACGAAGCGCAAGGTATTTGGGGCGGAATTCAAGGCCAAGGTTGGGCTGGAAGCGATTCACGGGGGCAAGACCATCAACCAGATCGCGCAGTGTTATCTCTGACCCTTATGAGTGATGTGGAAGCCACATACCCGGCATCAGAATTCATTCATGGGTTGAACGAGGTGCAAGCAGGGGCAAAAGTGCATATTCAAGAGATTGCACGCCAACAAACGCCCGAGCGGCGTCGGTCGCTACAGATCGATATTCTGAAACAGCTGATCAGTACCTGCGAAGATTTCAAGAATCGAGGATATGCCGCAGCTCAGGCTACGGGCTGTTCTATTCAGCTGCACTAATCCGGCCCCTGAAGTGGTCTGAGCATTGCCATTTTGGGAGGCAACGATCTTGTTGATCGAAAAGTTGCGCGGCTCCATATGGATATAGGCCAATCGGCATATATGTCTTGAGGCCCCCTCGTGCTAGCATCCGGCGATAAAACAACAAGCTACATAACAGGGAATCCGCATGCATTGGATCGCACCAACCGAACGAGATACCGTCACCGACACCATTGAAAAACGCCTGTGGGATGCAGCCGATCAGTTTCGCGCCAATTCCGGGCTGACTGCAGCACAATATTCCGCCCCGGTGCTGGGGCTCATCTTCCTGCTGTTTGCCGAATCGCGCTTTACCAAGCGCCGCAAGGACCTCGAATCTGCCGGCGCATCCTCGCGCCGTTCGACCAGCCGTGTGGATGACCCTGCCGCTTACCATGCCGAAGGCGTGATGTACCTGCCCGAAGCCGCACGGTTCGCCCATCTGCTCAACCTGCCGGAAGGGGCCAACATCGGCCAGGCCATCAACGAGGCCATGGATGCCATCGAGAAGCACAACCCGCAACTGGCGGGCGTGTTGCCGCGCACCTTTCAAATCTTCACCAGTACCTTGCTCAAAGAACTGCTGAAGAAAGTTTCCGAGATTCCCGTCAGTCTAGACTACGACGCCTTCGGGCGCATCTACGAATACTTCCTCGGTCAGTTCGCACGTACCGAAGGCCAAAAGGGCGGCGAGTTCTACACGCCCAGCTCCATCGTGCGTCTGCTGGTCGAAGTGATTGAACCGTTTCACGGGCGTATCCTCGATCCTGCCTGCGGCTCTGGCGGCATGTTCGTGCAGAGCGCACGCTTCGTGTCCGAACACCAGAAGAATGCCGCCGATGAACTCTTCATTCACGGTGTAGAAAAGACCGACGACACTGGACGGCTGGCACGCATGAACCTTGCGATCCACGGCCTCGAAGGCGACGTACGCCACGGCGGACACATCAACAGCTACTACGACGACCCGCATGAAGCCGTCGGCAAATTCGACTTCGTCCTCGCCAATCCTCCGTTCAACGTCAACGCTGTGGACAAGGACAGGCTGGCCTCGGACGTTGGCGCAGGCCGCCGTTTCCCCTTCGGCGTGCCGCGCTCCGACAACGCCAACATGTTGTGGATACAACTGTTCTATTCCAGCCTGAATGCCCAAGGCCGTGCCGGATTCGTCATGGCGAACTCCGCCAGCGATGCGCGCAGCAGCGAACAGGATATCCGCAAGCAGTTGATTGAAGCCCGCGGTGTGGACGTGATGGTCGCCGTGGGCCCCAACATGTTCTACACCGTCGTCTTGCCCTGTACGCTATGGTTCCTCGATAAAGGCAAGCAGAATACACCGCGTGCCGACAACATCCTCTTCATCGACGCCCGCCACCTTTACCGCCAGATTGATCGCGCTCATCGCGACTGGGCGGATGCCCAGATCGGCTTCATCGCTAACATTGTGCGTCTGTATCGTGGTGAAGCGCCGGACTACACCTTGGGTGGAGTAGATGCCAAGGCCAAGCTGATAGAGGTGTTTGGTAAGAAGCCAAGCTATGCCGACATCCCCGGCCTGTGCAAATCAGCGACGCTGAACGAGATCGAAGTGCAAGGCTGGAGCCTCAACGCTGGCCGCTATGTTGGCGTTGCGGCAGGCGAAGAAGTCAGCGATGAAGATTTCAAGGGGAAAGTGGAAGCGATGAATGAGGAATTGGAAGTGCTCAATGCTCAGGCGCGCGAACTGGAAGCTACCATTGCTCTGAATGTTGCCGAGATTCTTGAGGCGTGATGATGGAAGATTGGTGCGAATGCAAACTTGGCGACCTATTTGAGATAAAGCACGGATTTGCCTTCAAGGGCGAGCATTTTGTCGACGCGGGCGAATATGTGTTGCTTACACCAGGAAACTTCAAGGAGGAAGGCGGGCTTAAACTGAAGGGCGAAAAGGAGAAGTTCTACTCGGGCGAGTTTCCAAAGGATTATCTGCTACGCAAAGGGGATATCGTTGTTGCTATGACCGATCTTACCCAAAACGCTCCCATCCTCGGAAGCAGTGCAGTTATCCCGCAAGGGGGCAAATTTCTTCACAACCAGCGGCTTGGCAAGATTATCAACCTCAAGACCAATCAGGCGCTGCCAGAGTTTGTCTTCTACTTGTTCAACACGCCCTCGGTACGGGAGCAGATCAAAGGAAGTGCCACTGGTGCAACGGTCAAACACACGGCACCGTCTCGAATCTACGATGTATCCACGCTACTACCTCCACTCCCCGTACAGCGTCGCATCGCAGCCATCCTCTGCGCCTACGACGAACTGATCGAAAACAACCAGCGGCGCATCCAAATCCTGGAAGAAATGGCGCGTAGCCTCTACCGCGAATGGTTTGTCCACTTCCGCTACTCCGGCCACGAATCCATCCCGCTCGTCGATTCTCCGCTTGGGCAGATTCCGCAGGGGTGGGAGGTAACAACGCTTCGAGCAGTCACAACCAAGATTGGCAGTGGAGCGACTCCGCGAGGAGGCAAAGACGCTTACAAATCTGAAGGTATCCATCTCATCCGCAGCCAGAACATTTATGACTACAACTTTGAGTTCGATGGCCTTGCGTTCATTGATGAACAGCAAGCCGCAGAACTCGACAACGTGACGGTCGAGGAAAACGACATTCTTTTGAACATCACAGGTGCATCCGTCGCTCGTTGCGCGCTCGTGCCCTCGTACCTGCTTCCGGCAAGAGTTAATCAGCATGTCGCCATCGTCCGCGCCGACCCAGCGAAGGTCAGTCCCTTCTATATTCTTGACGCTATCAATAGCGTCAAGCGCAAACAGCAATTATTGACTCTTGCTCAAGGTGGTGCGACCCGCGAGGCGCTCACCAAAGATACCGTCAGCAACTTTGAGATTGTTCTACCGCCGCGTTCGCTGATGAAACGCTACGACAGCATTGCTCGTGGCATTCACGAGCAGCGCGAAGTATTGCTGCGCCAAATACAAAATCTCCGCCGCACACGAGACCTGTTATTGCCGAGGTTGCTTTCTGGAACAGTTCACCTGTTGCCAGAGGACGTTGCATGAGGCTACTTGCGATTGATGGCGGCGGAATTCGGGGCATTTACGCCAGCCATGTACTCGAACGCATTCAAGACGAATTCGAGCTGGAGTTTCATCGAGATTTTGATCTGATAGCAGGTACTAGTACGGGCTCCATCATCGCGGCAGCGTTAGCCTACGACATTCCTCTAGCAAAGGTTAAGAAGCTCTATCGGGAGCAGGGGGCAATCATTTTCAATCCGCGACGCTGGTCGTTAGGGGGAGCTATCTTTCCACGCTATGCGAGCGACCCCTTGCGCGATGCGTTGAAAGATGTGTTTGAAGACGCAACACTATCTGATGCAAAAACTAGGCTGATCATTCCTGCTACGGATATAGGGAATGGCGGTGTTCATGTTTTTAAATCGAACTACGACGATGGATTTGTTAGGGATCGCAATGTAAAGATTGTTGATGCCGTGCTTGCTTCTTGCAGTGCGCCATCTTACTTCGCGCCTGCGCGTGTCGGCCCCTATCAATTAAGCGATGGTGGTTTATGGGCAAACAATCCATCCCTAGTCGCTATTACCGAAGCACTTTCACGACTTGGCGCTGAGCGTGCGCAGATTAAATTGCTGTCGGTGGGAACGGGTGTGGGGAAAAACTATTACCCGGTAAGCAATAACGGTGCGCGATGGGGCTTTGTAACCGGCTGGGGAATGCTGAAATTTATTTCAATGCTTATGAACCTACAGTCTGCGACTGCCAGCAATGTAGTTCAGTTACTTCTCGACAAACACCAGACGGTGCGGATTAACTTTGAATCAGATCTACCTTTGTCACTTGATGATGTGAGTGTGATTGATGATTTGATTAGCAGAGCCGACAAGGATTTTACTCACAACTCTGCCGCTATTCGCAGTCTGCTTGGGGATTAGTAATGAAATTAACTGAACACTTCGATACGTTTATGTCTGATGTGGTCAATCTTAACCAGACCCGTATCGACTCTTTGAAAGCACGCGTCGATACCATCATCACGACGCTTGAAAGTTTTGAGGAGTTTGCGGACATCTTGGTTGAAACCTCACCGCAAGGGTCTTGGGCTCATCGGACAATTATTAAACCAGCGGGAAATGGTGGATTTGATGCCGACCTTGTTGCTTTTATGAAGCCTCATAAGGAGTGGTCTCCCGCTGACTATATCGAAAATCTGTATACGCAATTCAAAGCCCACGGCACATATGCCAGCAAAGTCTCACGGAAGACACGTTGTGTAACGATTCAGTATGCAAATGAGTTTTCAATCGATGTTGTTCCATGTGTTCGGAAATCTGGTTTTTTGGTAACGACTACCGAATGGATACTTAATCGAAGTGAAAATACTGAGGAGCAAGCTAATCCTGATGGCTTGAGCGATTGGTTCAAGGCGCAGAACGGCTTCATTGGTAAGAACTATCTGATTAAGGTCGTGCGTCTTTTGAAATATCTTCGCGATATAAAGCAGACCTTCTCGGCAAAATCGGTTTTGCTGACCACATTGATTGGTGAGCGAGTTAGCTCATGGGATGAAAGTCTTATTTTTGATAGTGATTTTTCCGATTTACCTACGACACTTCGAATAATCATCAAGCGACTCGATACATATCTTCAAGAAAATCCAGATATGCCAGAGGTTTCAAATCCGAGTCTTTCTGCTGAGTCATTTACTAGGCATTGGGATCAGGATAAATACTCAAACTTTCGAGACTGTATTCATCGATATGCGGAATGGATTGAGGATGCCTATGTCGAGGAAGACCGTGACGAAAGCATCCTGAAATGGAGAAGGGTATTGGGCGACGACTTTGCAAAGTCAGTGAATCTTGATGAGTCTACGAATGCATTGGCCGCCGTTCAGAATGAAGATTTATCTCACGTCGAGCAACCTCAATGGCCGGTGTTGCCAGCAGGTAGGATAGTGGTTGCTGCAACGCTACATGCCGAGAAAGAAGGCGATTTCAAGGGCACTTACCGATCCAATGGACCAGCACTAAAGCCTGGGACATGGCTACATTTTTCTGCGCAACATTCCTTCGTCGATAGCATTTCCATCAAATGGCAGGTTGTAAATACTGGGTACGTGGCTAGGTTGGCGCGGGTACTTAGGGGGCAAGTCAGCCAATCTGGGCAAGATATATGGGAGCACACGAAATACCAAGGGAGTCATTGGGTGGAATGTTATGCGGTCGATACAAAGAAGGGAATTTGCCTTGGGCGTAGCGGTCGTTTCTTTGTCAATATCGCTTAATTGTGTTGGCAATCATCAGGCACTTCTACTGACACCCCGCCCATAACGGCATAAAATGCGCGCAGCTACTAACGTTTTCTGACCAAAATGAACCCGATCAATGAACTACGCTTTGCCGTGAGCGACCGCATCAATGATGTGGAGGTCGGGCCTAAGCACGTTCCCTTGGCGCTGTTGGGCGAGTTTCAGAAAGATATAAGCGAGTTTCTCAAGGGAGCGGGGCGCGACGTTGACCCTATGCAAGTTCAGGTCTCGGTGGAAGAGGGGTCGCTGGCTTTCGTTGCTTCCGGCTTGCTTGCGGCAACTTCCTTGTGGGTTGATCTGGAGCACTTGAAATCACCCGATTCACTAAGCTTGATTGATGCCAAGCGGGCTGCGGTTGTCGAGCGTTGGCAGGCGAGCGCTAGGCAGAATCCAAAGCGAAGTTATCTGGTTGCGGATCGGGCATCTCAGGTGGGATTTTCGGTAAATTCCGCCTCCAACTATCGCAAGGTTGAACAGGTTTGGGTGCATGTCGAAAAGTTTTTGCACGGCAGGATTGTTGACTGGGGTGGTAAGACCAAAGCGAATGTGCACCTTGAACTGGAGAACGGCAAAACCTTGATGGTTGAATCAAGCCAAAATCTGATTGCGCAGGAAGAGCGCAACTTGGTGTACCACATGGCGTTGCTGCATGTTACGGCTGAAGAAAATCTGCTCACGGGCGCTTTGCGCAATGTGCGCTTGTTGGCCTTCGATGCGCACCAACCGAGCTATGACGAGGACGAGTTCAAACGCATGGTGGCGAAAGGTACGCAGGCGTGGGCTAATGTGCCCGATTCCGCAGCTTGGGTGGAGAATTTGAGGGGCGGCAAGGTATGACGGCTGCCGTGTTGTTGGATACCAGTTTCCTGATTTCACTGGTTGATGCAAACCGGCCCAATCATTCCGTCGCTGCGCAGTATTACCGTTTAATGATCGAACAACAGTGCCCGATGTATTTTTCCGCCATCGTTGCTGCCGAGTTTGCCATTGGGCAGCCGATTACCGATCTCCCGCTGAATAATTTTCGCGCAATTCCTTTCAATGTTCCGCACTCTGTGGAAGCTGCGCGTTTGTGGAATGCACTCGACCGCGACAGCGGCGACAACCGTGCCGTGGTGCGCGATGACGTGAAGTTGATGGCACAAGCGGCACATGAGTCCATCCCATTCATCCTGACGGAAGATGCATCAACTCTTCACAAATACTGTGATCGTTTGAGTAATGCAGGTGTGTTGCGTGTTAAGGCAATCAAACTTGTTGATGGCTTTGATTCGTGTGCGTTACGCGAAGACGGGCAGCGTGGGTTAAGTTTAGATACCGACTAAGCGGTACTTCCCAAGTGCTTGGCGCCCCCCTGAATACCAGTCCACCCCACCTTTTGCTTCCCTTTTAAATCTAGAAAAAGTAGTATCATTTTCTAGGAAAACAGACTGCAATAAGATTGTGCAATCACTTAATAGAAAAGCAATTTCTAGGATATATGGGCGCGGTAGGGGGTGGGCGTTCTCATCGAATGATTTTGTCGAGGATTTCAGCCGCAGTCAGATTGATAATGCCCTGTCTGAGTTATGCCTTGAAGGCAAGATACGTCGTGTCTGCCGTGGTATTTACGACTATCCAAAATTCAGCGAGTTGTTGCAACAGGATTTGAGCCCAGATTTCGATCAGGTGGCACAGGCGTTCGCGCGCAAATTCAATTGGCGCATCCAGCCTGCGGGCGATGCGGCGCTCAATCTGTTGGGGCTTTCCACTCAGATACCAGGTCGGCTGGTGTACCTCTCCGATGGGCCTAACCGTCAATACGACATTGGTAATTACACGCTGGAGTTCAAGAAGTCAGCATTGAAAGATGTCGGCTTCAAATACCGTGAGAGCGGGCTGATCGTGCAGGCGCTGAAGGCGCTGGGGCAGGAGCGGGTGGACGAGGCGGTGATTACCACGCTACGCAAGCAATTCGATGAGAAAGTCTGCAAGCAGATACTGAAAGATACGGTGACAGCAACCGGCTGGGTGTATGAGGCGATCAAGCGGATTTGCGGGGAGCGTGGCTGATGGAGTCAGTCGCGCGACTTTCCGCCGCCGAACGCCGTGAGCTGTTTGCCGAAACAGCAGCGCGCAAGGGCATGACACCTGCCATCGTGGAGAAAGATTTCTGGGTGTGCTGGACGCTGGGCAGGTTGTTCGCGCATCCCGAGTTGTCGCGTTTGCTGATGTTCAAGGGCGGCACGAGCTTGTCCAAGGTGTTCAATCTGATTGAGCGCTTTTCTGAAGATATTGACCTGATCCTAGATTGGCGCGTGGTGGTTGGCGAGGATGATCCGCTGGCTGAGCGTTCCAACAATAAACAAGAAGCGCTGAACAAAACGATTGATGCCAAGGCTGTGGACTACATCGGCGGTGAAATGCTGGCGATGATTTCAGGTGCGGTTGATCCGATCTGTCGCTGTGCGGTGGCTGAAGATGACCTGCATGCCTTGAATGTGATCTATCCGGCGGCTTTCTCCGATACCTATCTGCGACCGGAAGTGCGCCTTGAGATCGGGCCGCTTGCGGCTTGGATGCCCTACGACCATTACCAAATCAAGCCTTATGCCTCCGAGGTATTCCCCCAGCTATTCAAACAAGCGGATTGCGCGGTGCAAGCCATACGCGCTGAACGCACCTTCTGGGAGAAGGCGACGATTCTGCACCACGAAGCGAACCGTCCTGAAAGCAGCCCGCAGCCGCTACGTTATTCGCGTCACTATTACGATCTGGCAATGATGGCGGCTGCTCCAGTGAAAGATGTGGCACTGGCAGACCTCGCGCTACTTGAGGATGTGGTGGCGTTCAAGGAGCGCTTTTATCGGCGACCTTGGGCGCAGTACGATCAGGCAAAACCGGGTACCTTTAGGCTGATGCCTGCAGGACATGTATTGGCGACAGTGGAGAAGGACTATGCGCAGATGCGCAACATGATCTTTGGTCGCTACCCAGACTTTGGCGAGATCATGGAATCGTTGCGCAAGCTGGAGGCAGAGATCAATGGGCTACACCGAGGATAGCCTCGTCGAGCAACCTGCCATCCAGCTCTTTGCCGAGCTGGGTTGGGAGACCCTGGTCGCCTCGGAAGAGGTGATGGGGGCGAGTGGCACGCTTGGTCGCGAGACGAAATCCGAGGTTGTGTTGGCTGTACGCTTGCGCAATGTGTTGGCGCGATTGAATCCATCCTTACCTCTTGAAGCAATCAACGCCGCCGTGGATGAGTTGTCGCGTGATCGTTCGGCGATGACACCAGCCGCTGCGAACCGTGAGCTCTGGGCGTTGATGCGCGACGGGGTGAAGGTGTCTGTGCCTGATCTGGCGAAGGGTGGGGTGAAGACCGAGCGGGTGCGGGTGGTGGATTGGGACGATGCTACTGCCAACGATTTCTTGCTGGTGAGCCAGATGACAATCGTCGGCCAGCTCTACACCTGCCGCCCAGATTTGATCGGTTTCGTGAATGGTTTGCCGTGGGTGGTGATCGAGCTGAAGAAGCCTGGCGTGCCGGCCAAGCAAGCTTTCGACGGCAACCTCACTAGTTACAAGCATGCGCAGAATGGTGTTCCTGCGCTGTTCTGGTCGAATGCCTTGCTCATTGCATCCAACGGTACGGATAGCCGCGTGGGATCGCTTACCGCTGATTGGGAGCGCTTCTTTGAGTGGAAGCGTATCGAGCGTGAAGACGAGCCACGGCGAGTGTCGCTGGAGGTGATGCTGCGCGGTCTGTGCGAACCATCGCGCCTACTCGATCTGACCGAAAATTACACGTTGTTTTCCGAGCACAAGAGCGGGCTGACCAAGATCATCGGGCAGAACCATCAGTTCATCGGCGTGAACAATGCCATCCAAGCCATGCTCAAGGCGCGCGAGGAGGGCCATGGGCGCGGTGGTGTGTTCTGGCAGACGCAAGGTTCCGGCAAGAGCTTTTCGATGGTGTTCTTTGCGCAGAAGGTGCTGCGCAAGATTCCGGGCAACTGGACGTTTGTGATCGTCACCGACCGTGTGGAACTGGACGACCAGATATCCAAGACGTTTGCGGCCTGTGGCGCGGTGAGCGATGCGCAGATCAGCCATGCGCAGAGCGGGGCGCAGTTGCGCGAACTGCTTGCTGGCAATAACCGCTATGTGTTCACGCTGATCCATAAATTCCAAGTTGCCGAGGTGCTGTGCGACAGGCGCGATGTGATCGTGCTGACCGATGAGGCGCACCGCAGCCAGTACGACACCTTGGCGCTGAACATGCGCGCCGCATTGCCGAATGCAATGTTCGTGGCCTTTACTGGCACGCCGCTGATCGCGGGCGAGGAGCGCACGCGCGAGGTGTTCGGCGATTATGTATCTATCTATGACTTCCAGCAGTCCGTTGAGGATGGCGCGACCGTGCCGCTGTTCTATGAGAACCGCACGCCAGAGCTGCATCTCGACAATCCCGACCTGAACGACGACATCTACGACTTGATCGAGAACGCCGACCTTTCCGAAGACGCTGAGAGGAAGTTGGAGCGCGAGCTAGGGCGGCAGTATCACCTCATCACTCGTGACGACCGGCTGGATACAGTGGCGCAGGACATCGTGAAGCATTTCCTCGGGCGGGGATTCCAAGGCAAGGCGATGGTGGTATCCATCGACAAGGCGACCGCGCTGCGTATGTACGACAAGGTACGCAAGTATTGGAAGTTAGAACTGCAAAAGCAGCAAAAGAAAATTGAGAGATGGAATGATCTTCCGGGATACGTGGGTACGCCAGATCCTAAAGATAGTCCGGAAATGATGCACGAACTGGAGTTGGAAGAGCGTCTGGACTACCTCACGGAAACCGATATGGCCGTGGTGGTGTCAGCAGGGCAGAACGAGATTGAACAGATGGCGAAGCTGGGCATCGATATCGTGCCGCACCGCAAACGCATCAACGATGAAAAGCTGGATGAGAAGTTCAAAGACCCCAACGATCCATTGCGCCTCGTATTCGTTTGCGCGATGTGGCTGACCGGCTTTGATGCACCAAGCTGCTCTACGGTGTATCTGGACAAGCCGATGCGCAACCATACTCTGATGCAGACCATCGCTCGCGCCAATCGCGTGTATGCCGGCAAGCAGAGCGGCCTGATCGTGGACTACGCCAATGTGTTCGCTTCGCTGGAGAAGGCACTGGCAATCTATGGACAAGGGGGCGGTGGTGAAATGCCGGTGCGTGATAAGAAGGCGCTTGCGGACGAGCTGCGCTATGCCATCAATGACGCGAATATGTTCTGCTTGGAGCTCGGCATCTCTCTTGCCGAGATTGAGAACATGCAAACGGCCAACTTTGCTCAGGCGGGGGCGATCCAGACCGCCGCTGACCGACTGATGGCCCCGGAGTCGATCAAACGCGATTTCCTGGCTCTGGAAGCATTGGTGAATAGTTTGTATCGTGCGGTGAAGCCCGATCCGGTTGCGATAGAGTTTTCACAGCGTTGCGGTTGTCTTTCCGCGATATCCGAATGCATCCGTACCGTGACCGATCCGCCGGATATTTCCCATATCCTGCAGGGGATTCAGGATTTGCTTGATGACTCCATTGCGGCAGAGCCATTCAAAATTCGGCAAAAGACATCGGCCTATGGCCAGATCGATCTTTCCAAAATCAACTTTGAAGCGCTACGCAAGCGTTTCGAGAAAAAGAAGCCCAGCAATACAGACATCGAGCGGTTGAAGGCTGCCGTGCGCGCACAGCTTGAGCGCATGGTGCGGCTCAATCCGACCCGAGCAGACTATCTGGCGAAGTTCCAGGAGCTCATCGAGGGCTATAACTCGGGGAGCCGCAATATCGAGGAGATACTCAAGGAACTGTTGGCGCTGTCGCAGGTGCTGACGGACGAACAGACACGCCATGTGCGCGAGCATCTGTCCGAAGAAGAGCTGACCATCTTCGACATCCTGACTCGCCCAGCGCCGGAGCTCACCACCGAAGAACGGGATGAGGTGAAGAAGATCGCCCATCATTTGCTGGAGAAATTGAACAAGCTGCTGGTGCTTGGCTGGCGGCAGAAGATTTCCACCCGCGCCCGCGTGAAGATCGAGATAGAAAACGCCCTGGATGAAGCCTTACCCCGCGCGTATTCCAAGGAGCTGTACGAAGCCAAATGCTCAGCAGTGTTCGAGCATGTGTACCAGAGTTATCAGGGGGAAGGGCGGAGCGTTTACGCTGCTTGATTTGCGGGCCTATCGAGCAGGCCGTGTGTCTTCTTTAACACCGAATACTAGAAGGAGTTGGGCCTCATGACAGTTCGATCACCGCATAGCGATGCCCTGAGAATTTTATTCGTTTTGAAGGCAGGGGGCAGCCCTATTGAATCGCCAACAGTCGATGAGGCTATCATCTTCAAGGGGGAGGCTCGTCTGCAGGCATTCGACTTCTGGATGAGGAATCCTGACTATCTTGCCGCTGAGTTGCTCGACTTGTTTGCAGAGACTAACGACAAAGCGTACTACATAGCAGCGCAAACTATCCTGGAGGACGAGGAACCGGACCTTCGTCGTGTTCCGATGATCCGATACTTCTTTGGTGCCTACGAACGTTTAGACGATGCATTGTCGCTTCTGAGATCCCGCGACCTTGTTCGCATCACCGGCCTCAAAGGGGCCAACAACAAGGTATTGGAGACGGATTTTGTTCTTACGAAGGCGGGCTATGACACTTGCTCAGCTGCAGTGTCGCAGGAACCGATCCTTCAGTGGTATGCAGACAGAGCTGGGCTCGTGGCAAAAGTTGCAGGCACTATGGGCGGGGCGGCCCTGAAGCAGAAGCAGTATCAGCGTGCGACCTATGCTGAGACAAAGTTGGGAGGGATTATCCCTGCCATTACCGATGATGTGCGCCAGCGTCTAACGCAGCTGCAACCTAACTAGCGATGTGGAGACAAGATGGCACAACCCAAAGAAGAATGGTTGCAGGCAATAGCCACGAAGGCTGAAACGGAAATTTCAGCAGTTGAGGGGGTCCTTTCAACCCATCGCATTCAACCATCACCTGTGCTCGCTCAGCCTCGCAGACTTGTTCTGCGAGAGATAGAGTTCTCCGGTGTGAAGGACGGTGTCTCGAACGCAGGTGCTTTCGCGTTTTCATGGGGAAATCTTGATAGCGGGCTTTGGGCCATGCTTTCTGAGCACAACTTGCGAGGCAAATCGACCATCATCGAGATCGTGCGATGGATGGTCAGAGGAAGGGCATCGAACAACCTGCAGGATGATGTGCGGCGATGGGTTCATGCCGTTCGGCTAAGGTTCCTTCTTGACTCCGACGAGTACGAGGTCGTTGCCAAGACACAAGGCGAGACTATCGGCAGCCTGTGCCGTGTTCGTTCGTCCGACTCTGCAGGAGGGGAAAGAGGAAGAACCGTTCTTGCAGACTTTGCCACCGATGGCGAGTTCGAGGCAGTCATGGCAGATTTCTTCATGCGCACGTTCGCGATGGACCCTATATCGACGTGGCGACAGGGGGGAGAAGATGAGGGGCAGTCGGTAACCCATAGTTGGGTAGCCTTCTCTGGAGCCATGTTCATAGGCACAAACTATGAGGTACTCCTTGGCGACATGCCCGTCACAACTGGGCTTACCTCGCGACTGATGCAAATGTACCTTGGCATTCCATGGGTTTCAACGCTTGCCGCCGCGAAGACCGCGCACCAGGTCGTGGAGCAAGCGGTTCAGGTTTCTGCGCGACGAAATGAACAAGGACGCGAGGCTGCGCAGGCGCGCATTGCAAGCATTAGCGCCCAACTGGAAGAGAAACGCGCCGAACTGGCGAAAATCCCAAGCGATCAGGCGGTGCGCGAAGCAATCGATGCTGATGTGGCGGAGCTATCCGAAGTTCGCCTTCTTGAGCGAGCAATGTTGGAGCGTGTAGAACGGGCGGTGACTGCGCTCAGACAGACGAACATGGCCTACCAGGAGGATCGCCGAGATTTGCAGGCGCACATGGATGCGATGTCTGCCACTGCAGTATTCAGGCGCCTGGAACCTAAGTGTTGCCCTCGCTGTGATCACGCGATTTCTAAAGTTAAGAAAGACCTTGAAGCCGCCACGCACTCATGCTCTGTTTGCGGTGAATCGATCACTAACTCCGAAGATGGAGAATCCATAAAGACTAAGTTGCAGGAACGAGTTGCGGCGTCAGAGTCTGCTGTAGCGCACGCCAAAGCCAACAAGGAGGATGCCGAGAGTCAATGCGCCGCACTTCAAGGAAAGGCTGATCTATTACAGAATCGCATTGAGGCGGCTTCTAGGGAGCTAAATTCGACAGTGCGGCGGCAGGAGGTTTCGACGGCCGTGGCAGTTCTGGAAGGTCGGTTGGAAGAAGTATCCATTAGTCCGGTTGCGCAGACCGACGATCGAACCGTTGAACTGAAGATTCTTTCTGCCGTTGTATCAGAAACAGAAACTCGGGTTAAGGCCATTCGGGATGGGTTGCTCTTAGACGTCTCTGCACGGTTAGTTGAGTATGCCAAGGCCTTCGGAATGGAAAATCTGTCAGAAGCCTCACTGAAGGGGAATGCGGCGCTCTCTTTGGTCAAAGGAGGTGCCCCTACAAGCTACAGCAAGGTGACGGAAGGCGAAAAACTGCGTCTGAAGGTGGCAACCGTTCTCGCGATGATCGAGATTGCGGAGGAGCGTGGCATCGGACGGCACCCAGGGTTGCTCATGATTGATTCCCCCGCAGCTCAAGAGGTGTCCCCCGTGGACGTGGATCACCTTGTTGCCGGGCTCCAGATAGTTTCCTCGAAGCTGGCTCATTTGCAGGTGTTTGTTGCCGGTCTTTCCTCCAAGGCGATCACGGATCACATACCTGAGACGCATCGCCGAGAAGTTGCTGGCAATGCATTCCTATGGTGACCGACATGCATCCGATCGAATCCGAGCTCATTGAGCTCGTCAAGAGCGGACGAGACTGGAAGTTGGAGGAGCTTGGCGGAATTGCGAAGCTCGCACCAGAGGCAAGAGCGCTCGGTAGTACGCCCATGATGCCTGAGCTGCTTCACCCGCTTGTGCTGGAGTGGAGCAATGCCCCTGCAGCTAATCGAGACGAGTATAAGGATGTCCTCCACGATCTACTTGAGGTCGCGACAACTGACTTTGTACTGCTTGAGGCGGTCGACACCCTCGAACGTCATCGGCCACTGCCTGACGACGGTGATGAGTGTTGCTTCATGATCTTCTTGGAGAAAGCAGCATCCAGCGGCCACTCGCTATCCGGGCTCTCGCGTGGAGCAGCGCTTGATGGTGCATTTCGCTGGGCCGGCGATAACAGGCGCTGGCAGCTTCGCTTACTGGATATTCTTCTTGGCCTCACACCAGGTGATGATGACGAGTTCCTACGCCGCGCAGCCAAGATTGCCGGCGTCGCCTTTTCGCACTGGCGAGATAAGGAACTGGTCGAGGTTTTGTGCAAACTCGTTCAATTCGAAGCAGTTCGGTCCGAGGCGGCTTTCGAGTTGGGAATGGCTTCTCTTGCTGATGCTATGGATAGGGCGGAGAGCAACGCGGCAATCACCGCCTTCCGTAAAGCCAGAGAATGGTTTGGCGAGGCTGACGGCGTATCCGAACATCATCCTGAGGCCAGCTTGTACATTGATGGCATTGACCTGCTTTTGAGCTTTCACAGCGGCGCTGCCAGCGCATCGTTTGGTACCGTGAGCGCCCGTGTTAAGCAGCATGCTTTCGAACTGCACGCTTGGTCGGGAGGCTCCGGTCCTCCATGGCTGGGGGCCAGACAAACCGAGGCAGCGTGTTGGAGCGCCTTGGCCAGTACCGTTGCGGGGCTAGCAGAGCGACTTGAGGAACCTAGTTGGTGGCAACCGGCAATTGTCATCGAAGAAGGTCTTTTGTCTGTGTATAGCTCGGGACGATCAATCCTACGTCGAACTCAGGATGGCGGAATCGAAGCTATGGTCAGACCCCGCATACGCGCAAGCCTTGCCTTGCAAGCCGGACAGGCCCATCAAGTTCGCATGTGGCTTCAACAAAACGCGGCCCACGAATGGGCTGCGGAGGCACAAGAGCTGATTGCGCAAATTGATGGCTTCTTTGAACAGCCCGGTGGTCCGGAAAACCCTCCTGAGGCGGCGAGTGAAAGGACCTCACTCGCCGCTATTATCGCAAAGTCCACAATTCCGGAAGAGAAGAGGGCTCTCCTTCTCTCCGTCATAGAGAATGCCATGTCTCTGCAAATTGCTAATCTGACTGGTGCTGAAGCAGATATCATCGAGCGATGCTGTAATGAGGCGAGGAAACATCCGGACTACTGCACGAATGCGAATGGGGCACGTCTCTTAGATACTGTACTCCTCTGGCTGGTCCGCTTCGTCTTTAATCGCCTGGAATTGACTCGAAGAGATGATCCCAGCGGTGCCTATCTTTTTGAGCGTGATGACGGTTCGTTGCCTCACGAGGACGAACTGCAGCAGGACTTTTTTCGATGGGTGGCGACGTATGCGGCGGGGACTGATCTTGAGGCAACCAACATTGCGAGCGGTAGGGCCGACATTCGCCTAAGATCTGGCTCTGAACGCTTGGTTGTTGAAGTGAAACGCGAAGAGACAGACTGTTCCTTCGACGCCCTATCCAAGTCGTATGCAGCCCAAACGACTGACTACCAGAACGTCAGCATTCGTTTGGGCGTACTCCTGGTGCTCGATCTGGCAACACCTAACCGTGAAGGCACTCCCCATATAACAAGCTTGTTTGAGATGCGACAAGTCCACCGCGTTGGAGAGTTACAGTCGCGACTTGTTCTAATGGTCAAGGTTCCAGCACGTCGAAAGATCCCCAGCGAACTCACGAAGCTTGCCAAGTCAGCACGGCGAAAATAATGCTTGGGTCCGACAAAAGTGTTTGGCAATCCCAAGCCCAGCGCGTCGCGATAGCAGTCCGTAATAATCTGAGGCTTCCGGTGAGGGGAAATTCAGATAATTACTGTCGCATGCCCTCTTGGAATGATCCCTTGTGCCAGATGAATTCAGGAGGCCAGAAGGAACACTCGTCAACAATCTTCACAACTTCATCAACGCATCCTGGAACGGTTAAGCCTGTATATCGGAAGAATACAAAATTCATCAGTCCTTCTTCCATCCATTCCAGCCTGTCCTCTTCGTAGTGATAATCAGTAGCAAGCATGTCGGAGTCTTCATCTGCTTCGCGGATATATCTGTATATGTCATCAGCACAAAGCGCGAACGCAGATGAATCTTCGACGAATCTGTCGTTTGGATCTCGGAAGTCCATTGCATCTTTAATATCCAACGCAATGATTACGCCGAAGTAGTACGCACGTTCGGTTGGTTCGAATGCCTTTGCTGATTCAGCAACATGATGCCAGTGATTGAAGTGAGCTTCTTTGGCTACTCGGTCCAAGGCTTCATGGTGAGAAATGCTACTTTCCCTTTTGAGCTTTCGTGCCTTTTGCTTGAGCTTTTCGACGGATGCCGAAGTAATGATGATTTGTGTGCGCATTGTTAAACTCCTATCAATTGCGCGGAAATTCAGTGCCCACTGCTGAGACCCGCATGAAAGGAATCTCGAATGCAAATTTTGCGATGATTGTCCCGTCCGGGTATGCCAAGGTGGGCAGCAGGCTTCAATCCAGCCACTACGCAGAATATCAGAAAAGATGAATGATAGTGAACAGATGACTCTGCAACCCGCATTCCTGATAATCCTTATTATCAGGAATTGCACTTTTCGCGGATAAAGTGGCAGGTAATACAAGCCGCCGTTCAAAACAGCCCAATACGCCTGCAAATACAAGCATCTGCAATGCCCTGTTCTGAAATACAATCGACGCACCACACAACAGAGCGCGACACTATGGATGAGCAACAACAAAACACGGAAGAGATGATCGACGGGCTGGTACGGCCAGAAAGAATGGCTCACGCCATCGGACAGACGCCCAAATATATCAAGGACGAGATTGCCGACCTTGTGGAGGGGAAACAGATTCCTGGCTCATTCGGGGATCTGATCAAGCGCTCTTTCGAGATGACTGAAGAACACAAGGAATTCGCCGGAACAAACGTTGTTTCAATATTTGGCCATAAGCCAATGCAACGGGGTAGCCGTAGTTAAAATGCAGGCCAGCCGCCGAGTAAGTTTGTCGGGCGTCAGCTCCGCCAGACGGTCATAAAATTAGTCATAATTAGCCTAATTCTCAATAACCACAGGCATGTCCACTGCCTTCACACGGCAGGGGTCACTGGTTCGAACCCAGTACCGCCCACCAATCAAATCAAGCCATTCCATCACCCTTGGATATCCGCCTATGCGGCAACGTGACCAAACGTGACCGCTTATCCGGCTTGGCAACGGTATTCCACACACTATCCAGTGACGTATCTGAATATAGTCGGCCATTTCGCATGGGCTGCGCCTTGGCATTACGGGCCTCATTACGGGGTCACCCATTAGCCTCCCTTGTCAATAGGGGAGGCTAATGGGTGACCCCGATTGCATTTTAACAATACGAAAGTATGGCGAATTCTTGTCGAAGAACA
>Ga0210044_10003824_pt1 | contig 21347 bp, 21 predicted proteins | sample CryGey13umfilter_2_FD_183959 | JGI IMG/M metagenome (GOLD analysis project Ga0210044, IMG submission 183959) | Groundwater microbial communities from aquifer in Utah, USA - Crystal Geyser 4/9/14 3 um filter (SPAdes) (version 2) | ecosystem: Environmental > Aquatic > Deep subsurface >... | reverse complement strand
GAAAGTATGGCTTTACAGAAAGGACATGAAAATGTAGAAGAAATTTACGCAATGGCGGCATAATTGTTGAAACGGGATTCCACCTTAAAAACGCCGCCAACCTGTCCAACAAAGTAGGACCACCTCTAAGTGACCCGCGATCACCTTCAGGATACGCGTTATGATGAATAAATTGTGGGTGAATATAAAACCTGTCTTGCTGCTGCCATAACAAATACTTTCTTTCATAACCCAAAAACAAAATGGCATCATCCTATATTCTGTTTCTTGACAAATATCAAACAACGCTTTTCTGTGTCGTGGTTTTCTAATATCTGAATTATCAAGAGGTAAAAAATGGAAACGTTTATTCTGCTCACGCGCCTTGTCAGCGAAGAAGTCAACCCTTCCTTCGCCATACAGCAAAAGGAAAAAAGGGTAATGGAAAAGATCGAGAAATTCCTGCCGGACGTAAAATGGAACCAAAGTTTTTCGATCACCGGGCCGTGGGATTATATCGATATTTTTGATGCGCCAGATAAAAATACGGCGATGAAAGTTTCTGCTCTCGTGCGTTATTACGGCGGCGCGCACACAGAAATCTGGGCCGCCCTTGAGTGGAGCAAATTTAAGGAAACACTTCATGAACTCGCTGAAGTCATGGAAAAATAAATTGGGAAAAATAAATTGGGGAAAATTTTATAGTGCAACACCCTGTATTTATCAGCCCGAATACACCCTGCAGAAAGCGGCTGACTGAAGCGGGTGAAGGTTTCATTCTGTTGGAAGAGAAAATCAATCAACAAGTACGGGGCTATTTTACCCGCGCCGCCATTATAACATGACAGGCGGCAAGTTGTCCTTCACAATTAAACAGTGTGGTTTTCAGTACATTGCTATAATTTTAAAAAGCATATATAACTCTAGTATAGAATAGGACTTGTCGGAAAATAAGGATCGCTTTGTGTCGATAACAGAACTTGAGGAAAAAAGAGAACTGCTGAACTCTATATCCTTTTTCAAAGCAATGTGCGAAGAAGACCAAAATACGTTTTTAAAAAACGCCACGCTCAAAAACTATCCCAAACACACCTCAATTTCTGTGCAGGGTGATAAAGCGGACAAATTTTTAATCATTATAAAAGGGTGGGTCAAGCTTTATAACGTAACAATTGACGGCAAGGAAATCATTGCTACCCTGCTGACAAAGGACGATGTTTTGGGAGAGGATTTTCTGTTCAGCCACCAGACCTGTTTTTTTCCGCTACGGCTGTTGATGACAGCGTTGTTCTTGCAGAGATATCCTCCAAAATTGTTGAAAAAATAGTCATGACAAATCCTGTGATGGTCACTTACGTTATGACGAGCATGACCAATAAAATAAAAAGCCTGCGCATCGAGAATGGAAACCTGGCAAACATGGACGCGCCGCAGCGCCTGAGCTGTCTTTTGCTGCGGCTTTCTTCGTGGATAACGGGGGAATGCGGTTCCTTTCCCCTGCCGTATGATAAATCGGTGATGGCGGCGCAGCTTGGTATTGAACCCGCTACTTTTTCGCGCGTTCTCGAAAAAATAAAAAAGAGAGGGGTTACGCATAAAGGGTCGGAAATCCATATTAAGGATTTTTTATCCCTGTCTGAATATTGTTGTAGCCTTTGCCCGATTCCGGATGGGCACTGCGCCGGTCGGCACATATCAAATCTATCAAATGAATGCTCTGAATATTAAAGAAGCAGCCTGATACAGATAATTTTATCGTATGTTGGTAATATCGCTGATTGTTGTAAGGCATACAGGATCCGGTGCGTTTATCGTATGACTGCTCACCTGTATACGCAGGACATCATTGTTTGCCAGTTGTAATTCACAGCTTCCGGGACTGCCGGTACGGAAAACATCACGAAAATGCAAGTGATAGGCATCCTGGAATTTTGCACTGATAAACTTCGAGAGTTTTTGCTTTTTCAGGACATCGCCTTCACATCCCAGAAAAGAAGCCGCCATGATATTGGCCTTTATAATCGCGCTATCTTCGTCAAGCAGCAGATAGCCAACAGGTGCAAAATCAAAAAAGTTGCAATATTGCTGGCGCGATAGTTCTGCGTCACTTTGGGCAAGACGCAGCGCCTCATTCTGTACCGTAAGCTCTATCAGGCGAAGCTGGAATATATGGATGGTTTTCAACACATCCTCGGCCTCCATCTCCTGAATGTCCTTGCGCGTTTTGCTCAATAAGCTTTCTGCCTGTGGACGCAGGGCGGGATCAATGGTCAGGTCAGTCGGTATCATTGCCATTTATTATTTCCTTTTATGCTTCTGTTGATATTTTCAATAGATGTCTTGATAAAATAGTGCCCATCAGGGGTACGGTCTGGTTAATAAGATCTTCTTCCATCGGGTAAGGCGTGTGCGGCTGATCGTAATAGACCGTAAAAACGCCCATCATTTCGCCCTGCGAGGAATTTATAGGTTGTGCCCATACTGCCTTAATACCGTACTTCAATGCAAGTGTTGTAAACGGTGTTGACGGCGACAAGCCTGTTAGATCAGGTATCATAACAGGCTTGTTTTGCCGGACGGCCATGGCAATCGGCTGCGTGATATCCTTTTCTATTTCTATTTTATCCATCTGTTTGTTATAGGCCGCAGGAAGACTGGAACCGGCGCTGTATTCCAGAGCAGTGCCTTCCTTATTCAGAATGTAAATAGCGCATTTAATACCCTTTGTCTGGCTTTCGATCCTGTACAGAACTTCATCAAGAATGACGCTGAGCGATGCTTTCTCAAGCGAAATCATTTCCAGTGCCCTGATATTCGTTGCCAACAGAATTTCGGATTTTTTCAGCTTCGTAATATCAACAAAAGTAATGACAAGACCCTCAATCACGTTCTCTGCCGTGCGATAGGGTAATATTCGCCCCAGATACCAGTTCCAGTCCTTCGCCCTGACATCGAATTCCTTATGGTTCAGCGTGTTCAGAACAGCGGTCGCATCCCTGACCAGATCGTCATATTCAAGGTGGGTGGCGATATCGCTGATCGGGCGGCCGATATCGGAGGGGATCAGATGGATAATCTTTTTTGTTGGCGTTGTAAAACGTTTTACATTGAGATTCTTATCAAGAAAAATCGTGGCAATACCTGTGCTGTCCAAAAGATTTTTCATGTCATCGTTGGCGTGGGACAAATCACCGATTTTTCTTTCAAGTTCGGCGTTGACAGTCTGAAGCTCCTCATTCAGGGACTGCATTTCCTCCTTGGCTGTTTCCAGTTCCTCATTGGCGCTCTGCATCTCCTCATTCGTGGACTGTAACTCTTCATTCGAGGATTTGAGCTGTTCATTCGCCATTTCCCGCTCTTCGACAGCACTCTGAAGACTTTTTTTGATGAGCCGCAGTTCGCGCTCCATCTGTTCGGCTTCCATTTCAACTGTTTCCGGGTGATCGGCAGATTGCCCGGAAACGTCATCGTTCTCCTTTTCAAACATGATCCAGATTAAACCCTGCAGCGCCTCGGGATCTTTGATTTTTCGCGCCCGTATCGTAATAGTGCCAACATGACCGTTAGAGCGGACGCGAATCCCCCGTTTGATAATTTCCATGTCCTGCGTTGCGGCTTTGTGGATAAGGGTGGTCAAGGGCAATTGCAATCCCTCTCTGGCCATATCAAGCACATTCTGATGGGGATGCGGTTGCCCCGGCATAAGCTCCAGATAAAGACCGGTACGACCATGCACAAAAAATATATCGCCCTTTTCATTGACAATCAGGCTGGGGGGAATGTGCTCGGTCAGCAGTAGCTTTTGTGCCAGAGCCGTTATATCTGTATTTTTTTCCTGAGGTATATTTATCATTTCTTCTGTCCTATAGCTTGTATCGCCCCTTCCCGATATGTCCATAATTTTGGAAAACCGCATTCTGGGATGCGGTGCATCCCTGCTCTGGAATATTTTACTGCGTCCATGCAACGGTACAAACAGATCGGAGAAAGTACCGATCGTTTCCGATGATCCGAGGAACAGAATTCCGCCAGGCCGCAATGCGTAATGAAAGAGTGGAATAAGTCTTTTCTGCGTTTTTGAATCAAGATAAATCAACAGGTTCCTGCACACGATCAGATCCAGCTTGGTAAAAGGCGGATCCTGAGCCAGATTCTGCGTCGCAAATGTAACGGCTTCCCTGATATTCCTTTTAATACGAAAATGGACGTTCTCTCTCTGGAAATATTTCTTAAGACGCTGTGCTGAAACATCAAGGGCGATTCCCTCGGTATAGAGTCCTGCCCGTGCCTTATTAATGGCGTTTTCATCCAGATCAGTCGCGAAAATCTGAAGGTTAAACCGCTTGTTTTCCTGCTCCATATATTCATGCAACAGGATCGCAAGGGAATAGGCCTCCTCGCCTGTAGAGCAGCCTGCCGACCATATGCGCACAGTATCGCCGCTGGCTTTGTCCTTCAGTAAATCCGGCAGTGTGCCTTCCAGTTCCGCAAAAGCCTCGGGATCGCGGAAAAATGCGGTTACACCAATAAGAAGCTCCTTGAACAGTCCGCCAATTTCATGTGTGTTCTTTTTTAAATATTGTACGTAAAGCGCCGGTTCGGTGATCTGGTGTATATGCATGCGGCGTTCAATGCGTCGCTTCAGGGTGCTGGTTTTGTAAAGCCCGAAATTACTGCCCGTATGCTGGCGGATCAGAGCCAGTATGTCATCCAGCGCCCCGTTTTGAAGCAGAGGTTCTATGTCTTTAACCGTATCTTTCACCAGCCCGCTTGTATACTGGATCAGTTGTTTTGGCATGTCCTGTGGCGGCAGCACGAAATCCACCAGCCCTGTGGCAATCGCATTTTCCGGCATATCGCTGAATTGTGCTGTTTTCGGATCCTGTGCCATGGCCATGCCCCCTTCGCCCTTAATCGCCTGCAGACCAAGTGTACCATCACTGCCTGTGCCGGACAGCAGGATGCAAATAGCTTTTTCTGCCTGCGTCGCCGCCAGAGACCGAAAGAAAAAATCGACAGGAAGCGGGATCTTGTCCGTAATGGGTTTGTCAAAAGCCAGCAGACCGTTCCGGATCGCCAGATAATGAGAAGGCGGTGACAGATAAACATGTCCCGGCTTTATCACTGTCCCGTTTTTGATTTCCTCGACTGGCATTGCCGTCTCTCTGCCAAGAATTTCCGGCAGCAGGTTGGTTCCCTTCGGATTGTGATGTGTTATGACCACAAACGTCTTGCCGCAATGAACCGGAACCGCACTGAAAAACGCCTTCAAAGCCTCCAGCCCCCCTGCGGAAGCACCGATGCCGATGATGGGGAATATATTTTCCAGCATTATTTTAATATAGCTCTCTTTCGATATATAGCTCTCTTTTTATTCCAATTTATGAACTAAATTAGGGTCAGGAGTCATTGTTTGTTTTCAGATTCAGATTTATGGCCTGAATCCAAGAGCATAACAGAAAAAAAGGCAACAAAGAAGGCAGCGGGAATTCCTGAAACCGACGAAAATTATAGTTTTTATAACGTGCTCTATTGCCAAAAAATCCCTGCTTTCACAGGACGGTTATTTTTGTCGGGGATACTTTTTTGCTGAAAAATAGAAAAGTATTCAGTTCGTTTGTCGTTTTTGAGAGAAAAAACATAGCAAACTTACGCTTTATGTAAAACATGCAAATAAGAATAATTCCGGAGACACGAACTATAATAGGAATATAATCATATTCTGTCAAGTGAAAAAATCTGGCGGCTCATTTCTTTGGGACTGAAAAGAAAAATCACTGGGCTCAAGTCTGGATAGAGCAAGGCTTTTTTATTTTCATAAATATATTTCTTGCGTATCAGATAAATCTGATATACAACTCCTTTCGCGAAAGATGAAATTGTAAAATGACGAAAAGAGAGTATATTGATAATGAGTAAAACGAAAAAACTAAAGCTTACGACACGGGGTCGTTATGCTGTAACTGCCATGATAGAACTGGCGAAAAAACAAACAAAAACTCCCGTATCACTGGTCGAAATAGCACAATCCGGGAATATTTCCCTGTCATATCTTGAGCAGCTTTTTGCCGGATTACGAAAAAATGGACTGGTTAAAAGTTATCGTGGCCCCGGAGGAGGATATATTCTCGCAAAAACAGCAAATGAGATTTTTATTACCGAAATTCTTGACTCAGCAGAAGACTGCGTTCCGGCACAACGTGTGGCCAAAGATAACGGGGGGGACAGCTTTGGTAATAAACAGACCCGTATTCTTTGGGATCATATCGGCAGTATACTTTATATTAGTATGAAACATATTTCTCTTGATGATATAATAAATAACCGGATTGAAAATCATCCGGTAACAGATAAAATTTTCAAGACTCTGAAATAGTTTACTATAAAATATAATCATCCTATGAAAGACATCATCTATCTTGATTATAATGCCACAACGCCTATAAAACCGGACGTTATTGAACTGGTTGGCACTATTATGGGTGTTGTTGGTAATGCATCTTCTGTCCATGGCTGTGGACGGAAAGCGCGTTCTTTCCTTGAAATTGCGCGAGAGCAGATTTCCGGTTTAGTGGGGGCTCATCCCAACCAGATTATTTTTACATGCGGGGCAACAGAATCCAATAACGCCGTTCTCAAACAGTTTCAGGGGCAAAGAATTCTGGTCTCGGCCATAGAACACCCTGCCGTACGGAATGCGCTTCCGGATATAGAGTTTATTCCGGTAACATGCGAAGGGATTGTTGATCTGGCCGCTTTTGAAAAAATGATTGGGGAGGGGACTCCTCCGGCGCTTGTCTCGGTGATGATGGTCAATAATGAAACCGGTGTGATCCAGCCTGTTGAGGAGATCGCACGTCTTGCCAAAGCCAGACATAAAAACATTTTTGTTCATACCGATGCCGTACAGGCGGCGGGTCGGATTCCAATTGATTTTCCAGCACTGCATGTTGATTATATGAGTTTATCGGCTCATAAAATGGGCGGCCCGCAAGGCGTGGGGGCGCTGATTGCAGCGCCGGGGGCTCCTGTTGCCCGGTTCATGCATGGTGGCGGACAGGAAAAGCGCCAGCGAGCCGGCACTGAAAATGTCGCCGGAATTGCCGGATTTGGACTTGCTGCTGAAAAGGCGCTTTCCGGAATGAAGGACTATAAAAAACTGGAAGAATGGCGTGATAGACTGGAGGCCGACATTTTGAAAATCGCGCCGAAAATGAGGGTTTATGGCCAGAAGGCACCGCGTGTCGCCAATACAACGGCACTTTGTCTGGCCGGCCTTCCGGCGCAAACCCAGTTAATGGGTCTTGATCTGGAGGGAATTGCTGTCTCCAGTGGCAGCGCCTGTTCCAGTGGTACTTTCAAGCCAAGCCCGATCCTGCAGGCCATGGGAGCCAGTGATCTGGAAGCGTCTTCGACTTTGCGAATCTCAACAGGCTGGAATACAAAAGAATCCGATATTGACCGCTTTATTGAAGTCTGGAAAAAAATATATGAACGTGTTACAGAAAAAACATTACAAAATGCATGAAGACTGGACATGATCCTGTTTGCCTTATAAAAAGGCCTTATCACATGAAATACGAATAACGAGTTATAATACCATGCCTAAAATCACCGTTCTGTTTGCTGATGGCACAAGCCGGGAAATTGATGCGCCTGTCGGATTGTCGCTAATGGAGATTTCCCAGAAAAACGATATCGAAGAAATAGAAGGTTCCTGTGGCGGCAGTATGGCCTGCGCAACATGCCATATGTATATTCATCCTGACTGGCGTGATCAATGCCTGCCCGATGACATCCGTTCTGATGAGGAAGAAGATATGCTGGATCTTGCCTTTGATGTCCGTGATGAATCCCGTCTTGGCTGCCAGATTACGATGACGGAAGCGCTTGATGGTCTTGTGATTGCAATGCCGGGTACGGATCTTAAGAAATGGAACAAAGAATCTTAACTTGAACGACGTTCTCATTGCTTCTTATTCCTAATTCAATTCATGGGGTTTTTTCTCTAATTTTTTGGGAAGAAGGAAAAACTTTGCCATTTGTACTATATAATAACAATAAGTACCCACCAATGGCAGATAGAAGAGAACCCGCGAGAACGCCAACGCGTACCGAAACTTGCATATCCAGAGATGCGTAAGCCAGAGTTCCAATAAATAGTGACATGGTAAAGCCAATTCCGCAGAGCACAGATACGGCATAAAGCTGCAACCACGTGGCATTTTTTGGTTTGGGTGATAATCCTGTCTTGATTGCGATCCATAGCATAGCAAAAATACCAATCTGCTTTCCCGCCACAAGCCCGGCAGCGATCCCGACTGAAACAGGATTGAGTAAATCTTCCATTGTCAGACCGGAAAATGAGACCCCTGCATTGGCAAAGGCAAAAAGAGGCAAAACACAAAATGCAACCCATGGATGAAGATAATTCTCCATATTTTTCAGGGGGGAGTGAGCAACGTTATTTTTATCATGCATCGGGATAAACAAAGCAGCAACAACTCCTGCGAGCGTTGCATGAATGCCGGACTCAACCACGGCCATCCATAGAATAATTGATACCAGAACATAAGGTGTCTTGGCGACAACATTGCTTCTGTTTAAAAGGAAAAGAACGGCAATGGATCCTCCTGCAATATATAGTGGCACAGGAAGAATCTGGTTTGTATAGAAAATGGCAATAATCAGAACGGCGCCAATATCATCCAGAACCGCAATAGCCATTAATAAAACCTTGATGCTGGGTGGAATTCTGTTGCCTAATAACGACAGAATTCCTAAAGCAAAAGCAATATCGGTTGCGGCGGGAATTGCCCATCCTGCCAGATTTTCAGGAATTTCATTGTTAAATCCCCAAAAATAAAGTGCCGGCATTATCATTCCGCCAACCGCCGCCAAAGCCGGTAAAAACGCTCGTTCCCGGCTTGACAGTTCACCAGCCAGAAATTCACGTTTAATCTCCAGGCCAACCAGAAAGAAGAAAATCACCATCAGGCCATCATTGATCCAGTGCAGAATTGATTTTTTCAACTCTGCATCAAACCCCATATTGTAATCGGAAAAACCAATTCGAAAATCCATGCCTTCCAGTAAATAATGATAAAAACTGTAAAAAGGAGAATTCGCAATCAGAAGCGCGGCAGTAGCGGCCACCATTAACAAGATACCGCCTGAAGCTTCCAGATGAAGAAAATCCTTGGTTAGCTGCAATATCTTACGCTCTGCTGCAACGACGGCTCCCTCAACATCATGGACAACCCTCTTTTCTGCCTTGATGAGTCGTCTCCCAAATTGTTTACATTTTTTGTGAAGATCAATCATAATATAATGTCAAAACTTTCTTAACATAAAAAACAAGCGCCTGTGTATATTTTATCCTGAATGTTCCTGAACATTCAGGCAAGATTTATTTTTTTTGCTTCAGCCGCTCTTTTTTCAGCATTCTCTGCGAATTTTGCGGCTGCACCAGCATAGCCTGTTCCCTGGCTTAGAATCTGGGATAAAAGTTGCTGCAGGGTTTCGTCAACATGTCCCTGGGCATTGGTTTGCATCGCACGTAACAAATGTTTGGTATTCTTTAATAAAGCAAAATCATGCGTTTTTTGTGCCAGTGATTCAGCAAAAACCTGTTTCATTGCTTCTTTTTCCAGACAGGAAAAAACATCTGTTTTAACCCAGTTTGGAATTTTTGGCAGACCCCTGGAGCGCATGACACGATCCAGATCCCGGCAACGGCGTAATTGATAGTGATCAGATTCCAGCCAGGCCCAGATGAGTTCCTGCGGTTCTGTAATATTCATATTCTGCGCACTTTTTTTCCCGCCCTGAACATAAATTTCCATCGGTTTGCCGGGGTCATGGTCACACCGCATCCCGAAAGCAATCAGGATCAGCGCTTTAATCTTGCCATTATACGGCGTAATATAGCCATCAAAACGATCTAGAAAACTGCTTATATGCTTGCCCAGAATGTTCTTTTCGAAACTATAGTGACTATCATCACGATCCAGAAATTTCAGAAATGCGATATAAATTCTGCAAAGCTCCAGCTTATCCAGATGTTCCAGCATAGGATGCCGGAGATCACCTGAAAAAATTTCATCGCCATCTTTATCCGCAATTTTCAAGGTATTTGGCAAAGGTCTGTTTTCAAAAGCCTGTTCCAGAGCATAAGCAATTTTTGAATTTTTATGACGTTCAGCGAGCGCTTCATCTAAAACCAGCTCCATGTTGATATTATAAAGCGGTATGTCCTCGATTAAATGTGCAAGCTGCCAGGCATTTTCCGTGGTTGTAAGATCCAGCATTTTTGGAGAGCTCGATAGCATAAAGACATCTTCTGGCGCAATACAACATTCTGGCATCGTTGTACTCACAGAAACCAGAGTCTGGAAACGGTGTTCATTTTCCTTCAGGGGTTCTATTTTATCAAAAACATCATTAATGCAGTAATAAAGGGTCATAATATATTCAAAACTCAGTTTCTGAGTGTGCCCCCTGTTTTTTCTGTAATGCTCTCGATGATTTTTGACGTGATGTCTTCGAGTTCTGCATCTGTCAGTGTTTTGTCTTTCGGCTGCAACAGAACTGACATCGCAACGGATTTTTTGCCGGTTCCGACCGTGTCACCTTTGTATATATCGAATATTTCAACTTGCTGAACCAGATTTTTATCGACACCCATGGCCGTTCTGACCAGAGTATCCGCTTCTATTGTATCATCAAGGATAAAAGCAAAATCCCGCTCCACTGGCTGTAGAGATGAAAAATTCGGGAGGGGCTTGGCAGAGCCCGCTTTCTTTCTCGCGGCAGGAATACGATCCAGAAAAATTTCAAAGCCACAGACTTTTTCCCGAATCGTCATAAATTCCAGAATTGCAGGATGAATTTCACCAAAATAAGCCAGGATATTTGCGCCCAGCCGTAAAACGCCGGAATGTCCGGGATGATACCAGTCTGGCGCATCATGGCTTGTCTGGAGGTTCTTGACAGGAGTGCCGCAACTCTCCAATGCTGCCAGCGCATCGGCTTTGGCATCAAAAATATCAACAGCACGATGTGCTTCTGTTCCCGACCAGTGACGCGTTCCTTGAAAACCGCTCCGTATGCCTGCCGCCATTAGAAGTTGCCCATCCGGTCTGGCTGTCAAAAAGACAGGGCCAACTTCAAAAAGGGCGTTATTCGAAAAACCCCTGTCCCTGTTTCTTCCCGTAGCCTCAATAAGATTCGGTAAAAGAGAAGGCCTCATCCGGTCAAGCTCTGCATTAATCGGATTGATAATTTGTAAGGCCGTAGAATTTTCAACATGAGAAATACTGAATTTATCGGCAAGAACGCGCCCCATAAAAGACCACGTAACGCATTCATTCATTCCGCGTCCGGCAAGTGTTGCACGGGACTTGCGGGTTTTGGTGAAAGAGGGTGTTTCCGCACTTGTTGTAATGGCGGTCTGTTTCTCCAGTGTCACAGGCCTGATATGATCAAAACCGTGAATCCGTATAATTTCCTCGACCAGATCAGCGCGGCCTTCAATATCTCCGCGCCATGAGGGGGGCTGAACATTGCTACCGGATATTTCAAAGCCGAGTTTCTGAAGAATATTTTTCTGTTCTTTTTCCTCAATATCAATGCCGGCAAGTTTTTTTGTATAAGCCGGATCAAAGGCGATGGCGCGTTTCCAGTCCGGTATTTCTCCGGCTCGTACAGTTTCGCTTGCCTGCCCGCCACAAAGATCAAGGATCAGGCGCGTCGCAATGCTTGTCGCGTCTTCCAGAAACGCCGGGTCAATGCCACGCTCGAAGCGATAGCGCGCATCCGAGGTGATTTGCAGGGCGCGGCCTGTTTTTGCTGTCCGTGCCGGATCAAAATAGGCCACTTCCAGAAAGACATTCACGGTTTTTTCCGTGCATGCTGTGGAGATTCCCCCCATAACGCCGCCCAGACCAATCACACCGGAATCATCGCACACCACGGTCATGTCTTCATCGAGTTCATAGATCTTCTCGTTAAGCGCCTCCAGTGTTTCGCCTTTTTTTGCCAGACGGACATGAAGATTGCCGCGCAGGGTATCGGCATCAAAAACATGCAAGGGACGCCCCAGATCAAAGGATATATAATTTGTAATATCCACCAGCGCCGAAATCGGGCGCAGACCAATGGCCTTCAAACGGTTCTGTAACCAGACAGGAGAATGGCCATTCCTGACATTTTTTATCAGGCATCCGATAAAGAAAGGACAGGCTGCTTTGCTGCCTTCCTCAAATTGCAGAGATATGTTCACAGGAGAGGGAAAAGAGTCTTTGACGGGCGTTGTATCAAGATTTTTCAATGTTCCCTGACCCGCCGCCGCCAGATCACGGGCAATACCGCGCACCCCCGTACAATCAGCGCGGTTGGGAGTCAGGTTTATCTCGATGACGGGGTCATCTATGCCATATAGAGCGGCAAAACCTGTTCCTAATGCCGGATCGCTGGCAGTGAGATCAATAATACCCTCATGATTTTCCGATAGCCCCATTTCCCGCTCGGATACCAGCATTCCATTTGATTCCTGTCCCCGGATCATTCCTTTTTTCAGGGTTATATCCGTTCCGGGAATGTAGCTGCCCACCGGAGCAAAAATAGCTTTCATGCCTGCCTGCGCATTGGGGGCGCCACAGACAACCTGCAATTTTTCCGCTCCCGTATCAACAAGGCAGACTTTCAGACGATCCGCATCCGGATGCCTGTCCGCTTTTTCAACAAATGCGACTTTAAAATCCTTATATAAGGCGGCGCGATCCTCGATATTCTCAAGCTCCAGCCCGATGGCTGTCAAGCGATCGGTGATGTGCGTCAGGGGTGCTTCGGTATCCAGATGATCTTTTAACCAGCCTAATGTGAATTTCATGATTTTTTGCTCTATCTATCATTTCAAACCACCTAGATGTACCGTGAAAAGAGCGGGAAAACCAGTGTTTTTATGAATATGTTCGTTTTTCATCATCAGGATTCCACCTTGATCTTCATAAATTTTTAAGAGTCACCATAATATAATGGTGCAAATATGAAAAGGAGAAGAGGATATGGACTTACAGCAAGGTCTGAGTATATTTAATATTTTGGCTGGCGGCACGCAAGTAGGCAATACGGCGCAATCTGCAGCGCATACAGTTCGAAGTGCCGGAAATGTTTTGGGTAATATAGGGCAAAATCCTGTGGGCGCGGCAGTTCATACGAGACAGGCAATTGATGGGGCTGTACGAACCTATCAAGGGGGGCGGAAGCTTTTCCCGGAAGATAAACCGCAAGAGACCCCTGTTCAACCAGAGAGAGATCATAGTAATCATCAACAAAGCAGGCCGTATCACGTTGAAGAACCTCGTAATGTTCCGGCGCAAAATCAAGGACAGCCGATTCAGGAGGCTGTTTCCCCCCAAACCCCTCCACCACAACAACAGCGGAGTATGGATATTGAGGAATGGAGCAGGCAACAGCGCCCACAACAAACACAGCCTGCCGAACCCCGACCATTGCCAGAGACCCGATCTGAAATCGCACAGCCCTCTTTAAATGCTGTTGCGACAAATGCGATTCCGGAGTTCCGTCCTCTTGCTGTTCCTGCGGCGGATGATGTCTCCGTGCGTGAAATGCAGAGCTATTTGAAAATTGGCGGTTTTTATGATCGGGATCTTGACGGGATTGCCGGAAGCGGAACACAGGCCGGTATTAAAGAATTTGTACAAAGTCGCGGTCTTGATCTTGACGCAGGAAATCCTGAAGCCGTTCTTGCCGCGCTTCAGAATGATCCTGCTCTTAGGCAGCGTATGGCAGGAATTATCCGCGAAGGGATGGCTGCCGATCCTGATCAGGCAGCGGCGCTACAAACTATTTTAACGGCACAAGGACATGATACGCAAGGGATAGACGGTAAAGTCGGTAATAATACACGGATGGCCTATAATGAATATGCAACAGAAAATGATCTTTCCCATGCCATTTACCCGATTGTTGCAACAGCCGATACCGCAAAAATGGGTGCTATTAATCTTCACGATAGAAGCGTCATTTCACCTTCTTACAACACCAGAAGCGATCATGTAGCCGCCACAGGATATAATCATGAAGTGGCGCAGGGACCGACCATGCGCAGCAATGGTATGCCGATCAATGACCCGGCAATACCACAAAGTCCAGATGTTACGCTGACAAACGATATGCCTGCAATAAAACCGCAAACACTGAGTATTTAGAAGTCACGGAAATAGACGGCGGGCGCTCTAGATCCTGTCGACAGCCAGTTCTCTGGCGCTGGCGATAAATTCGGGGTTGAGAAATTTCCGGTCACTGTGGCCATAGCTGAAATCATGACCCTGCACATCCGTAATAATACCCCCCGCTGCCCGTAACACAGCGTCTGCAGCCGCTGTATCCCATTCGCAGGTAGGGCCAAAACGTGGATATAGATCGGCTTTGCCCGCTGCAATTGCACAAATTTTAAGGGAGCTGCCGCGTTTTAGCAGTTTGGCGACTTTATAATCCTTTAGAAAATCATCGAGTTTTCCACGATCCCCATGGCTGGCGCTGGCAACGACAATAATGCCCTGTTCCGGTGGCTTCCTGACGCGAATGGACTTTTCCTTATTGCTTTCTTCCCGGTAGCTTGTGGCAGTACCCGGCCCATGTCCGGCATAAAGTTCGCCTTTGACAGGCGCGTAAACAACCCCGATGAGCGGAATACCTTTATGGATCAGTGCAATATTCACCGTATAGTCACCGCTGCCGGAGATAAATTCCTTGGTGCCATCCAAGGGGTCAACCAGCCAGAAATAATCATTCCGGCTTAAATCCGGAGTGCGCCCTTCTTCCGAAGCTTCTTCCCCGACCATAGGAATTTCCGGGATAAGCGCGGCAAGCGCTTTTTCAATAATACGCTCAGCAGCAATATCGGCTGCGGTTACAGGGGAGCCATCCCCTTTGGTATTTGCTCCCTCATAACCGGATTCGTCAAAATAGGACAAAGTGACTTCACCGGCTTCCAGAGCAATCCTTTTCATCATGTTGCAAAGCGCTTCCGGATGTTCGAGCAGACGGTTGGGGGAGATACCCATGAATTTATAAATCCTCTTCTGTTTTTTATTGTAGGAAATATTATAGGAATAACTCTTCCATATCCATGAATGTTTTTATTGTCGATTGTGTCCTCCGGATGAGTGGTGTTATAATTTTAAAAATTAACAAGAGGGTCTTTTAATTATGTCAGGATTTCCTGAGAAAATCCTTATTATTGATGATGATCATGCGCTACTTGAAGTAGAAGAGCTGGCGCTGAAACGATTCGGCGATATTGAAGTCCAGCTTTGCGATAGCTGCGATCAGGCTGTTACAGCGATCGAAAATTTTACCCCGGAACTGATACTTCTTGATCTGAAAATGCCAGATAAGGACGGTACAGAAGCTGTAAGGGAGCTTAGAAAAATAGAGAAGATTTCAGGAACGCCCATTATTTTTGTAACAGGAGAACACAGAGTCATCATGCAGGATGACTATAAAGTTCTGGGTGTTATTGGCATTATATATAAGCCATTTAAACCATCAGATTTTATAACGGGTATTCAGGATCTTTGGCATATGTTCCAAAACCCATAAATAAAACTTATGAGAAAAGGCTGTATTAAGTTTCTTAATACAGCACAAAACTATTCCCTGTAAAATGGTGAGCTTTAAAGTTTTAATGAGTCTTTGTTCGCTGCTGCGGGTGTTATATCCTGCTTTACAGGTTCCTGTGCCAGATGTATTACTTTTGATCCGCTGGCGACTTCATTAAAATATTCCAGATCTTCTTTTGTACCTTCAAATAAAGGGCGTCCTGACGTTGCGCAATAGGCGATATATTTTGACATAAAAAAACTCCATATAATGATGAATTGCAACTTATTATGCACGCTTCATATAGATCTTTCCTGAATTCGTGTCAATTTTATTTTCATTTTCATAATTAAAAAGAGGCCGTGGATATATCGGAATTTTTTATTGCGAAAACTGATTAAAAACTTCATAAACAGACGTAATCATGAACAGTAAAATGAAATTATACAGCTTTGCTTTTGGGGAAGGATATCCCTACGAAATATTTGCGCCTTTGAGTGTCCTGCCTTACAGCCTTTTTTTTGATAGCTCCGATCACCTGCATGAATTAGGCCGCTATAGCTTTATTGCGTTTCATCCTTTCGAGATTATTGAATCAAAAAATGGAAGAGTGTCGGTTACCAATAAGGATCAGCAACTGGCTTTTGATGCGCTGGCTCTGGATACTCTTAAAGAAAGACTGGAGCTTTACGGGCTGGACAAACAAAATCGTTCTGATCTGCCTCCGTTTCAGGGGGGGGCTGCCGGATTTTTTGGTTATGATCTTGTGCGCGGTCTTGAAAAAATCCCGCAGCAGGCACAGGATAATGAAAATATGCCGGATATGGCCATCGGGCTTTATGATCAGGTCTATGCCTATGATCATCATAAAAAAACAGGGTGGTTTATGGTTCATGCACAGGATGAACAAACCGCCAAAGCCAGATATGCCCATTTTATAAAACGAACACAAGATCAGGTGAAGAGCGAGACTTCCGCTTTTTCCGGCGATAGTTACTGGAAAAGTTCGCATACAAAACGACAATATAAGGAAGCCGTGCAGCGGGCGATTGATTATATTTATGCGGGTGATATTTTTCAGTGCAATTTATCACAGAAATTTGAAGCGGAATTACCACAGGGTTTTAGCCCGTGGGATCATTATCTGGGCTTACGCCGCGTGAATAGCGCGCCATTTGCCGGCTTTATGAATTTTGGCTCCTTTATGCTTTCTTCGGCTTCACCGGAACGTTTTCTTTTTGTCCAGAACAGGCAGGTAGAAACCAGACCGATCAAGGGAACGGCCAGACGGCTTGAGGAAGAGGGTGTTGATAGAATTTATCGGAACCATCTTGAGAACAGCAAAAAAGACCGCGCTGAAAACACAATGATTGTTGATCTTATGCGCAATGATTTATCAAAAGTCTGCGAAGATCATGCGATTGATGTACCGCAGCTCTGCAAGCTCGAGAGCTTTGCCAAGGTGCATCACCTTGTTTCTGTGGTCACAGGAACGCTTCGTGCGGATCAGTCTGCCGTCGATTTATTACGAGCCTGCTTTCCGGGTGGGTCAATTACGGGCGCGCCTAAAATTCGCGCCATGCATATTATTGAGGAACTGGAAAAAACGCGCAGGGGTGCATATTGCGGTGCTATGGGTTATATCAATTTTAACGGAACGATGGATACAAATATTATTATCCGGACTCTTGTTTATCAGGATAACAAGGTCAGTTTTAATGTCGGCGGCGGAATTGTTGCAGACTCTGTTCCTGAAGATGAATATGATGAAACAATGGTCAAAGCCGAGGCAATATTTAACAGTTTTGAATTACTGGCCATGGAGAATCTTCAAAAGGAGATGAAAGCAGAACAATGATTTTATTGATAGATAATTACGATTCATTTGTTTATAACCTTGCCCGTTATGTTGGAAAATTAGGACGGGCGCGTGATGTTGTACGGAATGATGAAATTACTCTGGAAGAGATTGGTATTTTACAGCCAGAGGCTATTATTTTGTCTCCCGGCCCTTGTACGCCGAAAGAAGCGGGGATTTGTAACGGCATAATTCGTACTTTTGCAGGACAGATTCCTATTCTCGGGATTTGTCTGGGTCATCAATGTATTGCGTCCCAGTTTGGCGGGCGGGTTGTACAGGCGGAAAAACCCTGTCATGGAAAAAGCAGCCTGATTGAGCATAATGCCCGTGATATGTTTATGGGACTTCCCAATCCAATGGAAGGGGGGCGCTATCACTCCCTGATTGTCGAACTTGCCGCGAACACGCCTTTAAGAATAACGGCCAGAACTGAAAAAGAGGGGATCATCATGGGAATCAAACACTGTGATTATCCTCTTTATGGATTACAGTTTCACCCTGAATCGGTTATGACGACATATGGTATTGATATTCTCCGGAATTTTACAATGATTATGGATCAATGGAATGAAAAAAGGGAAGCGGCATAAATGATTTTTTTCAATGATGCTTTCCAGCATACAGATAATTGCTTTGTCTCTCCGTCAGATCGTGGTCTGACACTTGGGGACGGTGTTTTTGATACAATGCTGGTTGTTGATGGCACGCCTCTTTATCCCGAGGAACATTTTAAAAGGCTTGTCCAGAATGCCGGTATTTTAAAGATCAGGTTTACTCTTGATTTTCTGGCAACAGCCAAAAATCTTTTAAAAGTAAACCAGTTTACAACAGGGCGCTATGCCATCCGCACGACGATAACACGAGGCAGCGGAATGCGGGGATTAGCGCCGCCGGAAACTGCAACGACAACCATCATTATGCAGGCCAGTCCTGTACCGCAAAATGATGATCCTGTGACAATGATTATTGCTGAAACTGTCCGGCGGAACAGTTTTTCGCCTTTATCCCGTATTAAATCCCTGAATTATGGTGATAATCTGATTGCCCTGATGGAAGCAAAGGACAAAGGGGCGGATGATGCTATTTTGCTCAATGCCGAAGGTCATGTCTGCTGCGCGTCTACCAGCAATATTTTTATTGTTGAAGGGCATGATTTTATTACACCGCCTCTTTATGATGGTGTTTTAAACGGTATCACACGCCAGTTTATTCTCCAAAAATATCGGGTGCGGGAGGAATCTATCCATGCAGAACGACTTTTAAAATCAGATGCTGCTTTCCTAACCAATAGTCTATCCGGTATCAGAGCAATCAAAAAAATTGAAGACACGACATTTGCCTATGCCAAACTAGCCGGACTGGCCGCTTGAGGGATTCATTATTTTGGCCATAAGAATATCAGCAAGGCTCTCTCCTGTTGCTTTTGCAATTTCGCGCAGACCTGTCGGGCTGGTAATATTGACTTCAGTGAGATAATCGCCGATCACATCAAGTCCGGCAAAAAGAATTCCCTCCTGTACCAGACGTTTTCCAACGACGGTAGCAATTTCCAGTTCCCGTTCGTTCAAAGGCCGGACGTCATAGCTCCCTCCGGCAGTAAGATTGCCGCGAATACTGCCATTCTTTGGTAAACGTACCAGCGTATGGGGAAATGGTTTACCATCAATCACAATAATTCTTTTATCTCCCAGCGTAATTTCGGGAATAAAGGCCTGTGCCTGAACCGGATAGGTGCCGCGTTCTGTATGCATTTCCCAGATGACTTCAAAATTCACATCATTGTGATGAACCAGAAACACGCCCTGTCCGCCCATGGCGTCCAGAGGTTTTATAATAATGGTGTCATGCTGTTCCAGAAAATCCCGTAAAACCGTGAGAGAAGAGGTTATAACATAGGGCGGACAGAAGGCAGGAAAATGTGTTGCCAGAATTTTCTCGTTATAAAGGATCAGGGAGGCCGGATTATTGACAACATGGACACCGTGACGCTGCGCATGGTCAAGAACAAGACAACTATGGAGAAAACGTTTGTCAACAGGGGGGTCTTTGCGCATGAGAATGGCATCCAGCCCTGAAAGCGCCATGATCTCCGGCTGCCCTTTTGTAAACCAGTGCGCAGGATCGTCAAAAACAGTTATGGGATGAACCAGCGCATAAGCAATATCATCCTTGATATACAAATCATCCTGCTCCATATAGAATAAAACTGCATGACGTTCCTGCGCGGCCAGCATAATGGCAAGTGTGGAATCTTTGTGCGGTTTGATATTCTGGATCGGATCCATAACCATTCCGATTTTATATGTGCTTTTTGTAGATGACCCCATGATGAAAGTTCCTGTCTTATGCTAACCATTCAGACTCTTATCGACGATATGAAGGCCGGGTGCAAGCCCAAAGATCACTGGCGCATCGGGGTCGAGCACGAACGCTTTGCCTTTCGCAAGTCCACAGGCGCGTCGCTTTCCTATGACGGGGTGTCCGGTATCCGGCAGTTGCTTGAAACTTTTGCTGCCGTGCAGGGGTGGGAGATCATCCGTGAAAACGGCCTTCCTATTGCCCTGAAAAAAGACGGGCTGAATTTAACGCTGGAACCCGGGGGACAGGTTGAATATTCAGGTTCGCCGCTTTCCTCTCTGACGGAGATCAGGGAGGAAATGGGGTCTTTTTATAAAGCACTTGATGAAACCGTTTCTGCCCTTGATATTGATTTTCTGGCCTGTGGATTTCATCCTGTCTGGAAACGTAAGGATATTCACTGGATGCCCAAAGGCCGCTACGCCCTGATGCGGCCTTACATGGAAAAAACGGGAACTCTTGGTATTGATATGATGTTGCGTACTTGCGGCACACAGGTCAATCTGGATTTCTCAAGTGAAGAGGATATGGTTCAGAAGTTCCGTGTCGCGCTGGCCTTGCAGCCTGTGATAACGGCATTAATGGCTAACTCTAGAAAAAAAGAAGGACAGGATACCGGTTATGCCTGTTATCGTTCTCATATCTGGACGGACACGGATCCTGACCGATGCGGCATTCTTCCTTTTGTATTTGATCATGATATGGGTTTTGCGCGTTATATCGAGTATGCGCTGGATGTCCCTATGTACTTTATCCACCGTGAAGGGCGCTATATCGACATGACAGGACAATCTTTCCGTGATTTCATAGCAGGGAAACTTCCGGGTTATGAAGGTGTCTTTCCGACGATTGAGGACTGGAACGATCATTTGTCCACTTTATTTCCCGAGGTGCGCCTCAAACATTATCTGGAACTGCGCGGCCCCGATAGCACAGCGCCAGAAGATGTTTATGCGATGGCGGCTTTCTGGAGCGGAATTTTTTATAATGAAACTGTGCTGGCGCAAGCCTGGGCGCTGGTCAAGGACTGGGGCGCTATCGCTCATCAGGCGATTCGCACGGAAATGCCACGCGCCGGACTGGCAACAAAAACACCGGATGGCCGTGATTTATTTGCGCTGGCGCAGGAGATTCTTCCCCTTGCAAAACAGGGGCTCGCATTACAGGATCAGGCATTTTTAAAGCCCTTTCTGGAGAAGGTAGAGTCCACAGAACAGGCCGCCAGAGCCCTGTCTGGCACATAAAGAAATTCTGTTGTCTTTTTCTCTGTTTCGGCGCAATGATCCATGATCATGTTCTCGACTGAAAGCTCGGAAAATTATCTTGCGGATCGCCGTTTTACGATGGCGATGCAACTTTATGAGCGCGGCGATTGCGATGCCGCCCTTGATCAGAGGTGGTCCTACTTTGTTGGACAGGTTGGCGGCGTTTTTAAGGTGGAATCCCGTTTCAACAATTATGCCGCCATTGCGTAAATTTCTTCTACATTTTCATGTCCTTTCTGTAAAGCCATACTTTC
>Ga0210044_10003821_pt1 | contig 21355 bp, 15 predicted proteins | sample CryGey13umfilter_2_FD_183959 | JGI IMG/M metagenome (GOLD analysis project Ga0210044, IMG submission 183959) | Groundwater microbial communities from aquifer in Utah, USA - Crystal Geyser 4/9/14 3 um filter (SPAdes) (version 2) | ecosystem: Environmental > Aquatic > Deep subsurface >... | reverse complement strand
CGTTCCCACTCGCCGAATTATTGATAATGGTGTTGTTGCTGATTGTTGGGCTGAAATTAGAGCAGTAAATCCCGCCGCCGTTCCCGCTCGCCGAATTATTGCTGATGATGTTGTTGGTGGTCGCCGGGTTCGAGGAGGAACAGTAAATCCCGCCGCCGCTGCCGCCGTAGTAGCCGCCGGCTGAATTACCGCTGATAGCGTTGCCCCTGATGTTAGGATTGGAGTTAAAATAGCAGTGAATCCCGCCGCCGGGGGAGCCGGAATTATTACTGATGGTGTTGTTGATGATCGCCGGGCTGGAGCTAGAATAGCAGAAAATCCCGCCGCCTTCGGAGCCGGCTGAATTATTGCTGATGGTGCTGTTGCTGATGGTTGGGCTGGAGTGATCATAGCAGGAAAGCCCGCCGCCACCGAATATGGCTGAATTATTGCTGATGGTGTTGCTGCTGATTGCCGGGTGGGAGTAATAACCGCACCAAATCCCGCCGCCAGAGGAGTAGGCTGAATTATTGATAATGGTATTGTTGCTGATGGTTGGGCTGGACCGATAGCAGGAAATCCCGCCGCCGTAGCCGCTGGCTGAATTATTGCTGATAGTGTTGCCGCTGATGGTAGGATTGGAGTAAGATAAGCAGGAAATCCCGCCGCCTTCGGAACTGGCTGAATTATTGCTGATGGTGTTGCTGGTGATGTTAGGGTTGGAGTTATAATAGCACCAAATCCCGCCGCCCCTGACGCCGGTTGAATTACTGGTGATGGTGTTGCCGCTGATGGTAGGGCTGGACTGACGGCAGGAAATCCCGCCGCCGGAGCCGTAGTTGCCGGATGAATTATTACTGATGGTGTTGTTGCTGATTGCCGGGCTGGACTGATCGCAGTAAATCCCGCCGCCGTAGGTGGCTGAATTATTGCTAATGATGTTGTTGCTTAAAATTGGGTTGCTATTATTGCAATAAACGGCTCCCCCGTTTCTGTCCTCGTCACTGCCGACAGCTTTCCCGTATTCAATCCGGCAGTAGGATAATTGCGAGCTATTGTTGGCAGAGAGAAACCTTATCCCATGCCAGCCGGTGCTCGTATCGGAGACGGTGAATATGATGGAGTCAGTAGGAGTCCCGACAGCGATCAATGTCGCCGAAGTGTCCACGATAAACTTGTAATGCCCCTGGAAATCGATGTAGCATCCCGGTTGAATTATCAAAGTGGATTCAGGGGGAATGCTGACTTCGCAGGTGATATTGTGTGGGTTGTCATTCGGTGACCATACTCCCCAGACGTTGCCGCAGTGGTCAGTGGCGCAGACATCGGCGGAACATACGGCAACTACTACTCCGCAGATCAGCAAGATAATGAAGCCTTTCATCACACACCTCCATAAAACATTAGATATCGAAATTTCATACATCCAGCCATTCACATGAGAATAATAATTCATTGGATTCAAAAGTCAAGCGGAAAAAAGGTGGAAACGCTTGACTATCGCCGGATTCCCTTCTGTTATTTTAGCGTTCCGTCGGGTCTTAGTCCCCCGCCAAAGCGGGGGTCCAAGACCTGACAGAACGTTGAACCCGCTCCGAAATTCACCCTTGACAATTGACATTATTGCATTATAATAGTATTAGCTACCAGTTGCGAATTTTCTATTCGCCTATCCCGGCGGAAGATAATTTTGGCGATCAGCCGTTCGGGCTGACGCATTCCTGATTTTTTGACATACATCAAGATAATTGCACGGAGGTGCCTTGTGAAAAGAGTGTTGTTTTTCTCGGTTTTTCTGTTTTGTGTCCTTTCTGTCTCTGCCGTGGCCAATCCCGGGGATACATTATGGACTCACACCTATGGGGGAACTAATTACGATGAGGCGCGGTCGGTTCGTCAGACCAGTGATGGCGGTTATATCCTGGCAGGGGTCACCGAATCATTCGGCTCATATTACCAAGACTTCTATCTGGTGAAAACTGATCCATTTGGCGATACCCTATGGTCGCGCCTTTACAATTTGGGATTTAGCGATATTGCCAGCGAAGTGAGCCCTACTGACGATGGCGGCTATGTCATCGCTGGGGTCGGGGGATTGGGAGGCAATACAAGATTCATTATCTTGAAGGTCGATTCGATTGGCGTTGGCCAGTGGATCTATACCTACGATGGAAACTATTATGAGTGGGCATTTTCCGCTCAGCAGACCAATGATGGAGGCTACATCGGCGCGGGCTATACATCCTCGATTGGAGCCGGATACAACGATTTCTATCTGGTAAAAACCGATGCTTTCGCAAGTGTTGAATGGACCCATACCTATGGTGGAAGCAATGATGATTGGGCCTATTGTGTCCGCCAAACCAGCGACGGCGGCTTTGTTGCTTGTGGTTATACCATGTCCTATGGCGCCGGAGCGATGGATTTCTACTTGGTAAGAACCGACTCGCTTGGAGATACGCTATGGACTCATACCTATGGGGGAGTGGCGAGCGAAGAAGCCTATTCGGTGCAGGAAACCAGCGATGGCGGCTTTATTATTGCGGGATACACCAGTTCCTTCGGGGGCCCATACAAAAATTTCTATCTGGTGAAAACCGATGCTTCCGGCGATACTCTCTGGACTCGCGCCTATGGAGGCACTTACGATGAAGTAGCGAGATCTATACGTCAAACTTCAGATAACGGATTTATAATCGCAGGATACACTCATACCTACCACCCGCCATCCAGCTATAATTTCTATTTGATAAAGACCAATTCTCTCGGCGATACTCTTTGGACCCATACCTACGGGGGCAATAGTGTTGATGAGGCGTACGCACTCGACCTGACCAGCGATAACGGCTATGTTTTGACTGGCAAAACATACTCGTTTGGAGCTGGGGGCTACGATGCTTATTTGGTGAAAGTGGAGGGTGATATTCCACCTTGCAGTGATGTCAGCATGGTTCCTGATAACTTCCCGGTCAATGTCCCGCCGGGCGGAGCATTCGGGCTAACTGGTACAATTGCCAATCCAACGGCAAATTTGGTCGTAACCGACATCTGGGTTGGGGTAATATTTCAAAACATTTTCTTTCAAATTTGGAATTTTCCTAATATCCCTCTCAATGCGGGACAGCAAATCAGCGCCCATTTGAATCAGCAGGTCCCTGTCTTCGCTCCGCCAGGCATCTATGACTATGTGGCCTACTGCGGAGACAATCCTGTCGCCTGCGATTCCGCCAAATTTCAATTCACCGTAACCGGTGCCCGCATCTCAGGAGGATTCGACAGCTGGACTCTCGCAGGCAATTGGGGCAATAAAATCGAAACCCCCAATAAGCTTGGCCTGATTGAAAATAGTCCCAATCCTTTCAATGCCTCTACTACAATAGAATATCAGCTCCCGATTAACTCTAATGTAAAATTGGAAATATTCAATCTGCTTGGGCAGAAGGTAGCCACGTTGGTGAATGGCTACAACGAAGCTGGACAACATAGCATCACTTGGGATGCGGCTAATTACTCTTCCGGTATTTATTTCTATAAGCTAATCGCTGGGGAGAACGTGTTCGTCAAGCGGATGACGTTGTTGAAATAGGCGGAGTAACCTACCTACAAATTGAGGTAGGCCGGTCATTCTTGTCCGGCACCACCATAAATCGCAGACAAAAATGCCTGCGCTACCGATGATAGGGACGTCTGCCTGCAATTTCCATTTATAATTAGCTCAATTCAATTTGCGCCTGATATAGGCGGGAACACCAAAGTCCTCTTTTACGGTTTCAGATTTTCCGGTATCGTGATTTTGGATAAATTTTCCGACCTTAGGGACCTTATTTTTCATCGTCGGATTCTCGATAACGGGATAGTCATCTCCGAAAAGGTCGCTGGTTTCGAAATAGTCGGATTCTTCTGTGGGAGGTTGCGGATCGCCAAACCCGGTGGCAATGACAGTTACCCGGAGCTCATCTTTCATGTTCGGATCAATTACAATCCCGAAATTAACATTGGCATTGTTGCCGGCGGCGTGGCGAATCGTCTGCGTGGCCTCATTCACATCAAATAAAGTAATATCGTGTCCGCCGGTTATATTAACGAGAACTTTCCTGGCACCGGAGATGCAATTGTTATTGAGAATTGGCGAGCTAATAGCCCGGGCGGTAGCATCGATGGCTCTGTTCTCTCCAGAACCACAACCGGTACCCATCAATGCCTCGCCCTTTTCAGACATAACGTTTTTTACGTCGGCGAAGTCGAGGTTTTTCAAGCCGGGAATGGTGATGAGATCAGAGATGCCCTTGGTGGCTTGCAACAGTATATCGTTTGCCATTGCGAAAGAGTCGTCCAAGAGAGTGGTCTTGTCCATAATCTCAATCAATCGCTGGTTAGGTATAGTGATAATGGAATCGGCGGCTTTCTTCAATGCCTCGATTCCGCTTTCGGCGTGCGCAACGCGTACCGGGCCTTCAAATTCGAAAGGTTTGGTTACAATGGCTACTGTCAGGGCGCCTAACTGGCAGGCGATTTCCGCTATAATGGGTGAAGCGCCGGTGCCAGTCCCACCACCCATCCCACAAGTTACGAAAACCATTTCGGCCCCTTGGAGCAATTCAACGATTCTGTCCCGGTCCTCCTCGACAGCCTTTCTGCCAATTTCAGGATTGGTACCCGCACCCTGACCTTTGGTGAGGCTCTTGCCAATCTGCAGTTTGATCGGGGCTTTGTTGGCTTCTAATGTTTGCAAATCGGTGTTGATGGCTATGAACTCAACTCCCGCCAGCTTTGCATCGATCATCCTATTGATGGCATTCCCTCCGGCGCCCCCTACTCCAACTACCTTCAAACGCGCATAAGCGTTGCTTTCAGCATCAAACTCAAATGTCATTTTTGAAACCCTCCGGTTTGATAGTTATCAATTTAAATCAAGGCCTCTTCCCGATTCCAAAAATGCGTAAGAAGGGCCCTAATATTTTTTCAAGAATAGATCCTTCATTGGAAGTAGAATCAAACTGATCCTGCTTCATTCCATAAAGGATCAAGCCAAGGCCGGTGGAGTTTCCGGGATCATCAGTGATTTCCATCAAACCCGTGAAACCTCTTGGTCTGCCGACCTTGACGGGCATATCGAAGATTTGTTCGCACAATTCTATAATCCCCGGCATAGCGGCTCCGCCTCCGGTAAGGACAATTCCGGTTGCCAATGTCTTGGCATAGTGCGTCCGACGCAAATCCCTTAAGGCCAAGCCGAATATTTCCTCGGCCCGAGGTTCAATAATGGCGGTCAGAACCGAGCGGGAGATTTCTTTCGAAGCACGGCCCCCGACACCAACAATAGGGATTTTGTCTTCCGAATTGACCAATGTCGAGAGGGCGCAGCCAAATTGGAGCTTTAATGCTTCCGCATTTTCAAGCGGCGTCCGCAAGCCGATGGCAATATCATTAGTTATGGATTTACCGCCCAGTTCGATGACGGCGGCATGGCGTATGGAGCCGTCATAAAACACGGCCAGATCGTTAGTGCCGCCGCCAAAGTCAATCAGCAGGCACCCCAATTCCTTTTCATCTTCAGATAAAACTGCTTCCGCAGATGCCAGAGGAGTAAGCACTAATTGCTTAACATCCAGTCCCGCCTTTTTAACGGCACGATACAGGTTCTGCACCAAGGTAACTGAAGCCGTGACGATATAAGCTTCTACTTCAAGGCGCACTCCGGAGAACCCGGTCGGGTCTTTAATTCCGGGCTGGTCATCTACGGTGAATTCCAGTGGAATCGTATGAATGATTTCTCTATCCATCGGGATGGCGATTGCCCGGGCCGCATCGATAGCACGCGCTATATCCGAGTGAGTGATTTCACCGGAAGCGCGTGATATTCCAATTACGCCACGGCTGCTAAGGCTTCGGATATGATCACCGCCGATGGCTACGAAAACCGAATTAAGTTCTACTCCAGCCATCGACTCAGCGTCGTGAAGAGCACTGCCGATGGCTTCGATGGTTTTTTCCAAATTTACGATTATGCCCCTACGGACACCGTCACAGGGAGCGGTGCCGATCCCGACGATTTTCATCTGTTCGCCGTCGGGCTCCGCCACTATTATTCTAACTTTGGAAGAGCCTATGTCAAGTCCGGCTATGATATCATTTTGCTTCAACCTGCGCTCCCTCATTATCTGGATACGTAACCTGCACAACATCCGCATGGCGCACATCTACCAGTGCAGGTGTTTGTTCCAGTTGATTTAAGTAGTCGATTACTGATTTCAGCTTGGAGATGCGCAATTCGAAATCTGAGAAACCAAGTGCCACCGCTATCTCTTTTGGTATGAGCGTGATTACTATCCCATAGATGCTATCCACGCGGATAGTGGAAACCATTTTTTTGAAATCATTATTTTTATGTTCCAATTCGTTTAAGAATCCGACCGCATATAATATCTGGATATCCCGGCAGAATTGGCCATCTTTCAACGTGAGATCATGCAACCCTACCAGCACTGGGAAATCTGAATTGTTATCGACATTCGACGGCGCCAGAATCCTGCCACTGGAGGAGAGGGCTAATAACCTGTCCGAGTTCACCCACAAAACCGGATGTTCTGCTTCGACTGACATACCGATTTTCATATCTATACGGCGGCGAAGCGTGACCGAGTGCGATTTTAGAACTTCGCAGGTGGATTTACCGACATCATCGAGGTCAACCGCATAAATATTATCGTATCCTGTTGAAAAGGCACGGATCGTGGTAGTATCCAATGATGCTATCTGGTCGCCATCGACAACTACCCCTCTTACCTGCAATCCGGAGCTGTTCATCGCCAGGATATACAGTCCTATGCATATTGCCAATCCTAAGGGGATGGCAATGATTAATTCCTTCAAAATCCTACCCATTGCTACGGAGCACCTCCAAAAGAGCGGTTCCGACCCTGGCAATATTTCCGGCGCCCACAGTAATTACTATATCCCCTTCAAGCAATTCACCGGCAAGAATGCGAGGAATCTCATCCATATTCGGGATATACTTAAAATCGGTATGACCCAGGCTGATCAGCACATCCGCTATCATTTTGCCATCGATGCCGGGGACAGGCTTTTCCCTCGAAGGGTAGATGTTGGTGACAATAACTTTATCCGCTTCCATTAAAACGGCGCCAAATTGCTTATAGAAGCTCCGGGTGCGGCTATAAAGATGCGGCTGAAAGATAACAACCAATCTTCTTTTGAAGGAGTTGCGGATCGCCTTTATGGTCGCATTCAATTCGGTCGGATGGTGGGCGAAATCATCGTAAATATCGATCCCGTTGATACTGCCTTTGAGTTCGAAGCGGCGTCGGACGCCTGTGAAGCTTTCCAGGGCATTCCTGGCCGCATCAAAGGAAATATCCAATTCCAGGGCCACACCCAAAGCCGCCAGAGCGTTTTTCACATTATGTTGACCGATGACTTGAAGCCTCAATTCGCCGGCCAATGTCTTCCCGATATAAACCTCCGAAATGCTCCCATTCGGTGAAAACCTCAAATTGCGGGCATTGATGTCGGCGTGGGGCAGTAGGCCATAAGTGAGCGTGTTTCGCTTGAAATCACCATACATTTCCTGCAATGTCGGGTCGTCCAGGCAAATTATCACACGTCCGAAAAATGGGACGCGATTTGCAAATTGCAGGAATGCTCCACGGAGGTCATTGAAATCGGCATAGCATTCCATATGCTCCGGTTCCAGATTTGTTATGACCGCAATGCTCGGTATCAAATCAAGGAATGAACGGTCGTATTCGTCTGCTTCCGCCACCAGATAATCGCTGTGTCCCATCCTGGCGCTGCTCCCCAATTTGGATAGGATGCCGCCAACAATGATCGTGGGGTCCAGACCCGCCTCCGAAAGGACTGTACCCACCATAGATGTCGTCGTAGTTTTGCCGTGGGTACCGGCAATGGCGATGCCGTATTTTACCCTCATCAATTCGCCGAGCATTTCCGCGCGACGAATAACGGGCAGTTTCAGTTGAATAGCGGCCATTACTTCCGGATTATCAGCGCTGACAGCGGAGGATATGATAACAGCATCACAATTATTTAGATTCTCGGACTTATGTCCGATACTAACCAGCGCACCCAGCTTCTTAAGGCGATCGACTACGGGGGAATCTGCAAGATCAGATCCCGATACCGGGTAACCCATATTCAAAAGAATTTCCGCAATGCCGGACATACCGCTTCCGCCGATGCCGACCATGTGAAGTTTCTTGATCTTGTTGAAGCGAAGAACCATATTATCTTTTCCGCAATAATTCCATGATTTTATTTGTGATCATTTCATTGGCATTCGATGAAAATGTTTGTCGTGATGCTTGGGAATATTTTTCTCTCAAGTCCTTGGATTCCAAAATGCGGGTCAACGCCTCCGCAAGATTTAGGGGTAATTGCTCATCATCTCTTATCATCATACCTGCGCCAAGGTTTTCGTAGTAAAGCGCATTGGCTTCCTGGTGATTGGCGGTGGCGAATCGGTAGGGAATTATTATCATTGGGACCGCCGATTTCGAAAGCTCCGCCAACGTAATGGCGCCCCCGCGACAAACAGCTATGTCGGCGGCGGAATAAACAGCATCCATTTTTTGGAAAAACGGATGGACGAGCGCGTTTACGCCCGCATTTCTGCAGGCAGAGGCCAATCTTTCCTCATCGCGACTTCCGCTTTGCCAAATCAGAAATAAATCCGTCCTGCCCTTGAAATAAATGGATAGCAAGGATTCCATCGCGGCATTGATTGACTGAGCACCCTGGCTGCCGCCGATGATAAGGACGTTGGTATTCGATTGGCTGATGCCAAGTTCCCGGCAACCTTCCGCCCTCGTGAGTGTCCCGATTTCGTCGCGAATTGGATTACCGGTAAATTCCAATCCTGACTTATTTTTGAGATGCTCGGCGGCCTGCGGAAAACCGAGAAAAGTATTCTGCGCCAATCTATTCAATAGTTTCGAAGCTAATCCTGGAATGCTATTTTGCTCTTGCAAGAAAAGAGGAATCCCTCTCAGAGCGGCGGCTACTCCCGCAGTTCCGGCGACATACCCACCTGTTGCGAAAACCAATTTGGGCTTTAGTCTCCCTAACACCATTAATGCCCTTAGGATCGTGATAGGATACCCGATGCCAAAACCAAGCACACCAAGCAGGCTTCTCTTCATCTTAATGGCTGGAATCAATTGCATATCATAACCATATCGTTTTATTAATTGTTCTTCCATAGATTTTGCACGACCGAGAAATGCGATGCTAACGCCGGGCAATTCCTTTGAGAGCCTGTTGGCGATAGCCAACGCCGGGAAGATGTGCCCTCCGGTACCACCGGCTGCGAATATTATATCCATTGAGTTTTGCCTTTTCCTGATTCGAGAAAGAATCCTGATCCTTTGCTACTGAAAGAATAATCCCGACCGCAATCATATTGGACAGCAGAGACGAGCCTCCATAACTGATAAACGGCAGGGTTAAGCCTGTTACCGGCAGCACCGCCAGAACCACGCCGATATTGATGAAGGCGCTCGCAGTCAATATTGCTGACATGCCAAAAACAACCAGCTTGGCCTCCAGATCCGCACACTTTTCCGCGATCCTGCAACCCAGATAAAATAAAATCAGGTAAACCGTAATCAATGGCAATGTAAGGATCATACCGGTTTCCTCGGCGATGACGGCATAGATAAAATCCGAATAAGGAACCGGTAGAAAGAGAAGCTTCTGGCCTCCCCCGCCCCAACCAGTCCCTATGATGCCGCCATTGCCCACTCCAATTAGGCCCTGCCTTACCTGATAGGGAGCTTCAAGAGGATTCTGCAATCCTGCAAGATACCCCACAATCCTATCCTTCTCATAACCGAATCCGAAAACCATGACGCAGATGACTATAATGCCAAGGGTTGCCAAAGCCAGAAGATGCCTTTTGCGGGAGCCGCCAATATAAAGCATAAAGCCCAATGAAACCGCCAGCGCCAGGGTGTTTCCTATGTCGGGTTCGATTATGATGAGTCCACATATAAATCCTGCCACCCCGGCCAGCGCAATAAATGATGTCAAATCGTTGATTTGATCCTCTACTCTGGCGATGGCCGATGCGAAAAAGAGGATGAGGGCGATTTTAGCCATCTCGGATGGCTGGAAATTTACCTGGCCAAAACTGATCCCCAAATGGACCCCCCTGATTGGTTCAAGAAACAGCACTAAAATAAGCAGGCCGGCGGTGATAGCCAATAGGGTGGGAGAAATATGCAATAACCTCTTAAAGCCGATTAAATAAGCTATGCCACCGCCCACGAATGCAATTAATAGCCAAAGGAGTTGGCGCTTGAAGTAATAAAGTGAATCATGCCTATTTTGATCCGCGCTATGCGAAGATGATGAGTAAACCATCAAACATCCGAATAGACTAATTGTAATTACCAAAACAATAAGGAGAAGGTCGAGATTCTTGCTAAATATGGCTCTCATACGCTGGCTTCTTGGTTATTCAAACGGTTGACTTCTTCCTTAAAAACATCACCCCGATGCTCGAAATTCCGAAACATATCAAAGCTGGCACAACCCGGGGAGAGGAGGACGGTATCGCCCTTCTGAGCCAAATGAGCCGCTTTTTCGACTGCCTCACCCATAGTGCCGGCATTATGGATGGGAGCCGCTCCTGCCAACTGCATCGCAATTTTATTGGCCGCCTCCCCGATCAATACCATCGCCCGCACCTTGTCTTTCATCTCGGCATTCAAAACCGTGAACTCTCCCCCTTTGTCTTTTCCGCCGGCAATAAGAATGATGGGGGTCGCAATGCTTCGCAAGGCCATCACGACAGCATCAACATTGGTGCCCTTGGAATCATTGATATAGGACACCCCATTAATTACCGCCACTCTTTCCAACCGATGCTCAACGCCTTTGAAGTTGCGCAAGGTTTTCCCAATTTGGGAAGCCGTCACGCCAGCCAGAGAAGCCGCCAAAGCGGCAGCCGCACTGTTGGCCAGATTATGGGGGCCCGGTATTCCGATATCTGAAATGGCCAAGACTACTTTTGGTCCATCGTCTGTTTTCAACATCAGATTTCCTGACCTGACATAGGCATCAGCCTTCTCATTAGCCTGGTTAGTGAAAAAGAGAATCTTCACTTCAGGTCTTGGCATAAATTTGGAAGATTCCGGATCGTCCGCATTGAGAATCAGATAATCGCCTTCTCCCATATTCTCATATATCCTGGCCTTGGCGATACGATAGTCCTCGATGGTTGAATAACGATCAAGATGGTCCGGAGTAAAATTCAAAATCATCGCAATTTTGGGCCTGAACCCCTCGATTCCTTCCAGTTGAAAGCTGGAGACCTCCAGAACTACGTGGCCGGATGGGTTGGTCCCGTCAACAAAGGACGCGAACGGAATGCCGATGTTTCCACCTACATTGCAGGCCAATCCGGCGTCGGCAAGCATTTTCCCGATGAGCGTAGTAGTAGTGGTCTTGCCATTAGAACCAGTTACGGCAATGATCGGCGCATTGCAAAACCACGAGGCTACTTCCATTTCAGAGAAGATCGGTATGCCGCGAGACCGCGCTCGAGTCAAGATATCAATATCCAGAGGGATACCGGGGCTGACCGCGATAAAATCTGCGCGAAGCAATTCATCACTATGCGCCCCTAATTCGCATCGGATGCCGCTTGCTTCCAGAAACTGCTTGTCCCTCTCAAGCTCCATATTATTCCGGATTTCACTTAAGAACACTTCCGAGCCGAGTTTTTTCATCAGGACCGCCAGGGCCTTCCCCGAGCGTGCCATTCCGAGGATTGCGATTCTTTTGCCTTTTATAACCTTCCTTGTCATCTGGGCAATTTACCTGATTTTGAAGGTTGAGAGTGTAATGAGGGCGAAAATTATCCCGGCGATCCAAAAACGGACTACCACCTTGGGCTCCGGCCATCCAAGCAATTCAAAGTGATGGTGAATCGGCGACATCCTAAATACCCGTTTTCCAGTCATCTTAAAGGAAACTACCTGAATCATCACCGACAAAACCTCAATGACAAAGACACCCCCAACGATGATTAGCAACACTTCTTTCTTGGTGAGGATGGCCAAAGTTCCCACTGCCGCCCCTAAAGAAAGGGCGCCGGTATCTCCCATGAATACTTCCGCAGGATGACTATTGAACCACAAAAAGCCAAGCGCCGAACCAAGCAATGCGCCGCAGAATATGGAAAGCTCGCCTGCGCCGCGAAGGTATTCGATGGCAAGATAATTGCTGTAATCAACTCGTCCCGTAATATAGGCGATAGCGGCGAAAGCCGCCGCGCAGATGCCCACCAATCCAATTGCCAGGCCATCAAGGCCATCGGTCAGGTTCACCGCATTCGATGATCCCGTGATTATCAAAGTAACAAAAGGTATATATAAGATACCAAAGGGGATGACCACATTCTTCAGAAAGGGTATTCCGGTGGAGGTGGTGAACTCCGGAGATGGGGGTTTGAGATATAGTATTATGCCGAGGATAAGGCCAAGGACGATCTGGCCCATAAATTTTTTTCTGGCTACCATTCCTTTGGGCTGTTTCTTAATGGCTTTTAGATAGTCATCAACGAATCCGACGATTCCCATCCAGATGGTGGTCAGCAGCACGAGATGAATGTAGGGATTAGTTAGATCCGCCCATAAAAGCGTAGGTATCAGAATTCCCATCAAGACTATTATTCCTCCCATAGTGGGAGTCCCTTCCTTCGAAAAGTGCGAGGCCGGTCCCTCGCGTCGTATGGATTGCTTAACCTGGTGTTTCTTCAGCGCCTTTATGATGGCCGGGCCAAGAATGAAGCAGATGAGCATGGCGGTTACTGTGGCATACGCCGCGCGAAACGTGATATATCGGAATATATTGAAAAAGCTGATATAATCGGTAAGGGGAATAAGCAAATAATAGAGCAAATTAAATCTTCCTTATCTTAGATTCAAATAACTCCAGGGCCGTTTCGAGTTTCATTCCTCGCGATCCTTTAAATAAAACTAAATCACCCGGCCTTGCTTCCGAATTCAGCAGGTAGGCGATATCGTGATGGTATTGGAAGTGGGAGGTCACTATCGCACTTCCGGATTTTGCCGCTTCTTCCCCCGAAAGCTTTGCCATTTCACCAAAAGTTATAAGATGATTTATTTCGGACCTTCCGATCTCATTGCCAATTTTCCGGTGATAAAATTCCGATTGATCTCCCAACTCCAACATATCGCCCAAAACCATAAATCGACGATTGGCTTTCAGCGAACCCAAAAGCTTGATGGCTTCCCGGACTGATTGCGGATTGGCATTATAAGCATCATTGATAATACTGATTCCGCCTATTTTATAAACTGTGCACCGCATCTCCGGAAGCCTCAGGGCGGGCAGGAGTGTAAGCGCCCTCTTAAAATCTGTCCCGTAGGCAACAGCCGCCGCCAAGGCTATGGCGCTGTTGGATACATTATGGAAACCGGGAATATTAAGTTCTACCCGGAAACCATTGATTTCGAATCGGGCATTCCCGATATCATTTATGGCGATATCGGTTATTCTGAAATCGGCTCCTGGCGCGGTCCCAACAGTCACATAGGGGCATTTGATGCTTCTCGAAAGCGAGACAACATTCTCATCGTCGATGTTTATCACCGCAGGCTTATTTTTCTCAGAAAGAAACTTCAGCATCTCCGCCTTGGCCCTAATCACATTTTCAAGGTTGCCCAGCCCTTCCAGATGAGCGGCGCTGATGTTATTGAGAACTCCAATCTCCGGTTGGGCGATTTCGCACAGCCGAGCTATTTCGCCCATGGCCGACATTCCCATCTCGAAGACCGCAACTTCCGTCCAACAATTGGCTTCAAAGATGGATAGCGGCAACCCATACAGATTGTTGAAATTTCCTTTGGTGCCGGTCGTGAAATAATCCTCGGAGAGGATTTTGACAATGAAATCTTTCACCGACGTTTTACCATTTGTGCCGGTTACACAAATTACCCTGCAACCCAATTTTTTGAGATACAATCGCGCCAGATTACCGAGGAATTCCAATGAATCCCTGACAACATAGATATTCGAGTGCCGGTCGCCGATATTGATTTGTTCCGTATCAAACGGGGTTTGAACCACAATCCCCGATGCTCCTTTCTGCACAGCATCTTGAACGAACAAATGGCCATCAGTGCTTTGGCCCTTGACAGCAATGAATAAATCGCCCGGCTTGAGGGTCCGAGTGTCAATGGAAACTCCTCTTACGGGAGTATCGTAAAGGGTGAAACCGTTCGATGGCTTCGCAATCTCTATAACTTCGCTTACAGGCATAAGCTCCATTAATCCTATCTTCCCGATTCCAAGAAATTTTTTATGACCTCTTCTTCCGAAAAATAGGTCCTGGTGGTTCCAAAAATCTGGTATTTCTCATGCCCTTTTCCGGCGATCACCACCGTGTCCCCGGGTTTCGCGATTTGAAGCGCCATCCGAATCGCTTTTTCCCGGGAGCTTTCCCGTAGATACTCAAAGCCCATTGGAAAACCGCTCTGGACTTGATTCAAAATCTCCTCCGGATCTTCAGTGCGCGGATTATCGGTGGTCAGGATGGCCAGGTCGGAAAATGAGGCCACTGTCTGAGCCATCGGCGCCCTCTTGGTCTTGTCTCTATCGCCTCCGCAGCCGAATACGGTTATTAGCTTGCCAGAAGTGAATTCCTTGCAGGAGGCGAGGAGTCGGGTGAGGGCATCCGGCGTGTGGGCATAGTCGATGATAATTTGATACGGCTGGCCATAATCCAGAATCTGCATTCTCCCCGCAGGAGGTTGGAATGACTCCAGTCCATCCTTAATCGCATTCAGAGAGATATCGCATTTAAGGCCGGCAGCGATGGCCGCCAGCGCATTCTCCGCATTAAATCGACCCGGCATACCGAGCCGAAGTTCGAGTTTTCCCGCAGGGGTGTGGATTTCCAGCAGGCTGCCACTGGGAGTAAAAGTAGCATCAATAATATGGACTTCAGCCGTTTTAGGATCACCATAGGTCATAACATCTAAACCTTGATAATTGGCGATCCTCTGGCCAAAAGGATCCGATATGTTAATAATTGCCGGCTTGCCGGCTCCCCGCAGATATTCGAATAATTTCATTTTGGCATTAAAATAATCGTCCATATCCTTGTGGAAATCGAGATGCTCGCCGGTCAAGTTCGTGAATATGCCCAAGTCGAATTCAATGGCGTGGACCCGGTATAAAACCAGCGCATGCGATGATACTTCGAATACCGCAGCGCGGCATCCGGCCTCAAGCGATTTCCTCAGAAGACGCTGAAGCTCTTTTGACTCGGGCGTGGTATTGAGAGTAGCTTCAAATGATTCCCCGATATAATTGCCCACAGTGCCAAACTGGGCAGTTTTGTGGCCGGCAGATTCCATAACCGATTTCACCATACTACAGATAGTGGTTTTGGCATTTGTGCCGGTCACTCCAATGATAGTCATTTCTGATGAAGGATGATTATAGAAAGCGGAAGAAACCTCCGCCAGCACTCTACGAATGGGCGCACACTCGATAAGCGGTCTCGCGCAATCGACATAATGCTCCGCTACCACCAATGATGCGCCTCCGGCAATCGCATGATTTACAAAATCAGCTCCGTCAGTTTTGAATCCCGGAATAGCAAAAAATATCATCCCGGGTTCAATTTGCCGCGAGTCATATTCAACGCCGGTGATAATAATATCATCAACTCCGTAGGGAAGCAACACCCCAGTGTCGGAGAACAGCTGGGCAACTGTCTGGTATCTGGTATCAGTCATTGAGATTTCCAATGCTCATCCTCAGCCGCATTTGATAAAATATTTCTGCGTCTCGCCGTCATTTATCGGATAGCATTCCAAAACAATCCCCGAATCGCCTTCAATTTCAACTTCATACCCTTCATGACGCAGCAGGAAGATGGCGTTCCTTAATGGCTTCCCTTTAATTTGTTCGCTCAGCTTGTCCGCGCCCGGCGAGGGCGTACCAAGTTCCCGAGCGAAATTAGCAACCGGTTGGACCGATGAACTGTCGGCGCCCTCCGCCGAACACAAATCGAGGCGAGGATCAAATCCTATTTCATTCTTCTCCAGCAATCGCTTTGACGAACAAAAGTATTCTTTCAGTATGTCCCTGAAAACTGGCGCCGCAGTGCTTCCTCCCATCCTTTTCACGGTAGGTTCGTCGAACACGATATAGCCGAGGATAACAGGGTTATCGGCGGGATAAAATCCAACGAAAGATGAATAGAACTTGTCATCGGAATAACCTCCACCTCCCGGTATAACCTTGCGGGAAGTGCCAGTTTTTCCTGCTATCTTGAGGCCATCTATTTTCGCTTGAACTGCGGTTCCGCTGTCAACCACTACCCCAAAGAATTCCATCATTGTGGCGGCTGTCTGCGGCGAGATTCCCCGCCGAACTTTGGTCGGTTTATTTTCTTTGATGATCTCACCTTGGGGCGATACAATGGTTTTCAGCAGATATGGGCGATAAAGTTCTCCACCGGCGCCAACTGCCGCATAAGCGTTGGCTAATTGCAGCGCGGTCACGGTCAAGCCATTCCCGAAACTGACGGCGGCCTGTTCAAGCTCCGACCAGGTTTCCGGGTCATGAATTTGTCCCGCTGATTCTCCCGGGAGCTCAATGCCGGTCCTGGTATCGAATCCAAAATCGATCATCATCCTATAGATGGCATCGCGGCCCAGCTTAAATGACATTTTAGTTGCCGCGACATTGGAGGAATACTCCACTGCTTTGCGCAAGGTTACGCAACCCATCTTATGGGCATCGGTGATGCATTTCGGGCCAATGCAAAATTTGCCGCCCTGGCAATCAATGATTGTTGAAGGCGTGTACTTTCCCGAGTTCAATGCCGCCGCCACTGTAACCAATTTATAGGTCGAACCCGGTTCATACACATCCGAGATAACCACGTTTCGCGTCGCAGACACATTCTCAGGAAAATATTGACCCATGGCCAGAATCTCGGAAGTTCCCACCCCAAGAAATACCCCGAAAGCCCCTTTCGCCTGAAATTCCTCGACACCGGCTTTAAGTTTCTGGCACAAAATATCCTGCAGATTAGCATCGATAGTGAGGATGATATTATCGCCGCCATCCTGAATCGAAGCATAGCTTCCATCCAAATCAAATTTCCGCCCCTTCCGATCACGATTTACTCTGATTTCCTTATCCTGACCCTGAAGGTATTTATCAAATGCCAATTCCACCCCGCCGATACCCCTGCCATCTATGTCGGTGCCGCCAAGAAGATACAGCCAATCGTTCCCGTTTCTATAACCCCTCTTCTGCTCGGCGGTGATATAGACCCAACCAAGATTCATCTGTTGGACTCTGTCTTTTTCTTCAAGAGTTATCGCTCGGTCCACCCAGCAGAATTTTGTATGTTTGTTAAAGCGCTCCAGCAATGTTGAACTGGGGATGTCACAGGCGGCCGCTAATTTGATGGCGGTCATTTCATGATTACTAATCGAATCAGGGATAGCAAAGATTGAGGATGTTGGGATATTCCAGCTCAATGCCTCACCGGTTCGATCATATATATTTCCTCTGCTTTCTCTGACATGCAACTTGGCGGTTTGATTATCAACTGCAAGCGCCCTAAAACTCTCATGCCTGAAGACCGCAATTTCAATATTTCTCAAAATCAGTATTCCCCAGAAAGCCGCCATAATGAGAAGCGGAATTCTCAGCCTCCATGAAAGGTCCCGTCTGGGTTTGGATCTTCTATTTAAGCGAATCCGCATTCGATGGTTGCCCAATGTCCAAAGCATTTCTAAACCAATCTAAAACCAAGTCCGATGATCGTTTCACCCAATCAGGTTTCGCACTTTCAGCCTCAATTACCCAGTGCAGATGAACTACCTTATCAGGAGGAGGAAATCCGAAATTAGAGTCAGGGATAGACTTCTGCAGGTTATCCAGCGAGCAGAAATTGGCAACATCCAATTCAAGCTGCCGGTTTTCTTCTTGCAACCTTTTTTCTTCATCCCGTAATTTTTGCTCGAATATGAGCATTTCACGAACCTTTTGACTCTGATATAAATAGAAAAATGCAACCAGGAACATCCCGATTATTCCTGAAACCAACTTGAAGGTGAGATTAAATCCTCGTCTCCGGGTCCTACGATTATTCCTCTTAACCATTGCTTACAATAACCATCTCCGCGGCTCGGAGTCTGGCGCTTCTGGCCGCGGGATTGACACTCTGCTCATCTGCTGTAGGTCGGACCGGCTTCGGAGTAAGAATTTTCAAATACTTTCCTTCCGCCGCTCTCCGGGGCAAACGATTATCTCTCAAAAAACCTTTTACGATTCTGTCTTCTATTGAATGATATGATATTACCACCAACCGGCCCCCGGATTGAAGATGCATAAAGGCCGCCGGCAGTCCATTTTTCAGCTCTTCAAGTTCATTATTAACCGCTATCCTGAGCGCCTGAAAACAGCGGGCTACAGATTTGAGTCGCTGGTAGCCCTTGACCACTCCATAAATAATGTCTCTCAATTGATAGGTCGTTTGAATCGAATTTTTCTGACGGTATCCTGCAATTGCCTTAGCGATTTTTCTGCTGAATCGCTCATCGCTGTTTCGAAAAAGCAAATCGGCCAATTGCTTCTCAGGAAAATCATTAACAATCCGAGCGGCAGTAAGTCTATCGTGAGGCGACATCCTCATATCGAGTGGTCCATCAATCATATAAGAAAAACCATCATCGGCGTTCTTGAGCCTTGAGCTGTTAAGTCCCAGGTCAAATAAAAAACCGCTATATGGTTTCTCTTTTTTATCCAATATCTTTGATTCCATTTCTCCAAAAGTGCTAAGCGCCAATTCAACCTGATTTATATGATTACTTAAATTACTCCTGGCGGAATCAAGGGCCCGAGGATCGCGATCTAATCCCAGAATGCTTCCCCCGTGAGGCCCGATGATGCGCAATATAGCTTTTGAATGCATACCGTCACCGAGCGTGCAATCCACATACTTGCCGGCATAATCCCACAGCAGGTATTCCAAGACTTCCGTTGTCATTACCGGTATATGCGGCATTCTTCAAATCACCCCTCCAGATTCAAACCTTCCGCAATTTCAGCAAATGATTCTTCAATTTCGAATAATTTTTTATTAAATAATTCTGGACACCAGAGCTCTATATATGATATCATTCCGTGAATGATTACCGAGCGCTCAATCCGAGCAAATTTCAGTAAGTTCTGGCTAATCTTGATTCGTCCCTGAGCATCAATGGTTACTTCCGAAACATCAGTAAGAAAACACCTCTTGAAATCCCTTAGCTTTTGCTGGGATAAGTCAATTTTGTCTAATTTTTGTCTTATTTTGACCCATTCCTCTTCGGGATACACTCTTATGCAACCATCGAGTCCGCGAACCAGTACAAATGGTTCGTTTTTAGCGGAATCCCCTCCACGACGGAATTTGGCGGGGAACTTCATCCTGCCCTGGGATTCGATCTTATTAGTAATTGTACCTAAGAAATTATATTCAGACAAGCCAGAATTTACCTAAATAATCCATTTCAATCCTATTTAATCCAAGAATAACGTTTCGTCAAGCGAAAATCGCTTGAAAAAGTAAATATTTCTAATATCCCTTATGTGATAGGATTGCGAATGCTTATATAGGGTGGTTCCTATACATTTGGGGGGCAATCTCAAAAATCGCGAATATCGGGGGCGTCATAATTTGAACAGCTACTTTCTAACCCTCCAAGTATCATAATAATAGCGGTGGTCAAACAATTCCCCCGGTCATATTGGGCAGACGGCATTTTTATTGCGAAAACCTTTGCTAGAAATGTCTGGAAATTAGTTTCGAAGGAGGGGGAAAATGAAATATTCAGACCTTTTTGCTAAAATAGGGGAAGTCACAGTATTGATGGCATTGGCAATTGTCTTATTTGCTGATCCAGCTTATAGTTCTGTTATTGAACATAGTATAAATTTTGATCCGATGCTTCTGGATATTCGAGATTCCGGATTATATACGGAAGTTACTATCCGGGACTGCGATAAGACCTCTGAACCTGGGAAACCAGCGATACCGTATCTGATAACCAAGATATTGATTCCGGCCAATGAAGATGTAGATTCCATCGCCATTGCTTGCGATTACAAGCCTGTTGAAAGACCAATTCTGGTCAATTTTGCTCAACCTCCCGAGAAAACTTCATTATTGGAAGCGCCTCCTATACAGGCCACCGCGGATGAGGAAACATACTCCTCAAAAGACAGGTATCCTCAAGAGAATTATATCATTATTGACCGTGGATATTGGGGTGCCAATCATATCATCTCATTACAGGTTTTCCCGGTAGTATATTATCCCGGCTACCGTCGATTGGAAGTGTCCTCAAACATTAAAATCGTCGTTTATACTGGCACTTCAAATAATTGTCCGGATATTCTTTATAATGCGCGTCCCATTCCAGCCGAGCTGCTTGCCAATGTAATAGATAATTATGAAACGAGCATCCAATATGCTAATGTTATTCACCAGCCAATCCTGGAACTTCCAATTCCTTATTCTCCACCTGTGAATAATTATCTTGAATACGAATATGCGGTAATCACCGATGAATCTCTCGTAGAAAGCTATCGAGGGCTTGTCGATTGGAAGATGAGGAGAGGATTGGCCGCTGGAATCATCACGGTAGAAAGGATAGATGCTGATTACGCCGGGGTCGATCTCCAAGAAAAAATCCGCAATTATATCAAAGATGCCTATCGGTTCAATTTGACCTGGGTGCTTTTGGGCGGTGATGAAAGCATCATACCAATTCGTTATGCTTATCATTTGGAAGCCTCTGAAAATCCACCATTAATGGAGCAGCAGATTTGCGATCTTTATTATTCCGATCTCACCGGTGATTGGGATGTTGATGGTGATGGTGTGTATGGTGAGCCGAACAGCGATAGGCCTGATATCTATCCCGAAGTTTATGTGGGCAGGGTTACCGCGACGACTCCGGAGGGGGTGGAGGCCTACGTTAAGAAGCTAATCCAATATGAGCGTGATCCTGGGAATGGCGACAATTCTTATGTTACAAGATCTCTTTTCATCAGTGCTGACCAGATGGTTGATGCTGGCCAACAGGTCCTTCTCGGTAATGAGATGCCACTCCAATTCTCGGTCGATACTACTTCTTTGGCGGAGAGGTCTGACGGTTATAGCGCAAATCCGGTCAGCCCCACAGGCCGTCAGGTTATCGAAAAAATGAATGAAGGATTTGGGTTTATTTCGAATTTGAATCATGGGAGCCCGATGCACTATGCATCAAAATCCAGCTACTATAATCAGGCG
>Ga0210044_10003819_pt1 | contig 21386 bp, 19 predicted proteins | sample CryGey13umfilter_2_FD_183959 | JGI IMG/M metagenome (GOLD analysis project Ga0210044, IMG submission 183959) | Groundwater microbial communities from aquifer in Utah, USA - Crystal Geyser 4/9/14 3 um filter (SPAdes) (version 2) | ecosystem: Environmental > Aquatic > Deep subsurface >... | reverse complement strand
CTGTGGCGGTGAAAGCAGCGACAGGTGACCTCATCGCCCTTATTGATTCCGACAATATTCTCCCTAATATTCATTGGCTCTCCGATATGGTGCAACCTTTTACTGACAAAAGCATTATTGTCTCCGAACCAATTCTTTATACTTACCGCCCGCAAGATCCACTCCTTACCCGTTACTTTGCCTTATTGGGTATGAACGATCCCATCTGTTTGTTTATCGGTAATTACGATCGCTTTTCATATATTACCAATCGCTGGACAGATCTCAAATTTCCTGAGGTGCGGAAACACGGCTATCTGGAAGTAACCCTCAATCGCGAGCCAATACCAACCATCGGCGCCAACGGCACTATTTTTAGGAAAGAATATCTCCAAAAAGCCACCAAGCACTCAGATTATTTATTTGATATCGATATACTTCTCAAACTCATCCGCTCAGAAGGGGCTGTCAAGATCGCCAAAGTAGACACTGGTATCATACATACTTTCGTCGAAAACGACGCCGCCAAATTTTTCCGTAAACAACTCCGAAGGATCAACGATATGTCCTTCCACAAAGCCAAGAAAAATCGAGCTGTCGACTGGGAAGGCTCGTTTATGCCAGGCATCCTTAAATTTGTTTTTTCTTCCTTGCTAATTTTCCCCATTCTTTATCAGACCACCATCGGATACATCAGAAAACCAGATCCTGCCTGGCTCTTTCACCCCGTTGCCTGCTATGCTACCCTATTTATCTATATTTATGGTTGGATTCGAGGTAAAATTGCTCCAGCGGAATCCAACCGTGAAAAATGGAAACAATAAATATAGGAGTCTTGACTTATTCACTATTTCTCATCTAAAACCCAATAGCCTAATAAATATTAATAAAAGTCAAAATAATGAAAGCACTTATAACCGGATCGGGTGGTCTAATAGGTTCTCAGGCAACAAAACATTTTATTGATGAAGGTTTTGATGTTGTGGGCATAGATAACAACATGAGAGCTTATTTTTTTGGAGAAGAGGCAAGTACAAAATGGAACGTGGACAAACTCAAAGGCGACTTCAAAGATAAATATACACATTTCAACATAGATATCAGAGATTTTGAAAAACTTGAAGAAATTTTTAAGAAATATAAATTTGATTTAATCATCCACACCGCTGCACAACCTTCACATGACTGGGCTGCTAAGGAACCTATGACTGACTTTGGAGTTAATGCGAATGGTACTCTAAACATGCTGGAAAATTTCAGGAAACACTCTCCGGAAGCAGTCTTTATTTTTACCTCCACCAACAAGGTCTATGGGGATACCCCCAACTATCTTCCTCTGATTGAGAAAGAAACCAGATATGAAGTAGATCCAAAACATCCTTTTGCTGAAAGAGGAATCGATGAATCTATGAGTATTGATCAGAGTAAACATAGCATTTTTGGTGCTTCAAAGGTTGCGGCAGATGTAATGGTGCAAGAATATGGCAGATACTTTATATTAAAAACCGCCACTTTTAGAGGCGGCTGCCTTACTGGACCATCGCATAGCGGGGCTGAGCTTCATGGCTTCCTAGCTTATTTAGCTAAGTGTATTGTCACGGGTAAGAAGTACACCATCTTTGGATATAAACAGAAACAGGTACGGGACAATATTCACTCATACGATCTAATCAAAGCCTTTCATGAATTTTATAAGAGGCCAAGAGTGGGTGAAGTTTACAATATGGGAGGTTCAAGATATTCAAACATATCTATGATGGAAGCTATAGATAAACTTGAACAGATTTCAGGCAAGAAGGCTAACATCGATTATCTGGATAAAAATAGAGAAGGCGATCACATCTGGTACATTTCTGATGTAAAAAAATTCCAAGATCATTACCCAAAATGGAAATACAAATATAACATTGATATGATCTTGGAAGATATCGTTAAACATGGACATTTCGAGAACTAAAGTCGTAATTGCCACCCACTCTCTTGTGTACGGAGCTCCACAGGCTCTCCGGGAGTATTTAATGCTAGAAAATGTAAAAGAGTTATTGTTTATTTCTCATCCTCTTCAGATCGACGGTTCAAGATCAACTTCGGAAACAATTATAAAAGGAAAAAGTAGTAAAACTCAAACAAGTCGACTAAGAACTAAAACACCAATTCTAAACTATATTATCGAGTCGGTTCTAACTTTTCGTTGGGTTTTTAATAAAAAGACAACATATGACCTTTATGTAGGAGTAGATCCTCTGAACTGTGGAATTGGAGTAATACTTAAAAAACTTGGCAAAGTAAAAAAGCTTGTTTATTACACAATTGATTACGTCCCGAAAAGGTTTTTAAATCGAGTACTAAATAATATTTATCATCATATTGATAAACTTTGCGTGTCAAACGCTGATGAAACATGGAACGTTAGTAATAGAATCGCTGAGGGGAGAGAAAAAATCAGAGGCTTATCAAGAAAAACATACAACAAACAAAAAGTCGTCCCTATTGGGGTGTGGATAGATAGGGTTAAGAGGCTACCCTTTGGGAAAATAAAAAAAAACCAACTTTTGTTTGTCGGCAATCTCCTCGAAAAACAGGGGGTACAGATCGTCTTAGACTCAATTCCGGATATAGTAAAGAAACTTCCAGATTTTCATTTTTTAGTAGTTGGTGGAGGGGAGTACGAATCGACATTAAAGCAAAAGGTCAAGATGCTAAAGCTGGAGAAGCATGTCACCTTTACCGGCTGGATAAAGGAAAGGGAAAAGCTAGACACTATAATGGCCGACAGTGCCGTTGCCATAGCCATGTATGATAAGAAGAAAGACACTTTTACCTACTACGCAGATCCTACCAAACTAAAAGACTACTTATCCGCAGGACTACCCGTTCTCCTTACCGAAGTACCATTTAACGCTCATGATTTAGAAAAAAACAATTGCGGTATTATTATCAGGTATGATAAACAAGATATTTCAAAGGCGGTAATTACTATTTTAAAGGACCAAGAAACGCTAAAAATATATCGGCAAAATTCAGTTTCGTATGTTAGTCAGTTTGGCTGGAGTAAAATTTTTGCAGAAGCCTTAAAACAATTTTTACAATAATGAAGGACCTAATTGCCAAGATCAAAATGTATGGAGTTCTAAAATCGTTTAATTTTTTTCTTTCGGAAGCTAAGTACAAACTCAGACAGTTATCTTTCTCGTCCTACAGCCAGCGAGAAGAAGATCTCGTGATTGATCGCCTGCTTAAGTACAAAAAAAGAGGATTCTACGTCGATATTGGGGCAAACGATCCACACAGATTTAGCAACACTAAAAGATTCTACTTAAAAGGGTGGAGAGGCATTAATATCGACCCTAATATGGACAGTATCGAAAGGTTTATGAATTCACGTCCAAAAGATATCAATTTAAATATTGGAATCAGCGGGGAAAAGTCCAAAATAATTTTTTTCCGTTTCTTTCCCGACACTTTATCAACATTTTCACCGAACTTAGCTAAAGATTATGTAAAATCAGGATATAAAAAAATCAAAGAAGAATATATACAGACATTCCCTTTGGCAATGGTTCTAAAAAAATATGCTGGGAAAAAGAAAATTGATTTTTTGTCTGTGGACACCGAGGGTTTTGATGAAAAAGTTTTAAAAAGTAACGATTGGAAAAAATACAAACCCAAAATTATTTGTGTTGAATCAAATAAATCAGGAGAGAGCAAAATAAATAATCTCTTAAGGGAAAACAAATATACACTCGCGTTCGATAATGGCTTAAATTCTATTTATGAAGCGCAAAATTAAATCATTTTCCTGTCACCAGGGTGAAATGTTTGACTCGTATGTAATAAAGGTAAATGACAATTTCATTAAAAACCCTGGTTTAGCTGAAGAGATTGAATTTAAAACATTTCTTGAATTCTTTTCTCCAAAAAAAACAGAACAGATCCTTGATTTAGGCTGTGGGTATGGTAGATATTCTTTAAAAATGGCAAAATATGTTAAAAAGATTTTCGGTCTTGATGTATCTGCTAAATCAATCCAAATTTCCAAAAAAATTGCCAAAAAAAATGGTATAACAAACTATCGTGGCATAATCTCTGATTTTTCAAAACCGTATATTAAAGGGTTCGATACTATTTACTCTATAAACACCTTCCACCACATAGATGATATAGATTCTTTTCTGGATAACATCAAATTAAGTCTTAGAAAATCAGGTCGTTTGGTCCTTTTTGAATTTAACCCATTGAATCCGCTCTTTATTCCTTTTTTGATAAAAATAAAACAGGTTAAGAGCCATTTTAATACTAGTTACATCAGAAGTAATCTGCCAACACTCGAGTTATTATTAATAAAACATGGATTCCGGCGAACAAAACTCAAAAGATATGCTTTTTTCCCAACTTACCTCTACAACAAGTATTTCTTTGTTAAAAAATTAAATGAGTGGCCGTGCATGTTCCCTTTGATCAACTGGTTTTGTGCCTTTCACATGCTGGAATATAAAATATAAAACAAATGAGCCTAGACAAAAAAACTATCTTGAAATATATTTGCTGCCCAATCTGCAAGTCTGACGTCAGCCAAACAGGAACTAGACTAACATGCAAAACTTGTGGAAAAATATTTACAGTTTCGAATGGTTATGTCAGAATGATGTCTGATTCTACTAATGACATCAAACTATCAATCAGAAAGTGGGACGAGCTCTACAAGAAACAATTCGATGATCAAACTTTTTATCAGGATTTTAAGGTGTACAAAGAAAGATACTTTGACTCCGTCTATTCACAAATAAAATTAGAAAAAAAGCTTTCAAAAAACTCAATCTATTTAGAGATCGGTTGCGGACCATTCTTTATTGGACAATTAATAGCAAATGAATGCAAGATGATTGTCGGAGTCGATTTTTGTCCTCACGCCTTGATGATTGCCAAAAAAATGCTTGATGAAAAAAGTATAAAAAATTATCTTTTGATACAAGCTGATATCCTAGCACTACCTGTTAAGTCAAACACGGTGGATCTTATTTATGGGGGAGGTGTGATCGAACACTTTAACGATACAAAAAAGTGTCTTTCTGAGTTATATCGGGTCACTAAACAAGGCGGCGTATCTATAAATACCGTCCCATGTTTAAACATTGGTTCATTAACCTACCGACAAGTGTGGGGAAATATTCCTAATTTCCCGGTTTTACGTCAGTTTGCAGAATTTATTCATATCCACATACTTAGGGGTAAACATATGGTGTTTGGGTATGAGTTATCATTTTTGCCAAGTCATCTTACAAAACTCCATACTGAGGCTAAGTTTAGAAAAACTACTGTAAAAAACTTTGAAATCGAGCCAGAATTCAACTTTATACCCAAAACTATGAGAGCACCATTTGTTTACTTGGCTAAAAAATCTCCTTTGTTCTGGCCCATGATTAAGGTTTCTGCATTCAAATGACAAAATTTATCTCAAGAACTAAAAATCCCTCGGTGTCGGTGATTAGCGTTAACTTCAACGGTGAAAAGTGGCTTCCTGGTTTTTTTAAATCGATACGAAATCAAAAAGGGGTCAATGTTGAAATGATATTTGTCGACAATAATTCTAACGACGACAGTCTTAAAATTACCCAGAAACTATTTCCCAAGGCTAAAATAATTCAAAACAAATCAAATCTCGGTTTCGGCAAAGCAAATAACCAGGGGGTGGAAATAGCATCTGGAGAAATTCTGTTTTTCCTAAACACGGATATAGAGATTCCGGATCCGTACGTACTTAACAAAATGGCCAAATATCTTTTGGACAAAAAAGTCTTTATCCTCGGTCCAAGGATCGTTGACTTTGATGGGTTCGAGGTAACCCGCGGAAAAAAGATGGGTTTAGATATTTTTTCCTCACCTGGATTGTCTAAGAAGCTATTTTATATTGATGGTTGCTCTATCATGATCAAAAAAAAAGACTTTATTGACTTAGGAAAATTTGATGAAAAGTACTTTATGTATAGTGAGGATATTGACTTAAGTTGGAGGGCAAGGTTGTTTGATAAAAAGTTGGCGGTTTATGACGAAGTTTATATCAAGCATTTCGGAGGTGGATCATCATCATCTACTCATCTATTATCCAAAACCAAGCACACGGTTCCTCAGTTTAGGCGCTATGAGGTCGAAAAAAATAATTTGAGGAATATACTTAAAAACTATCAATTCCTGACACTTATTTTCATTTTACCCCTATTTTGCCTATTAAACCTGGCAGAGGCCCTATTATATCTAATGACAAGACAACCAAGGGTTGCTCGCAAAATAACCAGTTCTCTATGGTGGAACTTCATTAACATAGATGATACTCTAAGGGAAAGGATCATTATTCAAAAACGTAGAAAGGTTAGTGACTGGGAGATTGTTAAACAGATGACTTTCTTACCAAACAAACTTGTTACTTTTTTCTATATTGGTATCCCAAAAATAATCTGACAAGAATCCAAACACCATTCAACCATATCTGGCTAGACCTGGAAGCTAAGTTGTTGTATCGTTTATTTAGACCACGTATGAAAAGAGTTTTAAAGTCAAACATTTCCATTCTAATACTATTTTTCGTTCTATCTATCTTGGTATTCTGGAAACTTTTTTTGTTATCGTCAGGAGAACGCCTTTACCTTACATCAGACTTTGTACATTATTGGAACATTCTTTTCTATGCAGTTAAATACTCCCTGAAAGATCTTTTTTTTGATCCTTACCAGTTTTTGGGGTCCTCCCTAATTGGCAGGGTCGATCTGGGAATTTTTTACCCACCGGTACTTCTCATGGTTTTGGCAGGCAAATTACTTTCCCTAAACCCATTTAGTTTTTATGTAGCACTCGAGTTCCTCGCCGTACTACATATTGGTTTAGCCGGTTTTTTTGCTTATATCCTTGCTCGAAAATTCATAAACAGCTTCATCGGTTCATTATTGGCTGGCATAACCTTTGCTTTTAGTGGCTATTTCTTCGTATCGATAAACGCATTATCATTGGTAAACTCGTCTGTCTGGTTACCGGCATACTGCTTCTTTCTGGTTAGCTTCATTCGTAAGAAGCACTTTGGTACCTTACTGGGAGCGGCGGTCTCTCTAGCCATGAGCTTTTTGGCAGGCATTCCACAAATTACCTTGTACACATTTCTCTTCGGAATACTTCTTTCTGTCTGGGAGTTTGTTCACAAGAAAGAGGTCGATTTTAGAGCTAAAACCCGTGCTGTTATATCAACACAGGTCATTATCTTGTTTATATTAGGAGTAATCATCTCAATTCCGCTATTTTTTCAATTGCCTGCATCTTCTAGGTCGAACAGAAATACCATGAGCTATACGAATACGGCGCTTCAGGGAAGCATCTCACCGATATTTGTCACCGATTATTTCATTCCGCACTTTTTTGATACCGAAGAGAATATTGTCAAAAGTTACTTCTCCCAGAACTATCTTGGGGTCATTTTTGTGATTTCCATGATACTCTTCCCTTTTTTAATCAAGACAAAAAAGAATTATTTTTTCTTCTTTTCCTTCTTCCTTTTCCTAATTTTAGGTATGGGAGGGGAGTCCCTACTCCATGATTGGTCTTACCTCTTTGTACCTGGAGTAAAGCTGTTTAGAAATATCTCAAAGTTAAACCTACTGGTGTCTTTATCCGGTGCGATGGTGGTCGCAATGGTGACAGACAGACTTATGAACCTTACTCAAACCCTGAGAAGGAAAATCAGTACCGTGCTACTACATCTCTCTTTGATTTCAATGTTTGTGTTTGGGATGCTCGTGTCCCAGCCGCTGATTAACTTTAGAACTTCATTGGCTCAGAACCCACCGGCGGCCCAAGAAATTTCGCTTTTCAAAAAACAATCAGAAGATATTCTACTGCAAGGTTTATTTTTTGCGGTAATCATAATTGCTTTGCTCTACTTAGTGAGATCAAAGAAAAATACCTTCCCTGTTTTTCTCCTCTCTTTATTTGCCGTCGTCGACATTACTCGCTTCAACCACCATGTTCCGCAAAATAATTCTCCGCTAGACCCCGCTAGGGCATATAGCCAAAACTCATATCTCAGCTATTTAATAACCGACAAAGATATCTTTAGGGTATCCTATCCATCAGGTCCACTCCCCGCAAACTATGCCCCAGAAGTTGTTGAGGTCGAAAATTTAGGCGGGTATTCTTCACTTATTCCCGAAGTCTCTAGTAATTTACAACAACTTCTCGCGAAGCACGCTCAAACAGCCTCTTATTCCAAGATTGCTGGATTTATGAATCAAAAGTATGTTGTTTCAGACGAAACTTTTAACTGGCCCGGATACAAACAGGTTTTTACCTACAAAGTAAGCCCTGAAGACACTGACTATTTCTGTCCAGGATCAGTAGCGTGGGTACCCTGCCCCCCTGGTAAAATATTTTCCGTCTATCAAAACACAGATTATTTCAAAAGGATAGAGGTACTACACAACCCCGAAGTTGTAATTGAAAATAGTAAAGATGCTCAGCTCAGGCTTGTCGAAAAGTTCGCCCTAGAGGGAAAAGATTTCCGTAAATTTATGGTCGCCTCAGATACAGTCCAGTCTTCACAAACAATTCGCTCATACGCCCCCCAATTACCACCGGTATTTTCTGCCAGCGTAGAAGCCGGTTCTGAGGATACTCTTTTAATATCCATGCCTTTCGACCAAAACCTGCTATTATTCGTAGACGGCAAACTGGTAATATATAACAGGGCAAACTACGGTTTCATCTCCTATACATTGCCAAAAACTTACGCCCTCAAGACAACAACAGTGTCACTTTCAACAAAAATATTCTAATCATACATGGAAGTAATTAAAAAATTCTACAATAAAAATATTAGAGAGGTATCAAAGCAAAATGGTGGAATAACCGCTCGACGATCAAAAATAATAGGTGACTGGATAAATACGTCCAAGGTAATACTAGATGTTGGTTGCAACGATGGGTCTGAGAATAAATATCTATTGGGTCATGGTAAAAAAATATTTGGAATTGATATTTCAGTGCAGGCAGTTAAACGTGCTGTCGCAGGCGGAATTATTGCAAAAGTTTGCGATATCTCTACCGAGAAAATCCCATTCCCAAAAAACAAATTTGATTGCGTTATTGCTGGCGAAATAATTGAACATATTATAGATACCGACGATTTTCTCCTTAAATTAAGATCAGTACTTAAGCCTAAAGGCATACTTGTAGTTACTACTCCGAATCTTGCCTCTCTGGGTAGAAGATTGTTGCTTTTATTAGGGAAAAACCCATTTATTGAAACATCTTTAAAACAAAAAATATGGGGATCTACTCCGGTAGGACATCTTCGGTATTTCACAGCAGAGTCACTTAAATCTTTAATCGAGGCAAACGGCTTTTTGGTTCAAGAAATTACTTCGGACTATTTAGCCATGGGACCAGTAGTTAGTGCCTATCTTGGGAGGTTGTTTCCAACTCTAGGGTGGAGGTTAATATTAAAAGCTAAAAAAAGATAGCAGTGAAACACACTTCAGCCTTTTTGATATTTCTATTTGTAGCATTTTTGCTTATTCGAGGCTTTATCGGAGGAATCGTTGCCGGCGGAGAATCTTACTTATATGTCAATCCAAACTATTTAAACTTTTTCTACTCTTGGGAAGATAAATTTAATTTTGGACAAGCTTCGGGAAATCAGAATAATTTTGTTCTATTTGGAATATTTTGGAGATTACTAGAAAGAATCCCAACGATTCATCCTTCTGTCATTTTTATTTTCTTATCGTTCTTTCTGAGCAGTGTTGCGTTCTATATTCTCTGCATTTCTCTATTTGGCAAAAAAAATGTCTTTTTGTATATTCCTGGCGCTCTGTTATATTCCTTTAATACTTTCAGGCTACTTGGTCCTCTAAACGAGAGGCAGAACTTGCTATTCGTATCTTTGCCAATATTTATACTATTATATTGGAAAATCTGTGAAAGTCGGAGGTGGATTCATATCTTTCTGCTTGGATTGCTTTCAATTGCTACCTCTTCCATGGGAGGAAATCTTCCGGTCTTTATAATTCCGTACTTACTTCTATTTTTTATGTTCGTCTACTACCTAGGGATTTATCTCAAGTTCAGAAGTGAGAAAATAATTAACTTTGTAGCAAAAAACATTTCACTAGCTTTCATCATAATTTCCATAAACTTATTTTGGCTAGTTCCGCTCTATGTTGGTCTCGTTGCTCAGTCTAAAAGTCTCTTTGCAGGATCAAACAATTTTATTATTACCGCCAGTGGCTACTTTCTTGATCATTTCCGTTTTATTGGATCATGGGCGTGGAGAAATGGACACGCAGGCGCCGAGTACTATCCGTCATATACTGTCTTTGATAGTCCTTTGTTTCTAGTCTTGACACTAGAAATACCTTTATTGGCACTCTCAGGACTAGTGTTCCTGGATAGAGTTGTAGATCAATCTCGGCGACGTCTATTAACGTTTACGGCTATCATCATTCCGGTGTCCTTATTACTTTTGGCAGGCGGGAAGGGACCTCTCGGTTTTATCTTTAATCACCTTTACAACGAAACCTTTTTCTTTCGAATATTTAGGGAACCATTCGCCAAGTTCACCCCCATGTTTATCATTGCTCTATGTATTTTTTTGACATTTGTTCTCCAAATAATATTCTCAAAAGCGAAACCGCTTTGGAGATATATCATTTTCATCTTAGTTACCGTGACAATTCTAATCAACGCCTACCCGTTTTTCGTGGGACAAGCAATACCGGTCAAAAAATGGATTGGTGGTCGAGGAGGTAACTTAATTAAAATTCCGGAATACTGGTCAGACGCCAAACAATTTCTGGAAAAAGATCACTCTGATAGGAGATTGACCTTGCTTCCGTACATGCCGTACGGTGGTATTCATCTATGGCCAGACGGTGTGGGGACTGTGGGGAACATGGCTGACTATCTTCTGAGAAACAGAATATTAAAAGGTTGGGATATTGATAACACGATGTCAGGACAAGTAGTCAAATCAACTATTACAAGTTCTAGTACAAAGAACCTTTCCAGGACCATTGGTCTCATGAACTCCAAATACGTACTTCAGATGAACGATTTTGATTGGCGATACGGTACGCGCTTCACATTCGACCAAAAGACAAGTAATAAGTTCTTGACAGACTCTGGACTCATGCTCGTTCAAAGTTTTGGACAATTTACCAAAGATGATATTTCCAAAATACTTTCAGAGGAAAAGACTGATGCTCCAGATACGAGGCTTGGTCAGCTTGTGGGGGAACCTGCTCTGAAGGTTTACAAAATTAATGACGAAGATTATTTTCCACACCTTTATTTATCTTCAGACATATTTATCTCGGAAGGAGAACCGGCCTCCTTGTCAGCCTTGGTTGGTTCAATGAACAAAGAGACAAATCCCTTAGTGATCTTTTCTTCTCAAAACGAAGGAAAGGATCTTAATGGCCTCTGTAGAAATAACTGTGTATCAAAAAACTCTGTGCTTGAATACCGAAAATTTAACCCCACCCAATATCGAGCAATAGTCCACAATCCAGAATCAAAACCACTCTCTCTTGTTTTTTCTGAGACCTTTGATTCCGGCTGGAAGGCATACGTCACGTGTGTCGATAAGACAAACGATAACAAAAGTATTCAGCACGCGGCAAGTCTGGAGGGATACCGAACCTTTAGCGGTAGTGACGATCAGGCAAAAGTATCAGAACTGACAAGTTTATTCGAAAGAGGGCTGGTAAGCACCCTGGGGGACGGAAAAACAAAAAAGTATTTGCACTATGGCATCAAAAACCAAAAGGAGGAGGTGTTCTCTACTTCAGACTATTCGGTGGCTTACATTTCACGCCTTATCAGAGGGACCATTCAAAATGACAATTTAGCCAAGCCCCAGGTATCTGTCAACAAATCTACCATGTCAGTTGATGAGGTTAACCACCTTGTTGCCAACGGTTATGCCAACTCATGGATTATTGACCCATCCAAATATTGTTCTCCCGGACAGGACCTGGATATTTACATTCATATCTTGCTTCAGAAAAAACAAAATTGGCTTTTCTTTTTTTCAGCAATCCTTACTTTGGGATTGACTATTGGTACACTTTTTCTTTTGATTAAAAAGAGACTAACTTCAAATGATTAGAAGGAGAAAAACACTCTTGACCTTCATTGGTCTATTCGTGTTATGGTTTCTTGCAACTATAAATTTTCTCACGACTCAGGAATACAGTTTTAAAAACCTTGAAGGCCGACACAGTTCTACTGTCTTCAAGTTTTCCAGATCAGGAGAAATGGTAAAAGGTGATATTGCGACAGGAGAATTTCGATCTAGTTTTCCCAATTTAGGGATTGTGGCAGTCCGTTTTTACACTTTTTACAGGTCAAATTCAGACATTCTAAGATTTAGAATTAAAGAAATTGGACAAAAGGATTGGTACTATTCTGCTGACTACAAGACTGATCAGTTCCAGCAAAACAAGTTGTTCCCTTTTGGTTTCCCGGTAATAAATGAATCCAAAGATAAAAGTTATGCGTTCGAAATAGAGTCATTAAATGGTGCTACTGGAAGTGGTGTCTTTATTCATCCTGTTTTTCCGGCCATGGTTGACCATCACGTGTTTACCAAAAAAGAAGTGCTGTCATCGGCTAAAAATCTTTTTACATTCACTCTCGATAAAACTAATAACTTAATTGAAGATAGTTTATTTAGATCAAATGCCTTGAGCTTTATGTTACCGATGGTTGCCTACGCTTTGTTTCTCGAAGTCGGAGGCTTTCTCATCCCTTCATTCTTATTGATTTTGGCCATGTCAATATGGCAGATATTTAGTCCTTCAGAATTTCATTACTTCTCGATCTTATCAATTATGTTCTTCTGGGGTCTTGTGTCATACAAACATCGACTTAAACCAAACATTACTACCTTAGTGTCAATTTGGAGTCTAGTCCTTGGAATTATATTGATTTTGTTAAATCTAAAAGTTGCCTCAGAAAATGCAGCCATCTGGACCTTCTCTTATCTTGTCGTATTTTCAATATTATTAACTCTAGAATCATGGGGACTTTTCAAGCCAAAAGTTACTATTTCAGACTTTTGTACCAAGTTAGCCTCCTTCATAAAAAATGTTTTTGTTTCGGTCCGTATCGTTTTATCGAATCCAACAAACGCTACAAAAACCTACTTTAGTCCTTCAGAAATTAATTCAATGGCTACAGTCAGACTCTACAAACATCTGACAAAACACAGAGATTATCGTGTACTAGACATCGGTGCCATTTTGGTTCTTGTCTCTGTATTATCAAAGACAATTCAGAAATTCACAGCTCTAAAAATTGCCTATCAAAATTACTATAATCAGGAATTTTTGACACCCTATATAACCAAAGTTTTGACCCCAGCAATTTTTATAACAGGGCTGGTTCTTCTCGTATCATTTTACGTCTATAAACATTCCAAGCAAGTTTTTCTCTCACTATTGACCTTCTCGTTAGCGATAACATTGTTCATTCCTCGTGCACTTGGCAGGACCGCTGAGATGCTAGAGACACCTCGTATTATTGGCATCTCCCCCACCTCTACAAGCGAGGCATGGACGGATGTTGTTGTCACTGGTAGAAATTTCAGAAACAAACCTTTCGTGGGCAAAATAATGATCGATGGAATAGAGCAGGGTGTCTATGTTGTAGACTGGACAGATGAAAGGGTCATATTTAGAACTAGTCCGGAAATTACCAAGTCCGGAATGCTCCAGTTACTTCCTCTGGACAGAGGTGTTTCAAACCTAGTTCCATTTATCTATAACTACAGGTAGATTAGAATATACTTGTGAACCGGATAAAGAAAAATTATTTTGAAATTGTTATTGTCATCTGTCTGGTTATTGTCGGCCTAATCTTCAGGCTGAAGGGGATAAGTTCCAATCAATCTTTTTGGAATGATGAGAGTCATGTTGCAATAATGGCACGTGGGGTTTTGGAGTACGGAAGGCCAATAACACCCGCTGGTTACAGTACGGGGATCTATCAGACAATTCTTTATTACCTCACCGCGCTTTCGTTTAAGATTTTAGGAATCTCCGAGTTTGCTGGCAGACTTCCGTCTGTCCTTGCAGGAGCTGGTCTTGTAATGGCTGGCTACTTCATTGCCAAGAAGCTTTTCAGTCTGAGAACTGCAACAATAGTTGCTTTCTTACTGACTTTCTCTCAGATCCAGCTTGCCTGGTCCACTCAGCTAAGGCCCTATATCTGGCTCGAACTTTTCACTCTGCTAATTTCTTACTTTTTATATCAATATATAAAATCCCCCTGGAAATTATTAGATAAATATTTTATTTATTCTGTCACCGTTTCCTTATTGTCCTGTCTTTTCCATGGCACAGGGATTTTAAATCTTGCTATAGTTGGCCTAATTTTTATGTACAAAATAATAAAATATAAAAAGTATGTCTATATATCTGTTCTTCCACTCCTTATTATTACCGGCGTGTGGGTTGTGTATCGTTCTATGGGGGGAGGGTGGGGGTTTGTCCATCACGTCATCTTCAAAATCTATTTTTCCCCTCTCCACTATCGTATCTTCCTCACCCACAACTATCTTTGGCTAATTCTTGGAGCCTCTATCGGCTTTTTTACTCTTTACAGAAGAAACAAAGAGTTGGCAGTTCTTCTTGGCGGATCGATAGTCTTCATATTCGCCGTCGCCATCTTCAAAATAAATCCCAATTACGTTCGCTATTCGCTTCCGGCTTTCCCCCTCATGTATATTCTCTTTGCCGAGGGGGTTGTATCGGTTGTTGAAAAAATTACCAAAAAAGAATATTTAAGATGGCTGCTTATAGCCTTAACTCTCGCACTTTTAGGCCTTACAGGTAAATTTATCTTCTGGCCTAAAAACTATTACTCAATCAACGCAGATGTTCGTGAAAATCCGACAGTAGATTACAAGCTTGTCTTTGCGAGGATTAAAGATCTGTTAAGGGACGAAGAGGCAGCTTTTGTTGTTGACTCTTGGAATGATCGTGTGCCATGGTATCTCCCCGGAAAAGAATATATCATGGTAAGCTATGCAAACTCAGACGGTGAAATTGATCCTGTGTACGGTGAGAGGTTTGTCGGTACTTTGGGTGGATTAAAAAGAGAAATTACTGATCATCAGAGTGGGGTGGTAATAGTTGAGGATTGGCCAAGCTTCATGAGCGAGGAGATTAAGGATTACGTGAGAAAGAATCTGAAGTTTGAGTTTACCGTTCAGGACTTACCATATAACGAAAATGACCATTGGGGAATCAGTGTCTACAGCTGGGGGATCTAACCTTTTCTGCCGGTATCCCTTCCCAGGTAAAATACACTTAATCAGTCGGAGTGTGCGTAAAATCCAATGAAAAACTATTCCAATTATGAATCAGTAAAAAATATTATAAAAATAGAAAAAATTTTGGCAGAGGTTGGATTAACAAACCAATTTAACTCCGGAAGATTCAGTATATATAAAAAGCAAATAGTGAACTTTGAAAGAGATATCCGGAAAAGTAGACCTCACGTGCAAGATATTAGGTATGCCCAATCACAAAAGGAATTCTTCGATCTTGATTCCATAATCGATCTTGTTCCAGAGATAATGAACAACCTTGATAGTGGTAAACAAAAAAGACTTGTTGGAAAGATTTCGACCTCACTCGGGGGACTGCCAAATCCAAACGGCGAGACTGAAAGAACGAGGAAGGCGCGGGACACTTTGTTCGAATTGGTTGTTCTTTCATCGTTCTTTAAATCTGGAATTAAGGACGTAGATATTAGGGATAATCCAGATATCAGAATGATTACGTCAAATAATATTTTTTCTATTGAGTGTAAAAGAATAAGCGGTGAATATGAGAAAAAGATTAACGATATGTCAAGACAGGGTGTCAAACAGTTGAAACTGTATTCTGGAGACAGCATGGGTTTTGTAGCAATTGATATGTCAAAGATGTTTCTGAACGGGAAGTACGGTTTGTTTAGAGATTCAGAAAAAATAAATTTGGAAAAGCATCTAAGGGACTTCATGGTAAGTGATATTAGCAAGGCTTACCAATATCTATTGAAACTAGATAGGGTCTATGAAGGTGATAATACCTTGGGAATAATCGGCTATATGTCACTCCCTACAATTCAGATGGATGTTGGATCATCACAAAGATTAGCTCCTTTTCAGACACAATTATTCAACATAGAAAAAAGGTCAAACAAAAACAGTATAATTTCAGATCTCTCTGTATTCTTGGGGGTAAGGTCATAAAAAAGGGATACCTTACAACGAAAATGACCATTGGGGAATCAGCGTCTACTCCTGGGGAATTTAACCCAGCCACCCGCAGGCCTGCCCACCGACAGGAGGAGCCCGAACGTGAAGGCAATTGTGATTTTGACATTCGGGTAATGTTAGGTATATACTAAATTTGGAAATGGCAAAAATACCTGACAACCAAATCTCTTTTTATCAGTCTGTGGACGGCTCAATAAATATCGAGGTCATGTTTGCGGAAGAAAATGTCTGGCTAACTCAGAAAAAAATGGCCGAGCTTTTTGGGGTCGATAGGAGCGTTGTTACCAAGCATTTGCAGAACATTTATGAAGAGGGGGAGCTAGATGAAGAATCAACCTGTGCAAAAAATGCACAAGTTCAAACTGAGGGAGCGCGGGACGTTAAGCGAAGCACAAAAATGTATTCCTTGGAAGCTATTATCGCCGTTGGTTATCGTGTAAATTCTGAACGTGGGACCGAGTTTCGTCAGTGGGCAACTGGGATTTTGAAGAGTTATATTCACAAAGGATACGCTCTAGATATTAATCGCATGAAATACGGATCTCGTTTCAGCGCAAGATATTTTGACGAACTATACGAGGAAATTAAGGATATTCGCACCAGCGAACGGATGATTTACCAGAAAATAACTGATATTTATGCGACAGCCCTAGATTACTCCCCCAAGGCATTTGAGAGCAAACAATTCTTCGCCACCGTACAAAACAGGCTTCACTTCGCCATTACCGGAAAAACCGCAGCTGAAATTATCGTAGGCAGGGTTAATAGTAAAAAAGATAAACTGGGGCTGACATCGTGGAGACGCTCTCCAGAAGGAAAAATTATGCCGAGTGATACCGTAATAGCCAAAAACTATCTTGATAAAAGAGAATTGGGACATCTGAATATGATCGGAAACATGTACTTGGATTATGCTGAGATTCAAGCAGCCCGTGGGAAAGCCATGACCATGCAAGACTGGGCAGAGAAGCTTAATGCTTTTCTAAAGTTTAGTGAATACGAAATTTTGACAAACGCCGGTAAAATTAGTCATGAAGTTGCTGAAGAGCTTGCTCTTAAAGAATATGAAAAGTTCAGAGTCGAGCAGGATAAAAACTATATTTCTGACTTTGACCTGATTGTCAAAAAATTGCTCCCAAAATCTAAACAAAAAATAAGGTCTGTGGCATAATTAAATTTGTGACAACCAAACCTGCAAGTTTCTTCAGAATATTTCTTTCCGCCTTCTTTCTTGGTACTTACTTCTATTTACTCATCTTTTTCCTAAATCACACCTCCACCGTTACCGCACCAAGCAATAGCAACCTCACAATAGAAACTTCCCACACTGTCAATTCCACCGAAAAAGTAACCAGGGTTATTGATGGAGACACTATTGAGATCGAAGGCGGAATCAAGGTGCGACTCATCGGAATAGACACACCGGAAATGAAGAACAAAAACAGAACTATCGACTGTTTTGCTACGGAAGCCAAGCAGAAGGTGGAGTCACTGCTGAACGGTAAAGAAGTTGTCTTGGTCAAAGATGTCTCCGAGACCGATAAATACGGTCGACTTTTGAGATATGTATATCTGGGAGACGAAATGATTAATGACACCCTGATAAAAGAAGGTTACGCCCGAATCTCCACATTTCCTCCGGATGTGAAGTTCAAAGACCAATTTCTCACCAGCGAAAGGCAGGCAAGAGAAGCTCAAGTGGGTCTTTGGCAGGCGTGTAAATAATGCCTATTCCAAATTAGTCTGTTCAAGCAACTTCTTAAAGTAACGGATCTTGTCAACATCGTCATCATCCATCACAAAAGGTTTGACATCATCTGCAACTTCCTCAAAATCAATCGTTTCTAAATAAATCAGAATTTTTTCTTTGATTTTGGATAAATCCCGTGTTCCGAACTTTACCGCCAAGAACTCTTTGTCCGGTTTGGTGTTTTGGAGAAGGAAAATAATGTCGTAAAAATCTCGACCTTTGGCTCTCGCTCTATTTGTAATTGTCCAGAGTTTTTGTGCTAGGATTATCGGTTTTGGTGTAATAGTTATCGGCTTAACAATATCAAACTTGTTCAAGATATAACTTTCTGTGGGGTAATTAACCTGTTGATCAAATGTATCCACTTGAACCATAATCTTTTCCTCATCATAACCAGACATATTGTTCCTCTGCAAAAGCTTGGGGAATTTAATTTTGCAATGAAATGCTCTCTTGTTTACGATACTAATTTCTACCTCAAAACCAAGCTTCTCAAGTTCTCTGGCGATGAATTGTGATAGAGTTGTAAAATCTTCGTTAGTCAGATTCTTATTGTCAAAATCTAGATCCTCAGAAAATCTTTTTGAACCATATACAATTCGCAAACACGTTCCCTCAAGAAATGATAACTTTCGACCAATCTTATGCGAGAAAATAATACTTAATATCAGATACTGTAAATATTCCCTCAGCAGTCCACGATCATATTTGTGGATATCAGACGGATAAAACTTCTCTATTTCATCTATTGATATCATAGTTGAAAATAATCAATTAACATCATAATCCTTGTATTCAAGGCGGCACTACCGAAAACAGCCACAATCTCCTCTAACTCCTGGCGGTTTAGTTTTTCCTTCAGGTGCTCCCCATTAAATCTCAATCCTTGAATATCTGCCACATCCGCTACTTGGGAATTAAGATAGAAATAGTCCACGATAGCTTTCTCCAATGAGGCAATTTTGAAGGTCGTTTGATCGATGGTAATTATTTGATATCCAAAAAACAGTCGAGTGTCTAGAGTTTTATAATCGAAGGTTCCAATCGGTGTTTCCACACTTAGCGTCTTGTTGGTTGTTGCGGATGTAATTTTCATTACCGCTTCAGGAATTACTCCGTAATGATTCAGGGCTAACTCCAAGGAAATATATGAAGGGTCATAGAGCTTATTAGCAATCAAGTACAGATCGTAATTGGAAGGTCTGTAATCCGCGAAAATATATTTTTTACTCCGTAATTTGGTAACCCAGTTCTTCTTTTCCCATTCATAAAGCGTTTCTAGCCTAAATCCAGGATCGACTGTAAAAAGGTCTTCGGGAGCAAAAACCTTAATTTTGCTAAGCTTCTGCTTAATATCGAAGAACTTCATTTCTAAATACTACGCTTTACCGTAGTTTTTGTCAACACGAGCTCTAATCCCCCAATTCGGCCTAATTAGGGGAACACGACCCCCTAATTTGTGGGAATTAGGCACGAGTAGTTAATCGTGTGGGATAATTGACTTGTGTCACCCCAAAGCAAAGAAAAAAATCCTGAACTAAGTATAATCACAATAAATTACCAAACGGATGATCTGGTTGTGAACCTAGTCAAAAAGCTAGTACCTCGTCTTGGAGTAGAAATCATAATAGTCGACAACAGTCCCACCGATTCGCTCCATCATAAGTTGTCAAAGAGAAGCGATATCCGATATTTCTTTACCGGGAAGAATCTCGGTTTCTCCGGAGGAAACAACTTTGGTCTGGCTAGAGCCAGGGGGGAATGGCTGTTACTGCTTAACAGCGACACGCTGGTCACTACGGCAGAGATATTAAGAATGTTAGAGCATACCAGGCGACAGGGTTATTTGGTTTCTGCCCCAAAGCTAATCCAGCCTGACGGAAAAATCCAGAACAATGTCGGTTATTTTGACTCTTTTTTGAAACACCCCCTTAACTACCTTTTTGCCCGCCCAAGGTTCCTAACATGTTCCTCCGTAAATGAGAACGTCCTGGTGGATCTTCTTACGGGATCTGCCATGCTAATTCATAATTCGGTCTTCAAACAGATTGGCACGCTGGACGAAAAGAATTTTTTTATGTATTACGAAGACATAGATTTTTCATATCGGTTGCACCAAAAGGGTGTACCGGTCCTTTACGACCCCGATGTAAGGATACTTCACCTTGGCGGAGCCAGTTCGGATCAGGACACCAGACAAAAAAACAAAAACTATCAACACGGCTTGACAGTCTATCTCACAAAAAACAGAGGCTACTTGTACGCCAAGATTAACAACCTCTTTCATTTTCTAGCATAAAATCAAATATTATTATGTTTGTCTCTAAACAACTCTACCGGCGACTTGCCCTTGAGTCTTTTGTGTGGAAAGTAGTTCCAAATGTCACCAAAAAGCTGGTAATGTTTGAATATGACCCTCTCCGGCATCCCCATTTTGATTAAATCGGTGTAAAAATCGGCCTCGTTTTATTTACTTTTGGTCATCAGCAAATCTAGGGCCATTCTCCATTCACTTTCGCGATCCTGTTCCAAAAACTCCCCTTCCCGGGAAAATTCGAGGAGAGAGACTTGTCGAAAACCCTATATGTATCTCCACTGTACAAGCCGTATGCGGTGACATACTGTCCGCGCGCACCTTCAATCTCAAACATTTGAAAAGTTTGGGTCTTAATTATTTCTTGGAGCTCGCGTAGTTGGTCTGCCGGTAACGCATCCGGGTCCTTGAGGTAGTACTCCGTAACCCAGTTTCTAGACGCCTTTATTTTGAAGTCAAAAATAAGCCATTCATTAAACAGTGAAGAAATCTGCTCGAAATTAGGTAAACTTTGGTCAGTGAATGCGGGGGCTTATGGGCAATGACGAGGGTATGGCATAATTAATCTGTGAAGATGAAACCCGCAAAACCCGTCCGTGTTTTTCTTCTAGCCTTCTTTGTCACCAGCTATGCTTACCTTTTGGGTTTCTACCTAGATCATCCCTTAGTCGTCTACGCCCCTGTAACCAATAACCCCGATCCAATAACGTCCTCCGCCACGAAGTCTACCGAAAAAGTAATCCGTGTAATTGATGGTGATACCTTCGAGATCAATGGCGGTATCAAGGTGCGGCTGATCGGGGTAGACACACCGGAGATGAAGAACAAAAACAAAACCGTCGACTGTTTTGCTCAAGAAGCCAAGAGGAAACTTGAAACTTTGATCGGTGGGAAGGAAGTTGTCCTAGTCAAAGATGTCTCCGAGACCGATAAATACGGTCGACTTTTGAGATATGTATATCTGGGAGACGAAATGATTAATGACACCCTGATAAAAGAAGGTTACGCCCGAATCTCCACATTTCCTCCGGATG
>Ga0210044_10003816_pt1 | contig 21411 bp, 26 predicted proteins | sample CryGey13umfilter_2_FD_183959 | JGI IMG/M metagenome (GOLD analysis project Ga0210044, IMG submission 183959) | Groundwater microbial communities from aquifer in Utah, USA - Crystal Geyser 4/9/14 3 um filter (SPAdes) (version 2) | ecosystem: Environmental > Aquatic > Deep subsurface >... | reverse complement strand
TTTCACCCTGATTGCTCATGAAAACGGGCGCGGTCATTTCAATTTTCTGACCCGCATCCTGATTTTGCATGATCACGGGCGCGGTCATCGCTATTTCACGCTTTGGCTCGTTTTCACCGGAGATATATTTAAAGAGGCGCTGAAAGGCTTCATTCTGTCCTTCCTCCATGCCGCCCGGCATGTCTGTTGTTACCAGCACAAGACTTTCATAATGGCGGATTTCTATCGCTCCATCCTGCTCAAGAACCTTATAAGGTGCTATTTCAACACCTGAATTACCAAACACGGAACAGGCCGACATAAAAACCGTTGCTGCGAACACGGCTATAGTTTTGAGAAACAGTTTCATTTTGACCTTTGTTTTTATGAGGCATCGTATTCATCCATATAGCGCAAATGCTGTAACAAGATAGCTTTTCTATTTAGAAAATACCGGAACAATGGATACGATAGAAGGCTTTGCACGCAAGGCGCTGAGCATCCCGTCTTTCCTGAAAGACAAGTGCCCTGACTGTAATCCGTTTTCGCTATAAGCCAAATTCAACATCAGAAAATGCCTTTCTTAACGTGACATTCTTCGAGCTTGCATCATCAAGCTGAAGCGAAACTGAAGACAGAAAATAAGAAGTTAGCGTTCTGATTTTTGTTTTATCAGCCACAGTGCGGCGATAAATAACCCTTTGCATCTGGGAAGAAGAATAAAAACCAGAGCAATTATAATGGTGATAAGAATGCTCATCATCACCCATGCGGGATAGGTTTCATTGAGAGCAAAAAAGACAATAAAAGGCGCAACGATGTGGCCGGTGACCAGAATTGTTAGCCACGCAGGGCCGTCATCGGCTCTTAAGCTCGCAATATCTTCATGGCAGTAATCACAGTGATCTGTTTGCTGCAGATAGCTTGTAAATAGTTTTCCTTGTCCGCAGCGCGGGCATGTGCCTTTTATACCGCGCCATAACGCTATTTTACCAGTAACAGATTTTGATGATACTTTTTTTGAGTGATCCTGGTTTTTGTTCATAGTCATGTTTTATACATTATAATTATATCTTGAAACATAAAAATAAAGGTTTCATAATCATAATATGACTCATGCATTAAAACGTAAAGATAAACCTGAAACGCCTGATTTGCCAATCAAGGCTCTGAAACGCGCCAATGATAGCAAGCCACAAAGACTACAAAAGCCTGATTTGAACGATAAAGAAAACTACTGCTGCGATTGTGCGACGGACTGATAAGGAGAAAAACAATGATTACGTCCTCACAATTGCGGGCGGCGCGGGCGCTTTTGGGTCTGGATCAAAGACAACTGGCCGAGATTGCGGATTTGTCCCTTCCAACCATTCAGCGGATGGAGGGTAGCGATGACATGATCCGTGGCAATGTCGATTCCTTTAATAAATTGATTACAGCGCTGACTAAAGCGGGCGTAGAGCTGATTGGTGACAACGGCCAAAGCACAGGTCAGGGCCGCGGCGTGCGTCTGATAGACAATAAACAATAAGAAACGATCCTCATGCGTACATTTACACCGAAACTTTTTACACTCCTTAAAAACGGTTACACCAAAAACGATCTTCAATCGGATCTTCTGGCTGGCTTAACGGTTGCGATTGTCGCCCTGCCATTAGCGATGGCCCTTGCGATTGCGTCTGGCGCATCGCCCGATAAGGGCTTGATCACTGCGGTGATTGCCGGATTTCTTATTTCATTGTTTGGTGGATCACGGGTACAGATCGGCGGGCCGACCGGCGCTTTTGTGGTGGTGGTTTATAATGTGATCGCCCAGCATGGCTATGACGGCCTTATTCTGGCAACGCTGATGGCGGGCATTATTTTGCTGGTAGCGGGCTATGCCAGAATGGGGCAGATTATAAAATTCATTCCGCACCCAGTTGTGACAGGATTCACGGCGGGGATTGCGGTAATTATTGCTTCATCTCAGGTAAAGGATTTTCTGGGGCTTCGGATTGAGAATGTGCCCGCCGACTTTATCCCTAAATGGGAAAGTTATTTTGCAGGTTTGGATACGCTGAGCTTGCCAACGCTTGGCGTTGGCTTGGCGACACTTTTGATCATTATTGTCCTGCGCCGTTTTGCGCCCAAGATGCCAGGTTACCTCATAGCCGTAGGGATATGCGCGGCACTGGTAGCCTTGTTTAACATCCCTGTAGAAACGATTGGATCACGGTTTCCTGATATCCCAACAGGCTTACCAATGCCGGAGCTTCCTGCATGGGATTTAGCCAAGTTGCAGAGCGTTATTCCGTCTGCCTTCACGATTGCGTTTTTGGCAGGGATAGAAGCCTTGCTTTCTGCTGTGGTAGCAGACGGCATGACAGGATATAAACATCGCTCCAATCAGGAATTGGTTGGGCAAGGTATCGCCAATATCGCCTCAGGCCTGTTTGGTGGCTTGCCTGCCACAGGCGCCATTGCCCGTACTGCGACCAACATCAAGGCAGGTGGCAGGACCCCGATGGCAGGGATCTTCCACGCCCTGTTTATACTTTTATTCATGCTTTTTGCCATGGACATTATGGCCTTTGTGCCGATGGCGGCTTTAGCAGCAATTTTGTTTATTGTCGCTTGGGGAATGAGCGAGATTGGCCATTTCATTCATATCTTACGTCTGTCTAAAACAGATCGCGCCGTGATGGTGCTGACTTTTTTGCTGACGGTGCTTGTTGATTTAACCGTAGCGATTGGTGTGGGTGTCACGCTTGCCTGTTTGCTATTTATGAAACATATGGCTGAATCCGTTGAGATCAAATCGGAATGGCGTAAATCTTCGGCTCTCTATGATGAAGAACAAGAATATGAGACGCAGCGTCATGACTTGCCGCAAGGGGTCGAAGTCTTTCAGATTACAGGGCCGTTCTTTTTTGGCGTTGCAAGCGATCTGATCGATACGCTCAAAGCCATGGGTCGGATGCCCAAAGTCCTGATCCTGCGGATGCGGCTTGTGCCCTATGTGGATGCTACAGGGGAAAGCGCCCTTGAGAGTATTATAAAACAATGCGGCGATAACGGGTCATGCATTATATTTAGTGGTCTACAATCCCAACCCATGCGGATGCTTAAAAATGCTCATATTGATGAAGGCAAGGCGCATGTTGTTTTTACTGATGATTATGAGGCGGCACTCCAAAAAGCCAGAGAGATGACGGCGGAGGACAGCACTCCCCATGCTTGATATGTTTGATTACAACAATCCCCCTGACATACTGTATGTGAAAGTCACGCCAAAGGCCAAAGCAGAGCGGATAAAAAAGAAATGCGTGAGGAGGGCACCGCCCTTTACAAAATTTATGTCACAGCCGCACCGGAGGATGGCAAAGCCAACGAAGCGGTTATAAAGCTGTTGGCCAAAAATCTAGGCGTTGCGAAATCCTCATTGACGATTATGCGCGGTCACACCAGCCGGGATAAAGTGATTAAAATTGAACGATAAAGAAAGGTTACCCATATGAGCGAAATACCCCCATGCCCCAAATGCCAATCCGCCTATGTGTATGAGGATGGAATATTGCTGATCTGCCCCGAATGCTCCTATGAATGGTCAAAGGACACTGATCTTCAATCCTCCGATGTTAAAGTCGTACGTGATGCCAACGGTATAGAACTCAAGGATGGTGATACCGTGACCGTTATCAAAGATCTGAAATTCCGGGGCGGCGTGGTGAAGGTCGGCACCAAGGTTAAGTCTATCCGGCTTATACCAGAGGCCGCTGATGGCCATGACATCGATTGCAAAATCCCTGGCATCGGGCAAATGGGTCTGAAGTCCGAATTTGTGAAGAAGGTTACGGAATAGCCAAAATAGCTTAAAATTAAGAGAGAATTGAAACCATGCTTGAAATCTTTACCACCCTAGCCAGTGCTATCACTTATGATTTGTTACAAATTGTTCTGTATTGGATTTGGCAGAGTATCTGAGCCTACTTTAGGTTTCCTGAGAGCAATTCCAGAACATCTTCATGTTGTTCCTTTTGCTCTTCTGGAATTGTATCAGAGATGTTTTCCTGCTTTTTCGCAAACATATCGCTTTGATTAGGGTCTTTGGTTCTTTGCGCTTTTTTTTCTTCTTCGGTTGTAATATTAAATTTTGGAATATCGTTTTCCATGATGTTTAATTTAGGCACACTCGGCGCAGCAATCTCGCGCGATTTGAAGTTTTTATCGCTAAAATATTTCAGCTTATCTGCCTTAATGGGGGATGAGGATTCCACCAATATAATTTCCTTACTCTCTGGCAAGTCGCGCATTTCATGTTTTTCGATCAAAGGCCGGCCACGTTGCGAGACATTATCCATGGGCGCCTCATAGCGCATGGATTTTTTCTTTGATCTGGAAGTCACTTCAATGGTTTGCTGGCCACAGCTTTCAGAGACATATTGCGCCGTTGCCAAATCATTTGTTGCAAAGAAGACCTGATGGGCGCAGCAAGACAGAATACCGTTCCTTTTTTCACGGCCATAAGTCACATCGAGCCAATTCAAAGACTGCACCACTGCCATAACGCGCACATTATAGCCAGCCAGAAGCGTGAATGCGGTTGTCATGGAATCAATGCGGCCCAACATATGAAACTCATCGAGCAGCATTAAAACTTTGTGCGGTTCATCTTCGCCAGGCTCTTTCATAGAAAGCTTGGTGATAATTTGTTCAAAAAAGATACGGAGCAAGGGCGTGAGTGTTTCAATTTGGCCTGTTAGAACGCCGACATAGATTGAGAGTTTTTTACGGCGTAAATCCTCAATCCTAAAATCGGTTTCTGAAGTGGCCGCGTCAATCAGGGGGTTATCCCAGAGATTGATGGCCTGATTCAGCGAGGATTTTACACCGGATCGCTCTTTGGCGGCCTTATTTGCAAAATTCATCAGGGACTTTTTAACTGTGGATGTGAGCTCCGGATGTGTTCCGACAATATGGCGGCATACATCGCCTAAATCGGCTTCAGTTCCCAAAAGCCTGTTAATAGCCCCGATTGTCGAAGGCATCGCGTTATTATTCATCACATAAAGCGCAAGGCCGACAAAGAGGGCGCGGGCTTCAGACGCCCATATCGGGTCACTTTTGGGAGGGTCTTGTATCAGGATTTTGGCAATGACTTGTAAATCACTCACGCATTGATGCGGGTCTTGGCTTACAGCATCGAGCGGATTATAGCGGTGTGAGAGACCATGCTCATCCATTGGCGACCACATAAAAACATCATGACCATGCTCTTTTCTAAATCCGGCGGTCTTTCTATAGTTCTCATGCTTCACATCAAAGCAAATGATTGACCCAGGCCAATTCAAGAGGTTGGGAACGACAATACCGACACCTTTCCCTGATCTGGTAGGCGCGACAATAATACTATGTGTAGGATGATCACTGATGAGGTACTTGTTTTTGAATTTGCCTAAGATCACGCCGGTTTTGGCAAAAAGCTTTGCTTTGGTGATTTCTCTTAAAGTTGCCCAGTGCGCTTTCCCGAAGATGTCCTTACCCTTGAAGGCCGTGTCATAAATTTGACCTGTAATAAATATGAGTGCCAGGGCAGGGGAGCCGAAGGCTACAAACAGGCGCGACCCTGTTTGCTCGTCAATCTCATTTCCAAATGTGAGCCAGATGGAGAGCGGATTTGCCAGTTCCAAAGGTTGTTTTGAGAGCAGAAAAAACATGAGTGAGGCGGCGTATGAATATAAAATAAGGCCAAAGATTCCGCCAAAACCATAGAGATATTTTATGTTTGTATCGCTCATGAACCCCCCGGATACCAGATTTCAGAGATGATGCGCTTGCCCCCTATGCGCTTGAGCTGAATGACAACATCGATGATCGAGCTGATGTAAGCCATGATCTGGTCATGGGTGAGGCCAAGATTGGCTTGCATCACCATCAAACAGATTTGCTCTAATGCCCCTTGGGGCGTATCGGCGTGAATTGTGGTAATTGATCCTGGGTGGCCAGTATTGACAGCGCGAAGGAAGCTATAGGCTTCTTTGCCGCGCAACTCCCCGAGCAGAATGCGGTCTGGGCGAAAACGTAGACTGGCTTCCAATAAATCTTGAATGGTGACTTTGCTTTGTCCTTGATCGCCTTTTGATGCCAGAAGAGAGACATGATTTTTTTGTGGAGGCATGACTTCGGGCGTATCTTCTATTGTGACGATACGTTCATGCGGCTCAATCTCTTTTAAAATTGCGTTTAAAAGTGTGGTTTTTCCGGTCGATGTTCCGCCGGAGACAATGATATTTTTCTTGGCGCGAATGGCGGCAGAAATGAAATCCTGATATTTGCCAGCATCAAGATGGGATTGTAGGGTTTGATTAATATCGGTTTTGGATGCGCTGTTTTCTTTTATGCTCTCAAATGCTCCCATTTCCCGATAATCATCGAGGCTCAAATCCCGCATGACTTGCTTGCGGATGGATAGGGCGACGCCAAAACGGGAAACAGGAGGCGTTGCAAACTGTATACGCTCACCGCTTGGAAGTGATGCCGATAATAAAGGCTTATTAGCAGCTATGGATTGATCGGTGTAATTGGCAACCAAACGGCCCAAACGCCATAAAATATCATCGGTGATTTCTTTGTTTTCGATGAACAGCATTTCAGGCTCACCGGCTTTTTCAATCCAGATACCACCTGGTTTATTCACGCAAATCTCAGAGACATCGGGGTCATTCAGGTAATTCTCGAACAGTCCCATATATTGTTTGAGATAAACGCCTGATGGCTCTGGCTTTGCATTATCCCTTTTCTCAAAAGATTGATTGGCGGGTTTTACGGGTTTTTTGTGTGAACTCATCTCGCGCCTTTCAATGTTTCGGGATATTTCCGGCAACTTGCGAGAAATCCAGATCCTTGCCAACAAAGACTTTGATACGCGTGCCTTGGTGAACATGCACCGTTGGCGGTATTCCAATAGAGTTATCAAGGGCGATTTCGGCTGATCTTGAAAAATCTGTGCCTGTATCAAGCGCAACAGTGGCCTGATCGTCATCATCTATGGCATTCACGCCAATCTGGAGTGCCCCATCAATGAGTGAGAGAAGTACGGAAGAGCCAAAGCGTTCAAAGAAATGCGTATCAACCTCGCCGGTCAGACCGCTGCGCCCTAAATCATCCGTGCCATATGAGCCGATATTGATGCTCACACCGTCATTACGGATCAGGCGGTTCCAGATGACAAAGACGCGTGATTGCCCGCGAACAAGCCCTGAGCGATAACGCCCGATGAGCTTTGATCCTTTGGGAATAATAAGATGAGAGCCATTAAAGGAATAAACATCTTCGCTGACGATCGCGCGTACCAATCCTGGAAGATCGCTCTGAATGGCGGTTTCTAAAATTCCGTCAATCAATGTGCCTTGTGTAACAAGCGTATCAAGATTTTGTAGCTGAGAGGCCGTTGCTATTTCTACATCGCTATTCGCATATTGATTGGCAAAGGCGATATTCGGGTCTCGTTCACCGCCGCCAAGAAGTGATCCAGACACGCCTTGTGAAGATGATCCTCCTGCAACATTGCTTTGCGCTGAACCGCTGTTATCAAAGATAATTTGAGGGGATCGTTTGCGCTCTTCCAAGCGTTTCTTTTGTTCTCGCGCCAAACGCAAAGCTTCTTGCTGCATTTGAAGCTCGCGCTGTGCCTCTAGGGGATCATAAAGCTCACGCTCGTCAATCGGGGGAACGAGCTGTTCGAGCGGCACTTCTGCTTGTTCTTCAATTTCAATATAAGGGCCGGACGGGGTGGGCGATCTAAACTCGATTTCTTCAGGTGTTGTCAGCTCACGCGGCGCGGATTGCTCCATACCATCCAAGGCAACAAAGATGATTGCGATAACGCCGACAGCCAGAAATGCAAAGATACCAAATTTAGAGGCGTTCGATCCTTGAGCTATGGTTGGAAATTCACGATCACCATCCAAAGGTCTCGGCTTAGGCTCTTCATCAAAGCTATCAGGTGGGGTTTGATCATTCATATCATAATATCCTTACTCATTCAGGCTCGCTGTTTTTGGGCTATCAAAATTCGAGAAGAGTTGGGCCAAAAGGCTTGGCTTTTCTTCTTTTTCAGCTTGAAGGGCGGTAATATCAGGTTTTTGAGAAGGAACAGGCACGGAAGCCACCTCTATCTCTTTGACCTCTTCCAGCTCTGCGATGGGTTCTGGTTCATAGGATGCCGGTTCAACTTGAGGATAAGCATTATTCCAGATACAAGTGGCCGTATCACCGTCTCTTAATGTGAATTGAGAGCCGACACCGGAGACAACCAGATATTGACCTTGAAGATTGAAATTGACGAGGCGCTCATTACCGTTTTCGTCAACGCTAAATACAGCAGGCATGACGTCAAAATCTTCAAACTGGAAGTATGTGAAAACGCCATCATCAAAAGCGCGTATCGGGCGCAGGCGTTTTGATCCGGCATAGCTATAATCAAAATTCAAATCCGAGGCGCTGACATTATCTAGCGGATTGAAATGGGCTTGGGAAACACTGCCAATAAAGGCAAGCTCTTTGGCTGCTTCATCGGCATAGTGAAATTTTAGCCGGAAGGTTAAGTCCGAAGAGCGAGGGGAGTAAGCATCTCCAGCAGTTACCTCGAAGGTATAAATCCTTTTATCTGTAATGACCGTCATATTGGTTTCGGCATCTTCTTCCAAAGGTTTGATGAACATAATATTAGGCTGGCCCGGCTTCATGACTTGCCAGCTTGCCGTATCACCCAAAGAAATGGTCTGAATGCGTTCTTTTTCTGAAAACTCAATAACAGTTGAATATCCGTAATGGCCTTGGATTTGATAGACATCATTCTCATGATAGGTGACGACTTTCACACGGGCGTCGGCGCTCGTTGGTCTTGGGTCTTTGCCTGCGAGGGCAGGGGATATAGATAGGCATGAAATGAGGCTCACGCCTAATAGCAGTTTTTTAAATGTCATCGAACTCTCTCCAATACTTCTGGGTTAATACGGTAATGCGTGACTTGAAAGCCAAGCGGATTAGAAAATCTGTCTTTCATTTGCATGGGTTTTTGCGAATATTGAAACTGGATAACAGCGTTGAAATGCCCTGTTTTTATGCGATCATTTTCTCTGACCTCGCGCATAAAACGCACTGACGCCGTTTTGTCGTTGATGAAAGAAACAGACTTGATTTTGATGTCGATAGAGGCTTTCGCGCCAAGCTTACGTGAGGGGTTATCGGGGTTCGTTCCAGACCAAAGCTGCTGAAATTCCTTCAAGGCTTCACCATCAGACATAAGCTCTACAGCTTCATAATTTTCTTTTAAAATGGCCGGATTATACTGTTCTCGCAAAGATACATATTTCACAAGATTGGCCTGTGTTACCGCTTCATCTTGTGTAAGACTTCCGTCATAAAGTCCTTTTGTGACTTCGAGATAGCCCGTTGTTTGATCAACAGTGACAACATAAGGCTCAAAGGTTTTAAGCGGTAAGATCAGAATAAGTGTTAAAAGAGAGAGAGCAGCGATGCCCATACAGAAAAAGGCCATTATCCAAGCGCGATTGCGCGATAGCAAGGCATTGGCGATGACTTCCTGATCCCATGTTTCGCCTTTTTTATAATATTCCGGTGTTTTTGTATTGTTCACTTTCTAAAATCCCCTGATATTTTTGGCAGCCGTTCGTAAGCGCGCGCTCATAGCTTTTCCTGTTTGAACGGGGTGACGGGCAATGTTGTAGCCCATAACGCCGGTTGTGAATGAGCCTTTGGGCGTTCCCTTGCCAAAGCGTGATGCCAATCTTGATGTCCAGGCTGCCGATCCCATTGTTGATAGGGATAGCCCGCCCGTGACCGATGCCGCCATATTCATAATCTGCATAAGCAGAAGAACAGAGACGATCGAGACAAAGAAGAACGGGCCGATATATGAAAGGGTCTGTGCATCCCCGCTTGAATTGTTCTCAAGATTTTGAAGTGGCGGTTCAGCAATCGTTAGAAGTAAGGCGAGCAGGGCATAGACGAATATTGGTATGATGGCGTAATTGAGTAGTGTGCGCAGCCAGCCTTCAAACAAATTGCGCGTATTGGTAAAAATCAAAAGCAATATAAAGAGCGGCCCGATTGAAAGCAGAATAGCGACAGCAATTTTAGCCAAGATAATCAGCATGGCGGCATAGCCTGTTAAAGCCAATGCCCCAAACCAGATCACTGCGGCATGAAAGTATTTTCCTAAATCGGACCAGCCAGCCCCTTCCAAAATATCACTGACAATATCCATGGCTCGGTCATAAAACTGGGAGAGGATGGTGTTGGCGGATGTATCGTCTGTTGCGACCGCATTCGGTGTTGCGTTCGCCGCGCCCGTCATGATTTGGCCGGCTACATCGGAGGGCAGATCAGTCGCCATATTATAAACAAGAAGGAAGAACGTATCCCACTCGGTTGCGATTAAGAGGAGAACGATGATCTTTAAGGTATTTACGATTAAGTCTGTTGCGGCAAAACGGCCGGAAATAATGACTTTATATCCGAATACGGCAATAAAGATGATGAACATCAATCGCCAGAGAAGCTGAACAGTAGGTGTCAGGCTTCCAAACGCACCTTGGACGAATGCGAGAATGACACTATCAATATTGTTGATGAGAGCCTCGATCATTCTTGTTTCTTGCTCCAATCACCCCAGAGGTTCTTGCTGTCTTCATGGGCTTTTTTGCGCGCTTCATCATGCAGACGCTCAATAATGAGATCAATTTCGCTCCAACGCTTGATGGCTTTGACATTACGGGCAGAAATATCGCCTAATCCCGCCTCTTTAAGAGAAATTGCGATAAGGGAAGCACGATCTTCACATTCTTTATATTTTGAGCCGTTTGCGCTTAAAGAGTCAGGGTTTGCCCACATCTTGCCGCAAAAGCTTTTATAGGTTTGGCTTTCGAATATTTTTTGCGCGAGCGTGTTTGTCTCAACATCCTGCAAAGGATTGTCGCCCTGGATGCAAGCACTCAAAGATAATGATGTTAGGGCAAGAAGAAGGACTTTTCTCATGAATGATCCTTTGATTTTTGATCGTTCAAGAGCGCAACATTGATAGGAAGCGGATCACAAGGATTGCTGGACAAACTGGCTGTTTTCTTATTGCCACAAGGGGCTTTCTTTTCGCTGTAATGCGAGCAGCCCGAAACGCTAAATGCAATTAGTACAAATGAGAGGGTCAGTAGTTTTTTCATGTGTTTTCTCCTTAGTCTGGGAATTGAATCGCCTGCCTTGCGAGTTCAGGGTCATATTGGTTAAAGGTTGCCGCGCGGCGGTTTTCCATGAGCTGCGTGTTGTCAATCGATGAGTTTTGCTGAATTTGAATGGCATTCAGGCGCATAATTTCATTCATCAAAATGCCGTTTTCAGCCGCAATCCGAGCGTTTAAATCAACCGATGCCTTTAAATCATCACTATTGTTCAGCTCGCTTAGCAAAGATTCATAAGTCTGCATCCGAACAGGGATATTGTTGTAAGCCTGTTCACTGGCTGCGATTGCGGCATAGGTCGTGCCGGTTCTGCGATCAATGGCTTTGGCGACTTGGCCGCTTGGATCAGAGGCCATAATTGTTGCTCCAGATAAAGGATCAAATTCATTATAAAGATTGCTATAAATGTTTTGCGTCCCAAGAGCGCCATTAGGAATAGGCGCGCCGTTAATCATATTGAGAGTGTCCTGCCAGGTATTGGGAAGATATTGACGAAGTTGCTGTTCAAAAACCCCGTTCGCTACATCGCCCATATTGCGCGTGCCGGTAATGGCATCGGCTTGGCGGACGGCTTCTTCGAGCTGATCAATCTGATTGGCATAGTCATCGGCCATAGCATCAAGCTGGGCGATAAGCTGCGCGTATCCAGAGGCATCATAAACAGGGATACCTTGCGCCTTTGAATGAGTGGATGTGAAAAGCATCAAGAGTGTAACACTGACTGCGATGAGGAATTTATTCACGTTTGGGTTCTCCTTTGAATAAAAAGCCCAAGCCAGTCTTCGGGGTTAGGGCTGGTTTCAGAGATAATTTGATCCATGAGATTGACGCTTTCCGTGCGTCCTGACAAAACGGCGATAAAATCATCCATGCCGCTCAAATCAAGACGGGCAATCACGGAGTCACTGCCATGTTTAATTAGAAAGCAGCGAGATTCCGGCGACATTTCACGAATGAGTTTCAGTTCATGGTGGGTCAGACCAAAGCCTTTGCAGTAATCTTCTTCGGATGCCTTATTATTAGGCAAGAATATCTGTGTAGGAGATTGTTCGATGATGGTATCACCCACATCGGAATTAAGGGCATCTCGCACCGATTGGGTAGCAAAGCCCAGAATACCGTTTTGCTTACGGATTGTTTTCATCCAGTCTTTGATACGGTAGGTGAAAACAGGATCATCGAGCATTTTCCAGCCCTCATCGAGCATAATAATGGTCTTTTGCCCGTCCATGAGCGCCGAAATTCGATGAAAAATATACATGAGCCATGGTGCGCGTGAGGCGGCATCATCTAAAATAGACGTAAGATCAAAGCCTAGCGTGGAATTGCCAAGCGAAAGTGTGTCTTCTTCATTATCAAAGAGCCATGCTTTTTCGCCCCCACTGTGCCATTTGGCTATTCGCGCTGATAGGGAATATGCATGCCCAGTGTCATAGCCTGCCAAAAGCTCTGAAAAATAGCGAAGCCGCCTGTGTTCAAATGGTGTTTCAAAATTAGCTTTGATGGCATCGCTTAGAATATCGCTTTCCTGCGGCGTTAATTTAGCTCCGCCATCTGATGTCATAATCAAATCGAGCCAGTCTTTTAGAAAGGCTCTGTTTGCGGGGCTGTTTTCTATCTGTAAAGGATTCAGGCCGGTAGGTTCACCAGAGATAACATTGGTATAATCCCCGCCAATCGCGCGAATGAAAATTTCTGCGCCGCGATCCTTATCGAAATAGACCGATCTTGGTTTCACGCGCTGTGCTTGCGCCATGAGAAAGGTTAGGAGGACTGTTTTACCTGTTCCGGTTGGGCCGATCACAGTAAAGTTGCCGACATCCCGCTCATGAAAATTAAACCAATACGGTGTGCCGGAGGTTGTTTCGAGCCGCGTAATGGCATCGCCCCAGTGATTACCGGTTTTGCTTCCGGCAGGAAATGTATGAAGACTAGCAAAGCTTGCGAAATTCTTATTAGAAATCAATGAACGTCTTGCAATATAGCTGAAATTCCCCGGCAGATTTGCCCAAAATGCAGGCTCTAAATTTACATCTTCTCGCGCAGAAATTAGGCCGATATTGGTAAAAACGCTCAAAATATCGCTAATCCCGAAATCTAGTCTGTCTTTATCGGGCGCATGGACGGTCAGAGAAATATGATGCTCGCCAAAAGTCGATAGGCCGGAGGCCAGATCATTACGGGCATCTTGGATATCCAGAATAAGGCTTTCTGCGCCAGATTCTGTTGCAATCATCTTGCGCTCTGCTTCGTTCATAGCGGAGAGCGAGGTTTGCCGATCGACAAATCCAAAACTCTGGCAAAGAATAAATTCATGGGGCAGGGCGAGGAGATTATCGAGCATTCCTGCGCCTGTGGTAGAAGCATATTCTTTTACGGATAAGACAGCCCCAAGCTTAATGTCATTGGGTGCCGCGCCTCTTAATTCGAATGTCTCGCGGCCAAATGAAATACGTTTTTCAGGCAAATAGCTTGCGATTGATTGTTCCGGCAACCTTACCTTCTTATTCTCAAAATTAATCAGATATGAGAGGAAGGATAGATTTTCAGAATAAAAGCCGTGTTCGTCTTTTTGAACGCTTAAGAGCTTGGGTTTATAGGGCTTTAAGGTAGAAAGGATATTGTTGACCGCTTCACCCAAGGCGCGCAGATTTTCAGCTTCATTTTGCTTTTGATGGTCTTTATCAACTTTTGAGAAAAGTGTCCTGCTGAGTTCCGACATGAGGCCGATCTTACTTTTGGCTGGCCTTCGAATGATTGTGATATATTGCTCATTCACAAACATCTTCTTTGCGCTGAGCTTCTTCTGATAGGCGCGGTCCAGATCGCCGCAGAATTGATTGTCAAAGTGGGAATCCAGCTGGTCAAAGACCTGCCTTCGAATCGTATGCTGATAAATGGCAAAACGAGAATTGCTTATCCCTCTCAAAAGCGTTGCGCGGATGTTTTTCCGGCTATCTAAATCAACCTGATCTGATGTTTCAAAGGGAAGTCCTTCCACTTTGATGATTTTCAGGAGATAGCCAGCTTTGGTTTTGAGTGTCGTATCGTTTATATGACGGGAGTAGGGAATGAAGGACTCGATAGAGACTTCACGTTTTGCAACATGACCGTATCTCATATCTTCTTTTCTCGCCGCTTTTAGCATTGAGGGTAAATCCTTTCATGGCTTATAGCTGTTTGATTTCCAAAACGCTCTGTTTTGTATCGGGCTACACCTTGTTAATTTCGTGATATAAATGCTCATCCAGTGAGGCTCTTTTTCTGTGAAAATATACGCTGCGATATGAAGCGGAATGCAGACACATAAGAAAAAGAGGGCTTTTCCTGAGAGCGATACAAAGGCAATCATACCGATGCCAAAGAGGATAAAATTGATCCCGAAAAACTCCATAGGCACACCTAATACGAGAGGCGGCCTTGTCATGCCAATGAATAAAGGGTCTAAATCTTGATTATTCTTAAATTCCACTCTAACCAGCTCCTTATAATGAGCCGGCTATGCTGTCCACAATCGCAGGAGCGCCAAAAACGAGAATAATACCGCCAATCACAGAGGCGGCAATTCCCCAAGCTAATCGCCCTGTCATCCAGAGAATACCAAGGCCAACTACCGCGATAATAGCAATGATACGCGCCCAGGTATTGGTCAGAATATCCATTAAGGCGTTCAGGAAGTTTGTTCCGGAATCAAATAATGCCTGTGCATGCGCGTTTTCAGGCAATGAAATAAGTATCAGTGAAAGGATTAAAAATAATAGATGTGTGCGGCGCATGTCATTCCCTCACTTAAATTAGTTATTTTCTCTCATAAAAAATTATATTGCAGCAATTTCAAGGACTTTCACCTCAGAGTTTAAAAAAGCCTTAAGCTAATACGCTGCAGGTTGAATCCTATTATGTGAGCAGATATTCCCGATCATAATCTCATCGTTAATCGGCACATGTCTTTGTCAGCCTAATTTTAGGGATATGTGCCTATGAAGTAATGAGAGTGGAAATTTTGGCTTGTGCTTGTAAACCAAAATAAGGAATAAAAAATGGAGCAAGCAAGAAATGAAAATTTAGATTTCAACGCAAACTTAGGAAAAAAACTAAGCTTTCTGAGACAAAACAGAAAGCTCTCCCAAGGCGAATTAGGCGATCTTTTAGGCGTTAGAGCGCAACAAATTCATAAATATGAGACTGGTGAGAATAGATTATCGGCAGAAAGACTTAAAGATTGTGCCGATCTTTTGGGTGTTTCTATCAATTATTTTTTTATTGAAAAATTAGCGCCGTTCAACACCGAAGATACGGAATTACTTCAACTTGTAAGCGAATTTTATAGTGTTCCAAGCGACGTGAGGGTTGAATTTTTAGCTCTGGTCAGGAAACTCAGGCAGTTTTCACAACAGTTTCAAAGTTCAATAACAGACAAGGATATTAAGAGGAAATGAGAACTTTTGCATTAATTCTTATGGCTTCGTTGTTATTTTTTCATAGCAACGCTGCAAAAGCTTCCAGTCAAGATGCTTGCGCTATCTGGATATGTTTGCCAGGCGGATTTCCCTCAGGTTGCGCAGGAGCATATAGCGAATTTAAAAAACGTATCAAGAAGGGGCGAGATCCTTTGCCAAAGTTATCTTCATGTACCACAGGCCCAAATGGTGAGAGAGTTGACGGTCATTATCAGCTTGGATACGAAAGGTTTGAGCCATGCGAAGATGGGTTTGTTTTAAGAGAAAGACGGCAAGGATACAGGGCAACTGAAGGGGTGTGCTACCGTACCCATTGCGCACCCTCGCAATTTCAAGAAAACAATATATGTGAAAATTATCAAGCCATACTCCGACCAAAACCGCAATACGTGAAAATGTGGGTCAACGGCGAATATTTAGGCCAATATTTCTATTAAAACATACATACAATTAAGATAATAAGGTGCTATCCTGATTAATTAGTCCATATTTTGCTTAACCCTGTACTTTGGTTATTTTAATGACGGGAAAATAAGATGAAATATCAAAATAACACGGGGAAAACGGGCTGTGATGCCTGCGCGATTTGGGTTGGGCAAGTCGCTCGTGTGGCTTGAAGCTCGGCAATATTTTTTGCAGATACTGCACAAGCCAAAAACTGCTTTCTTCAAGTAAGATGTTCATAAAGCCATCATCGTAGGTTTTGTAACTCTTTCATGGTGCTATTCGAATACAAAGGCATGAAAATGACGATATTTCCATTCTTGTTTGCCTTTGCAGCCCTTTTGGCCGCCCCCGTTTTTGCCGGATCGGCACCTGCGGATTGGAAGCAGGAATGGCCGCGCACTGATTTCAGCAAGTCGATTATAGATTTTTTGGAAGTCATTTCCGGTGGGCCGCCGAAAGACGGCATTCCGACGATTGATGATCCACAATTCAAGCCGGTTTCACAAATGAATGATTTGGGTGAAGAAGAACCCGTCATTGCTCTGTCCATGGATGGCGAGGCTAAGGCGTATCCTTTGCGCATTATGATGTGGCATGAAATCGCCAATGACAAAATAGGCGGCGTGCCGGTGACGGTGACGTATTGCCCTTTATGTAATGCTGCTGTCGTGTTTGACCGGCGCGTGGATGAGAAAATGCTTGATTTTGGCGTGTCGGGCAAGCTGCGCCATTCGGATATGATTATGTATGACCGCCAGACCGAGAGCTGGTGGCAGCAATTTGTCGGGCGCGGCATTGTCGGCGATATGACCGGCGTGGAACTGGAACGTCTTCCTGCGCGCGTTATCCCGTTTTCGGCATTCAAACACAGCTATCCGGACGGCAAGGTTCTTGTGCCTTCCAATCCGAATGCCCGCCGTTACGGCGAAAATCCGTATGTGAAATATGATAATCCCTCGGGAAACCCGTTTCTTTACCGTGGACGCTATGACGGGCCGGGGCAGCCGCTATCTTATGTTGTTGCTGTTGAAAAAGATGCCTGGCTGCTCGATGACTTAAGAAAAACGGGTATCATAGAGCATAATAATCTACATATCGAGTGGCAGGAAGGCATGCGTTCGGCCCTTGATTCCCGCAGCATCAATCAGGGCCGCGATATAGGTTTTGTCAAAGCACAGCGCAAAATCGCCGAAGGCCGGTATGAAGATACCCCCTACGACACGACGTTTGCCTTTGCCTTTAAGGCCTTTCATCCTGATGGGAAAATCCATACGCTATCCAAAAAGTGAGGAAAAATGACAGAACAGAACCGAATTGAATGGTCGTTATTTTTGCTGCGCCTTGGCGTATTCATTGTCATGTTCGCATGGACGCTGGATAAATTCCTGAACCCCGGCCACGCTGCCAAGGTCTTTGAGAACTTCTATTTTATAGGCGGTCTGGGCGAAGAAATAATGATGGCAATCGGAGCCATTGAACTTGTCATTATTCTCGCTTTTCTTAGTGGCCTCTGGAAACGTTGGACTTATGGTTTCGTGATGATCCTGAACGGTATCTCAACTTTTTCATCATGGAAGCAGTACACAACTGATATTAACCTGCTGTTCTTTGCCGCATGGCCAATGCTGGCGGCCTGTATTGCGCTGTATCTGCTGCGCGATCTGGATGTAAAATTTACTCTTAAAAAATCATGAAGCTGGTCATTGTTTTGGTCGTATTGCTGGTCTTCGTTGTTGCGCCTTCGGCATGGGCTGGGACAGAAAAAGAAGACCATAACGCATCATTCTCAGCCGAAGAAATTTCTTTGTGGGAAGAAAAGTCTTTCAAAGGTCATACTGATTATGAAATTTCCTCCGAAGGAAATAATCTTACCTTAAAGGCATCTTGCAACAATACAGCTTCGGCGTTTTACAGGCACATGCCTGTTGACCTAACAAAAACACCGATCCTGCGCTGGTCATAGAAAATTGATGGAATTCAAGCCGGGCTTGATGATGTTAGTAAGAAAGGCGATGACTACGCAGCGCGCGTCTATGTTGTCTATAAAGGCACGCTGCCTTGGGATGTCAGCGCAATGAATTACGTCTGGGCTAACACGCAACCAGCAGGGGCTTCGTGGCCTAACGCCTACACCAAACGCGCTATCATGGTCGCCCAGAAATCCGGTTTGCCGGATAACAACGAAATCTGGGTTGATGAGATTCGTAATGTGCGTGAGGATTTCAAAAAATATTTTGGCCGCGACGTTACCAAGATTGATGGCGTGGCAATCATGACGGATTGTGACAATGGCGGCGGCGTGAGCACAGGCTATTACCGTGACATCCGGTTTACGTCCTCGGAATAAACCCCTCATTTTCCCTATGTAACTTTTTATCCTCTGCCCTCGAATACCTTTGCTCCAACCCAAAGGAGGATAAAATGTCATCATATCAAGTTCACACCACCGAAACAGCATCACAGCCCGCAGCAGAGCTGCTCAAAAAAGCCGAAGAGAAATACGGCTTTTTGCCGAATATTCTGGGTGTCATGGCCGAAGCTCCCTCTATTTTGAAAGCCTATATGACACTGGCTGGGATTTTCGACGAAACATCTTTTACACAAACAGAGCGGCAGATCGTTTTGCTGGCGGTAAGCCTTTCAAACGAATGTGAATATTGCATGGCTGCACATACGGCAATGGCAAATATGCAGGACGTTCCTGATGATGTGGTGGAAGCGTTGCGCAATAATGAGCCTATCAAGGATAACAAGCTGGAAACCCTCCGCCGTCTGGCATACGAAATTGCTGATACAAAAGGCAATCCAACGAACAAAACAGTTAAAGCTTTTTTGGATGCAGGATATTCGCAAGGGCAAATTCTGGAAGTTATTCTGGGCGTCGGCTTTAAAACCTTGTCTAACTACACCAACCATGTGGCTGAAACACCTTTGGATGAGGCGTTCAAGCCCACCGAATGGCGCGCACAAAAAGCGGCATAAAAATTCGGCGACAAGTGTAACCACACGCCTTTTTCAAACGAATGTAGGAAAGTTCTTTAACAAAATCAGGAGACCTGCAAATGCTCAGGCTTAAATATTCCATTCTCTCTTTTCTTGCTCTTTTTGTTCTCGTTATGCCGCAAGCTTCCATGGCTGAGAACAAGCACAATGAAATTGTCGAAGCCCCTCAGACCATGATTGTAAAATTTTATGCGGATTGGTGTGGCTCCTGCAAAGTGATGCAGCCGGAGCTTGATAAATTTTTGGAAAACACAAAAGACAAATCAACGCTATATGTTCACTTTGATCTGACCGATGAGCAAACCAGACAAAAATCTGCCTATCTTGCGCATTCTTTAGGGTTAGAAGATATCTACAAAGAGCATGCGGCCAAAACCGGATTTGCGCTTTTAGTCGATAATGCCTCTAAAACTGTTGAGGGCAAAATCACCAAGGAAATGAGCAGTGCCGATATGATGAAAATGCTGGAATCCTGAGGCTGATGGAGTGCATGTAACTTATAGGCGTTTTGTTACGAATACTCAGGTGTTAACCCTCAAACCAAAAGGAGATTGGTCATGAGTGCAGTAAGCGCAATCGGGGGAGCAGCCGTGACTGCCGTAAACCAGAGTAAAGCGCCAAGTGCAACGCAAAACCTGCAGCAAATCTAGCAACAGGCCATTGCCGAGCATCAGGCGGAAACACCGGCTGTTTCAAAATCCGGTGTCGATATCAAAGCATAGTTTTCCCTCTCCTTATGCTTTTAAAAGGCGGCTCTGTTAAGGGTCGCCTTTTTTAGCGGGAGATAAACGGGGATAGCAGGAGTTTCAGAAATTGTTTGTCCTTTCGGCCTTCAACGCCGATTTTCATGTTTGAGGAGCGGTGCGTTTTGCTGTTTGACCGGAACAGCCTGTCCCAGAAGCTAAAGATAGTGCCGTAATTGGAATCCGTATCCTTGCGGATGGCATGGTGGTGTACCCAGTGAATAGAGGGCGTAATAATGATCTTAGACAACGCATTCTCCAAGCGCTGCGGCAGGGCCATGTTTGAATGGTGAAACAACGTAAAAGCTAGCACAAGCACTTCAAATATCACAACAGAGGTAAACGGTACGGCAAAAACAATGACCAAGGCGGCACGTACGAAGGTGGCAAAGAATATTTCACCAAAGTGAAAGCGAATGGCCGAGGTAGTGTCCAGATGCTCATCCAGATGATGCACCTCATGGAACCGCCAGAAAAATGGCATTTCATGCACGGCGCGATGCCACCAATAGATAAACAGGTCGAGGATAAGGATATCGAGCGCCAGCCCGGTCAGGCCGCCCAGTATTTCATGGCGTGCCAAGAGCGCATGTTGTGATGCCCAGTATGTCACGGGAAGAATAAACGCCAGCGACAGCCCGATATTGAAAGGCCAGAAAGACAGGTTTTTGATAATGCGTTTTACGGGATGGAAACTATAGGTCACAACAGGACGTATATGCTCGGCAGCGAATAACAGCACAAACACCCCGGCAACGATCCAGCCTTTATATTCGATCAGGTTTTGCATCTTTATTCGCCTTCGCTCCATTCCAATTTTTTATAATCGAAATTTGCCTCTATAGTAGGCTTTATTATCTGAAAATAAGGTGAAATATCGAAGTCCCGCGGCGTAAAAAGGCTGTGATGACGAATATGTAGTATTTCCCGAACTGAATTATCATCTCCTTTGATCGATGATATATCCGGCAGAATTGGATATTGAATATATTGGAAAGCCTGAGCGATCAGGGTTGAGCAGATTGCGCGCGTGGGATCGCCGCTGCCGAGCGCCAGCATGCGCCGTCGCCAATGGGCTGGCACAGGCGGCTGTGGCAGAAGATAACGCATCAGATCAAATGCATTTTTCATGTCATAGGTCATGCCGATTTTATCACTCATAAACCCGATAATTTTTTGAGCGTCCTCTTCTGTCAGTCCGATAGGACGGCATATTCTTGTGTGCTGCCCTGCATACTTTGATAAGGGCACTGCGGTAACGCCATGAAGCGTATCGGCTTCTATCAGGCAATTTGGATCGTCTGTACCGTCGAGCGACCCGGCATAAAAGGCGGCATGCGACCAGGTTGATTGAGTCAGATACTTGATGGCCACACTGATGCGCAAATTACCTTCAAGCAGCAGAATATCCGCCGGCCTCAGGCATTTTTTTAACTTCGAAACGTCAGACGTTGAAGAGGGCTTATAACCCTTCACTTCCTTCTGCAGGTACCGCGCCAGCCAGAAGCCGGTTTTTTCTAAAAGAGTGTTCATCCGATC
>Ga0210044_10003815_pt1 | contig 21414 bp, 23 predicted proteins | sample CryGey13umfilter_2_FD_183959 | JGI IMG/M metagenome (GOLD analysis project Ga0210044, IMG submission 183959) | Groundwater microbial communities from aquifer in Utah, USA - Crystal Geyser 4/9/14 3 um filter (SPAdes) (version 2) | ecosystem: Environmental > Aquatic > Deep subsurface >... | reverse complement strand
TCCCCCCACACCCCCCTTCCGCCCGCCTCGCCTTGCCTGCCCGACCGAAACTCTTGAGTGAAGGCGGGGACCGGAGCGGAAAGGACGATTTCAAGTTTTTCTTTGGCGGCAAATTCTTTCAATTCAGAAAGTTGAGATTCAAGAGACATCACTTGTCGTTCTGCACTCTCGGTTGATTTCCTGATGTAGATAAAGTATTTCATAAAGATTTAGAAAAGCCCGCTTTTGGCCTTGCTGAATTCAAAACGGCTTGAAATTTCCCCGAAAAACGGCTGGCGAGCGCGCGTAGCGGGCGAGCCAATGACTTCATTTCCTAACTGGCGGAGGCGGAGAGATTCGAACTCTCGAGGGCTTGCGCCCTACACGCTTTCCAAGCGTGCGCACTAGGCCGCTATGCGACGCCTCCGTTATTACTTCTCACTCTAGATTTTAGGATTTCATCAACTTGCCTGATCTCATCCCAAATCCCATCTATCAAATCATAATTTTTGGCTTCCTCCAAACTCACCCAAGAAAAATCAGTGGTGTCTTCGCCCAAGGTATCCATTTTGATATTTTACTGCTAAAATACCTCGGTGGCTAATTTCGCGTTTGTAAAAAATTTCTGTTTTAGGTAATAAACCGTTTACGGAATTTTTAAATAAGCTTAATTTTTTGTCGCTCTTTGTCGTTTTGAGACAAGGTTTACTACTAGATATTATTTATTAAAAAATTATGGGAAAGCTGATTTTAGCTCGTCATCACGAATCTGAATGGAATAAACTTGGACTTTGGACAGGTCGGAGGGATAAATGTCTCACAGATTATGGTTTTAAAAAATCTGAAGATATGGGTCTTTTGATAAAAGATATAAATATCGACTACGCGTTTGCCTCAATGCAAGTGCGAACAATTGAAACGCTTTCGTGCATGCTCAATGTCTGCGAACGTTTCGAAGTACCGACGGAACATTCACCTGCTTTAAACGAGCGTGATTATGGCGATTATACCGGTAAAAATAAGTGGGAAATCGAAAAAGTTTTAGGCACAGATGAATTTACAAAATTAAGAAGAAGTTGGGACTATCCTGTTCCAAATGGCGAGACTCTTAAAATGGTTTATGAGCGCGTAGTACCCTTCTTTATGGAAAAAATATTACCGCTTGTGAAAGAAGGTAAAAATATTTTGGTCGTGGCACATGGCAACTCACTGCGTGCCCTCATTAAATATTTGGAAAGTATTGCTGATGAAAATGTTGGCGATATTACAATGTCATTCGGAGAAATCCTGATATATGAACTCAATGATGAAGGGAGGATGGTAAAAAAAGAAGTGCGACAAACATTATCCGAAGTACCAGCATAATTAATATAAAAAATGTCAGTTATAAAATCATTAAAAGCGCGAGAAATAATTGATTCAAGAGGTAACCCAACGATTGAGGTCAAGTGCCTTTTAGAAAGTGGCTCGCGTGCATTAGCTTCTGTACCATCAGGTGCAAGTACCGGTATTCACGAAGCACACGAATTAAGAGATGGCGATAAAAGCCGATTTAGAGGCAAGGGTGTGCTTAAAGCTGTTGCGAATGTAGAGGGAGAAATAAATGATCATTTGAAGGGTAATGAATTGGAACAAAAGGAACTCGACGAAGCTATGATAGATTTTGATGGCACAGAGAATAAATCTCGATTGGGGGCCAATGCTATTCTCGGAGTCTCACTTGCTTTTTGTAGGGCTCAAGCTAATGAAAAAAAGTTGGAACTCTTTGAGCATCTTGCGCAACTATCTAACACTTCAAAATATAGTATCCCCTTGCCAATGCTCAATATCATAAACGGCGGTATGCACGCAGACAGTGGACTCGATATTCAAGAATTTATGATTGCTCCAGTCGGACCGAAGGCATTCAGAGAAAAGTTGCAAGCCTCTTCGGAAGTAATATCTGCGCTTAAAGATATTCTAAAAGAGAATAATTATTCTACTTCTATAGGTGACGAAGGTGGCTTTGCTCCTCAACTTAAATCTAATGAAGAAGCTTTTGAAGTTATTATCAAAGCCATAGAAAAAGCCGGTTATTCTACAGATGAAATAAAACTTGGTATTGATGCGGCGAGCTCAAGCTTCTATGAAGATGGTTCCTACAAAATAAAGATAGCAAGCGAAAATAAAACATTAAGTTCTGCCGAAATAGTAGATTGGTATGAAAATCTCTGTCAGAAATATCCCCTCATTTCGATTGAAGACGGCCTGGCTGAAGAAGATTGGGATGGATTCGCACTTTTGACAAAGAAACTGGGTGAACGAATACAAGTGGTCGGAGATGATCTCATGGTAACTAATATAAAAAGAATAAAACAAGCCAAAGAAAAAGAAGCGGCAAACTCCGTTCTTATTAAACTTAATCAGATTGGAACTCTCTCTGAAACTATTCAAGCAATACAGCTGGCAAAGGAATACGGCTGGAAGCCTTTTGTTTCTCATCGTTCTGGCGATACAACTGACACATTTATTGCCGATCTTGCAGTGGGTCTCTCATGTGATTATATAAAATCTGGTTCCCTCGCACGAGGTGAGAGAGTTTGTAAATACAATAGAATAATGGAAATAGAGAATCTTCTCTAACGAGAATCAACTTTCGCCATACCCGTCAAAGCTTTGATTCTTTCCTCAACTGGCGGATGACTCATAAACAGCTTGTTGATGAATCCCCTTGTAGATTCTCCGCCGAATGGATTTGAAATATATAAATGAGCGGTGGCATGATTGGCTTTTTGCATTGGTGCTTTATAGCCGGATATTTTCTGAAGGGCGGACGCTAGTCCGTCTGGGTAACGCGTCAGAAGGGCGCCGGACGCGTCAGCTAAAAATTCACGCCGACGCGATATCGCCAAATGAATAAGTTTGGCGGCAATGGGAGCGAGAATTGCGGCGACAATTCCAAGAATAAGAAGCAAGACGCCTCCCCGGTCTCTTTCTCCCCTTCCTCCGCCGAACATCGACATTCTGATAAAAAAATCAGCCAGAATAGCGATAAAGCCCACAAGAACAACCGCGACCGTAGAAACCAGCATGTCTCGATTTCCTACATGAGAAAGCTCGTGTGCCATAACTCCTTCAAGTTCTACTCTATTAAGCATACCCAAGAGTCCGGTCGTGGCCGCAACAACTGCATGTTCAGGATCACGCCCAGTAGCAAAAGCATTTGGAGCTGTGTCATTCACTATGTAAACCTTGGGCATGGGCAGGCCAGCTGTGATAGAAAGATTTTCAACAATATTCCAGAGGTCCGGGTGAGATTCGCGTGTCGTCGGTTTTGCGCCCGTCATGCGGATAACTATCTTGTCCGAATACCAGTAACTGAAAAAATTCATGAGAACCGCGAAGACTACCGCGATGTATAAAATGATTGGCGAATCAAAATACCAGCTAAACCCCCAGCCGATAGCCATAACCACAACTAAAAAACCAAACATGAGTATCCAAGTTTTCCGGATATTTTTATCCTGATGAGTATAAAGATTGGTCATACAGCTATAAGCTGTCCGAAGTTTATTTAGAATTTGACAGTAACTGGTTCACGGGCAGCTGCCTCTTCAAGCTCGAAGAATTCCATCTTGGGGAAATTAAACATATTGGCTATAAGATTGGAAGGAAAAGACTCGATTTTTGTATTAAGGTCGCGAACATTGGTGTTATAGAAACGGCGAGCCGCTTGAATTTTATTTTCCGTATCGGAAAGTTCCCGCTGAAGTTCAAGAAAATTTTGATTCGCCTTGAGGTCCGGATACGCTTCGGCAACTGCAAAAATTGATTTTAGAGCATTCGTCAGCATATTTTCCGCCTGACCTTTGTCAGAAAGAGAGCCGGCGCCCATGGCAGCCGTGCGAGCCTTGGTGACATTTTCAAACACGCTTGATTCGTGTGTGGCATATCCTTTGACTGTATTGATGAGATTGGGAATAAGATCATAACGGCGCTTAAGTTGGACATCAATATCGGCCCAAGCTTCCTTGGCTCGGTTGATTAAGCGGATAAAACCGTTATAAGCGAGCGCTGCCCAAAGAACCACTAACCCGATAATTACTAATATGATCAATATTGGTGACATATCAATATGTTAACATTGTTTAGTAATCCATACTACCGCCTGCTCCAGTTCCTGATTGAAGTGTGTCTTCCTTAGGTTCGTCTGCGATAGCCACTTCGGTCGTCAGTAGCATGGCAACAGCAGAGGCAGAGTTTTCCAAACCGCATCTAGTCACCTTGACCGGGTCAATGATGCCGGCCTCGAACATATCCGGCACAAAAACATCAGTCAGAGCATTATATCCGGAGTTAGCTTCGCCTTTTAATACTTCGGCAAGCACTACCCCGTCCTCTTTACCGGCATTCCTGGCAATTTGTCGTAGAGGTTCTTGAAGAGCTTCGATGACTGCCGTATAGCCTGATGCAAACTCGCCAGCCTCAGCGTTTTCATGCGCGAATTTGGCCTCTTTTGATTCTTTATATTTTGCCTCGATTTTTTTCGAAACTTTTGCCAACGCGCTGCCGCCGCCTGCTACTATACCTTCAGATATGGCTGCTTTTGTGGCATTAACGGCGTCTTCAATTTTAAGCTTGAGATATTTCATTTCGGTTTCCGTTGCGGCGCCGACGCGAATGACCGCTACCCCGCCGGAGAGTTTTCCAATGCGTTCATCAAGCTTTTCCAGATCAAATTTCGAGGTAGTGTTTTTTCTTTGAGTGCGCAAACTTTCTATTCTCGCTTCTATGTCGGATTTTTTACCTTTGCCACCTACGATAACAGTGCTGTCCTTGGTAGAAATTACTCGTGATGCTCGACCAAGAGACAAAAGTTCGGCATTTTCAAACTTGGTGCCCAGATCTTCGGAAATGATATCGGCCCCTATAGTGACCGCGATGTCTTGAAGGATCTCTTTTTTTCTGTCTCCGTACCCCGGCGCTTTAATAGCCAAGACATTAAAGGTGCCGCGGAGCTTATTGACGACAAAAGTCGTTAACGCTTCTCCGTCCACATCCTCGGCGATAATAACTAGATCTTTCTTGCCACTCGCGGCCAGCTTCTCAAGAAGGGGCAAAACATCTTTTATCACTGATATTTTCTTGTCGGTCACCAGAATGGTGGGATCGCGATATTCCGCTTCCATTCTTTCGGAATTTGTGATCATGTATGGAGAAATATATCCCTTATCAAATTCAAGCCCTTTCACTATTTCTGAATCTACTCCGAAAGATTGTGATTCTTCGACTGTCACGACACCGTCCTTACCAATCTTTTTAATGGTGTCGGCTATAATGGCGCCTATCTTTTCCGACTCGGCCGAAATAGTGGCCACTTGCTTGACCTCGTTGTCGGTCTTGATAGATTTGCTCATTTTTTTCAATGCTTCCACAGCATCATGTGTTGCTATTTCAATACCACGGCGAATACCCATGGAATTTGCGCCACCTAAAGATTTTTTGAAACCTATTTCCACCAAGGCTTGAGTCAATATAACCGATGTGGTCGTGCCGTCGCCCGCCATATCGTTGGTTTTTGATGCTACTTCCTTCACAATTCCAGCCCCCATGTTCTCAAATTTATCCTTAAGTGAAATGTCTTTGGCGATGGTAACGCCATCATTGGTTATGGTCGGCGCTCCATAACCCTTATCTAGAACAACATTTTTGCCTCTTGGGCCGAGAGTGATTTTAACCGCATTCGCCACCTTGTCTACTCCGCGTTTAAGGGCAGCGCGAGCATCTTGATTAAAGAGAATTTGTTTTGCCATTGTGATTTATGTGTTAGATCGAGTAATTAGTTATTAAACCGGTCACAAGTTATTCTATAATTGCTAAAATATTTTCTTCTTTCATTAGATAAAGCTCCTCGTTTTCATGCTCCACTTCATCGTATCCATATTTTGAGAAAATGACTGTATCCCCCACTTTGGCGCGCACCGGCACCAATTCGCCATCTATCCATTTTCCTTCTCCCACTGCCAAAATTTTTCCTTGAGCGGATTTTTCTTTAGTTACGGATTCCGGGAGAATAATATCGAATGATGTTTTTTGGGCGCGGGCTTCTTTTTGTCGAAGATCATCCTCGGTAAAAGGTTTGATGAGTACTCTGTCTCCAAATGGTCTGATCTTTGTTTTTGATTTTTCGTTACTGTTGGAAGTTTTTATATTTTTCTTTTGCATGTTTCTTAAAAATATTTTTAATTGCTCGCCCATTGTATCCAAAAAACAAACAAAGTCAAATAAAAAACTCTGTATATTATTTCTAAGACCTACAAGCACCCCGTCTATCGGTTATATAAGTTCAGATACATAAAAGACTAATTAATTTAGTCTTTTATGGCATATTTCAACAAGTTTCGAGGTATAAAGGGGTTTATTTTGGTATGGGAAAGGGTACTACGCTTTCGGTATATGATTACCGATAAAGCAAAACAAAGAGTCCTTATTCTGGCTTTCTGGGAAAAGCACGGTCTAGAAGCTACCCGAGAAGCCTTCAAGGTTTCCAGACTAACCTTGTTCAGTTGGCAGAAAGCTCTAAAGAAGTCCTTGGGGAAACTAGACACTCTCAATAAGAGAAGCACTGCACCTAAGAGCAAGAAGAGTCTCAAATGTTGTCGCATGGCTCTCGTCGTGCTAATATAGTTCCATAAAGACGATGGCCCAGATTCTTCCTTATATTCAGATTATATTAAGCCTTCTTCTCATTGTGGGAATACTTCTCCAGCGCTCTGATGCAGGGCTCGGCTCCGCTTTCGGTGGAGGAGACTCGATGGGAGGACACTTCACGCGACGCGGATTTGAAAAGATGCTTTTTAACGCTACATTAGTAGTTGCCGCTCTTTTTGCTCTTTCCGCTTTTGCCAGTCTTTTTTTTGGACGGTAGTTCGACAAGCTGGTTCGATGAAACTCACCATAAATCACCATAAGTAATCAATAATGAATCCCGTAGTGAAAAAAAGCATTATTAGCAAAGCAGGCTTCTTTGAAGCGATGCTTTTTTCTACTACGGGATGAATTACAAAGATTTGCGAGCGCTTTTTTTAAGGCGTTTCAGTTTACCAAAGGAAAATTCAATACATGGCATACTGCGCTCTTTTAGCATAACCGAAAAAGCCGTTTTTTTCTTTTTCGTTTCTATATTCATACTTTCCGGTTTGACTCTTTTGTGGAATGTCAGCAATGCCTATCTTGTCGAAATTCCCGCCATCGGAGGAACCTTAACAGAAGGCATCGTCGGCAATCCTCGATTTATTAACCCCGCACTTGCGATATCGGAAGCAGACAGAAATTTGACCACACTTGTCTACTCGGGTTTGGTGCGAGTTAAGTCGAATGGCGAAATTGTAAATGATTTGGCTGATGAAATAACGATTTCCAACAACAGACTGACATATACCGTTCATATCAACGAGAAAGCTAGCTTCCAAGACAAAACAATGGTCACGGCTGATGATGTCATCTTCACTATTCAAAAAGTAACTAATCCAAACATTAAAAGTCCCAGAAAAGGAAATTGGGACGGAGTTGAGATCACGAAGATTGATGAAAAAACTATTTCCTTTGTTCTTAAACAAGCATATACGCCCTTTATGTATAATTTAACTTTAGGAATTTTACCAAAACATATCTGGAAAAATGTGACCGATGATGAATTTTCTTTTAGCCAGTTCAACACCCTTCCTATCGGTTCAGGACCGTATCAGGTCAAAAAAGTAGAACGCAATTCGGGAGGAATACCAAACTTGTATCGATTAACTCCTTTTAAAAACGATTTTGACAAGACTCCGTTTATAAAAAACTTGGTCTTTAGATTTTATCCCAGTGAAAACGCGCTCATTGAGGCATATAACGCACAGGAAGTTGAAAGTATCAGCGGTATTTCTCCGGAAAGAATATTGGAGATCAAAGCAGACAATCCCAATATAGTTTCCTCTCCCCTACCGCGCGTTTTTGCCGTTTTCTTTAACCAAAACCAGTCAAAAGTTTTGTTGAATAAAGAGATACGCCAAGCGCTTGAAATTGCGAGCCCCAAAGAAGAGATAGTAGAAAAAATTCTTGGAGGCTACGGCACGGTTATAGACGGACCGATACCGGCCGGAGTCTACTCATGGACAAGTAACAGTGGGAACAAACTGACAGCGGCGGAAAGACTAGAAAAAGCCAAGATAATTCTTGAAGAAGCAGGTTGGAAACCAAATTCGGAAACGAGCATACTTGAAAAGAAATCCGGCTCTGGTACAATATCATTGTCGTTTTCAATCTCTACCGGTAGCGCTCCCGAACTTAGGCAGGTTGCAGATGAGCTTGTCGCTCAATGGCAGAAGCTCGGTGCTAGCGTCAACATTCTGGTTTTCGAGACTGGCGATCTTAACCAAGACGTCATCCGACCGAGAAACTTCGACGCTCTTCTTTTCGGCAAAGTTGTTGGCAGGGATCTTGATTTATATCCGTTTTGGCATTCATCGCAAAGAACCGATCCCGGGCTTAATATAGCGCTCTATGTCAATAGCCGTGCCGACACATTTCTTGACAAGGCAAGAAGCACCGATGAACCGAAAATGATAGAAGAGAGTTATTTGGCATTCGCAAAAGAATTGGAAAAGGATATACCGGCGATCTTCCTATACACGCCAAGCTTCCTTTATGTCGTGCCGGAAAAAATAAAAAACATTGAATTAGATTCGCTAACAGTTTCTCAAGATAGATTTCTTAGTGTTAGAAATTGGTACATAGAAACAGATAAAGTTTGGAAAATATTTGTTAATTAAAATTTAAAAAGAATGAATAATGCATTTACAGGTGGGCTTAGAAATAAAAATATGCGAAGGAGATACAATGCGCCTCTCGCAGTTAAAAAACCGCACGATATCATTCCTCCTATCGGAGACAGTATAAGAATTATTCCCCTTGGAGGAGTCGAGGAGATCGGCAGAAACATGACCGTTGTGGAGTTCGGCGAAGATATTATAGTGATTGATGCCGGCATAAAATTTACCGATTATGAGACACCGGGCGTAGACTATATTTTACCGAACATCAAGTACCTCGAGAAAAACAAAGATAAAATTCGTGCCATTGTCATTACTCACGGACACTTGGACCATATCGGCGCGATCCCCTACATCATAGACCGCATTGGCAATCCGCCCATCTATACCAGAGAATTTGGAGCTCTTCTGATACAAAAAAGACAGACCGAATTCCCCCATCTTGCCCCGCTCAATATCAAAATAGTAGATATTGATGATAAATTTATTCCTTTAACCCCAAATATCAAGGTTCGCTTTTTCGGTGTGACCCATTCCATTCCTGATGCCACCGGTATTATTATCGAGACTCCATACGGTGACATAGTCACAACCGGCGATGTGCGAATTGAGAATGAGGACGGTGTGCCGGATCAAAAAGAGATCGATCATTACAAAATGTTTAAAGATCGTAAAGTCCTCTTGTTCTCTATGGACTCCACGAACATTGACCAGCCCGGTTTCTCACTGCCCGAATCTCATATTTTAAAAAATATTGATTCTATTGTGGCCGCTTCCGAAGGTCGGGTTATTTTAGCCACCTTTGCCACCCAGGTAGAAAGAGTCATCGAGTTCATCAGAATGGCCAATCGTTACGGTCGTAAGCTCATCATCGAGGGACGCAGTATGAAAACCAATGTCGAGATAATCAAACATCTTAATCTTGTTGATACCAGTCATATCATTCCCATAGACGAGATCGGCAAATATGCGCCCAATAAGATCATGATCATCACTACCGGCGCGCAGGGCGAAGAGTTTGCCGCGCTGATGCGTATGTCAAATAAGACCCATAAATATATTCGCCTCGAAAGATCAGACACTATCGTACTTTCCTCATCGATTATTCCCGGTAACGAACGCGCCATTACTAAACTCAAGGATAATCTCTACCGTCACGACTCCAAGATCATCACCTATCTTGATTCAGGCGTGCATACATCCGGTCATGGCAAAAGAGAAGAAACTCGATGGCTCCACCAACAAATTCCTTATAAATATTTCATGCCTATACACGGTAATCATTTTCGATTAAAAATGCATGCTGAATTGGCGGCAGAATTAGGTTGTCCGCGGGAAAATATTATTGTCCCGGACAACGGTAGTATCATGGAGATCCAGGACAATGGCACTAAATTCGTAAAACTGCCCGAAAAAGCGCCTTGTGAAGATATGGTGGTCGAAGGTCTTTCGATCGGTGATATTTCCGAAGTGGTCATCAGAGACCGAAAAATGTTAGCAGAAGACGGCATCTTTGTTATCATTGCTTTGGTGGACACAAGAACGGGTCGGCTTAAAAAATCGCCGGATATTATCGCCAGAGGTTTTATATACTTGCGCGAATCCCAGGAACTCCTTTCCGAAGCACGTGGCATCATCAAGCGCTCCATAGAAAGCACGACGACTGGTATGAATCCGATCAATTTTGATTTTGCCAAGAATGCCGTGACAGAAGACGTTTCTCGATTCCTATTCCAGCGTACTGCTAAAAAGCCGACCGTCATTCCGGTAATTTTGGGAGTATGATGGAGATATGACGAGATTTGTCCCCGTTTTTACTACCAGTCTTTTTCTCTCTCTTCACCTCGGCACGATTCTTTACGTAAACTCTTCCCTTCTCAATAAGTTTTTCGATCCCTCAGCTATCAGTTTGCTTTTTATTCTCGGAGCTTTGGGTAATATTGCTTTATTTTTATCCGCTCCGAAATTGATCGAAAGATTAGGCAAACGCGTGCTCTTGTTGTTTCTCTTAATTTTAGCTGCCCTTAGTACCATAGGCCTTTCCTTAGCCACTACCAAACCGACGGTCGCGGCCTTTTTTATAATTTATGCCAGTCTTCTTTACATGATCTTTTACTGTCTTGATATTTTTCTTGAGGAGATATCCGTTGATACTAAAACTGGTGAGATAAGAAGTGCTTACATTGCCCTCATTCATCTTGGCTTAATACTCGGATTAAGCACACTTACGCTCTTGGTCGTGGATAATGTCCTGAAGCCCGTCTATATAACAGCCGCCTTATTGCTTGTACCGCCCATACTATTAGCCATCTTTTCCCTTAAATCACCTACACCAAATTGGCACGGGCTCCACCATCACCACGCGTCTTTGCCGTTGAAATCTTGGTGGCTGGCAAAGAATGTCCGGCGGGCAACCATGGCCAGGCTTGCGCTCGAGTTTTTTTATGCTTTTATGACCATTTATACACCACTTTATCTCTACAGTATTCTTGGTTTTAATTGGACCATTATTGGCATCATGTTTATCATAATGCTTCTGCCGTTCATTCTCATCCAATGGCCGGCGGGCAAACTGGCGGATTATTTTATCGGCGAAAAAGAAATGATGATTGTGGGGTTCCTTATCATGGGAACAACTCTCCTTTTTATGCCCTACTTGGAAGCAAGTGTGATTTTTTGGACAATAGTTTTATTTTTTTCCCGGGTGGGGGCGGCTCTGGTAGAGATAACATCCGATAGTTATTTCTTTAAACATGTCAGTCCCTATGACACAAGGCTTTTAAGCATCTTCAGACTAACTCGTCCAGCCGGTATTATTTTTGGCGCCGGATTAGGCGCCCTGTCTCTCTCTTTTTTCTCATTCGACAAGATATTCTTTGTTCTTGCGATAATAATCTTTTTCGGGCTCAAGGAAAGTCTTCTCATTAGAGATACTCTTTAAGAAAATTATTTCTTAAATTCTACCAGGTCTGCCGCCCTTATTTCAATTTGATCCGCTTTACGCAATTTTCTCGTCTGTTTAGCGGATAAAATCTGTGTATGGGGAGACTGATCAAGAAGCTCTGCGACAGAAGCCATGTTATCATGAGTAGCAATCCAGAAAGTGCCTAATTTAGAAAGATCGAATGGTTCCGAAAAAGTTTTCAAACTCTTTTTGCCATCAGGCAAAAAGTATTCATGGAAGTATGAAAGAGCGAGTTCTCGGACATTTTTGAAAATCGGTTCGCGATAACGAAGAACAGCATGATTTGTTTTTGATATTGCTCCCCAATGTCCGTCTTCGGTAAAAAGAGCCACTACATGGTCAAAATCCGGACGAATAGTGACTAGATCTAAAAGAAGCGGCCTCTGTCCATGGATCCATAGTGCCGCTCCCGCGATCAGAGCTCCTTCAAAACAGTGCGCCTGCCCGTTTTTGAGCGTAAATTTTACTGAATGATGCGTCTCCCCTCTTTTTTCAAAATTGAATGGCACAGAATTCAGAAAATCTTGAATTTTTACCGGTGAGGATAGTTTTTTCAATATATTCCACTCATTTCTGTTGAGACCGGAATCCTCAAATTTTAATGGTTTGATCTTTGAGCCAGGCATAAAATCAAACTTTATAGATTAAGCTCTGAAGATGGACATTCTTTTCTTCATCATAGGCTTCCCGGCTGAAGCCATGTTTTTCTATAAGTTGAGCGGCGTAAAAAGCACCCAAGTAATGAGGCATAACAACATAAGAAGCCCCGGCCTTATAAAGTGCCTGGCTATCAGAAATATTATGGGAAATAGTAATGAAGACACCATTGGCATTTGATTCGCGATAATGGTGAACAAGGAGAAAATTGGTGCGAAAATCTGGTATGGTCGAAATTAGAAGCCTAGCTTTCGAAAGGTTCATGTCGTTAAGAAAATCTATGTCTTCCGCATCGCCGAAACGGTGCGGAATGCCACGAGACTTGGCGCGCTCGATGGAAGAAGGATTATAATCAACGACCATATAATTGTTGGTCATTTTTTCCGCGGTCTCTACGAAATAATGACCAACGCGATCGTAACCAAAAATGACCATGTCGAAGCTGTCATTCGTATCACTCTCTTTCATTTGTGATTTTCTGAAAGTGATAAGACGCAAAACAGGCTTCAGGAATGGATAGATACAGTCCGCTTGTTCAATGAGATAGGTGGAACCAATGATGGTTATAACTCCAACCAATGTAACGAGAGAAAGCACTTCTATGCTGACATGACCGAATGAATAAGCAAGGGCGATAAGAATCAGCGAAAATTCACTAATCTGCGCCACAGTCAGACCGGCCATAAAGGCGCTTCGAGTTCGATAGCCCATAAGATTCATGAGAATAATGACAATCAAAGGGTTACCGATAAGCACAAACAGGCTAAGAATTATGGCCACTCCAATAAGCGCTGAAAATTGGCCAATGATCAACTGCGAGCCTAAGAGCACGAAGAACAGCATAATGAAAAAGTCTCTAAGAGGCTTCAGGCGCGCGGCAATTTCGTAAGCAAAAGGAGAAGCGGCCAATGTAATGCCCGCGATAAGGGCACCTATTTCTATAGAAAAACCTATCGAAGAAAAAAGAGCAGACATGCCCAGTCCCCAAGCCAAGGCGAAAATAAATAGAACTTCCTGCGAGCTAGCCACAAATCTAGCCACACCCGGTAAAATATACTTGCTAATAAAGTAAAGGAAGACTGCCGCTATGGTTCCCTTACCTAAAAGCATCATTATTTCATTCAAGGCTGTGTTTGATACGCTATTAAATGAGTTGAAATTAGTGGCACCTAAGATAGTTACAACCAAAAGAAGAATGGTCGCGATAATATCCTGAACCAAAAGAAAACCTACAGAAATTTTGCCATAGAGCTTACCTATGTCTCCCCTGTCCGAGAGTAATTTGGTAATGATGATAGTGCTAGAAAAGGTCAGCGCCACGGCCACATATGTTGCTGGAATCATCTCAAAACCCAAAGAGCGGATTATGAAGTAGCCTATGACAGAAGTGAAGAGAACTTGCCCTATGCCAGTAATAAAAGAGACTTTGCCCACTTCTCTCATCACATCAGGATTAAGTGTTAGTCCGACTATAAAAAGAAGAATAGCAATGCCTATTTTGGAAAAAAGTTCGATCTCATCGTGGGCCTGAAGAATATCGAACACATAAGGCCCGACAATAACGCCCGTAGCTATATAGCCGACAATAAGGGGTTGTTTAAAATATTTAACAATAAGCGAAATGATTGTCGCTATTACTATGATCAGAGATATTTCTGTGAAAAGAGTCATGTCTTTTTTATCAATAGAGCTTTAATAAAGGCGGTGAAAAGAGGATGCGGCGCGAGAGGTCGAGCCTTGAATTCCGGATGAAATTGCGTAGCTAGAAAAAAAGGATGAACACTCTTCGGCAATTCGGCTATTTCGCACAAGCGCCCGTCTGGAGATATGCCGGAGAAAACCATGCCCGCACTTGTAAGTTTTTCTACATATAGAGGATTGACTTCAAAGCGGTGTCTGTGCCGTTCGGAAACTTTATTTGTTTTATAAGCTTTATAAGCAATCGTATTGTTCTTAATAATAGTTGGATAAGCGCCGAGGCGCATCGTGCCACCCAGTTTATTATCTCTTATCTTTTCCCTCTGGTCTTCCATGATATCTATTATCGGGTAAGGAGTATCCTTGTCTATCTCTGTCGTATGAGCGCCCTTGAGGCCGAGTATGTTTCTCGCGTACTCAATGACCGCAAGCTGCATGCCGTAGCAGAGCCCCAAATACGGAATTTTATTTTCTCTGGCAAATTTTATGGCGCCAATAATTCCCTCAACGCCAGTCGTGCCAAAACCACCCGGTACTATTATTCCGTCATAATTTTTAAGATCGCTTATTTTTCTTACGCCATTTTCATATTCCTTGGCATTGATCCATTCCAATTTCGGTCTAGCATTTTGCCAAAAAGCCGAAAATTTAACGGCTTCGATAACCGAGACATAGGCATCGGACAGCACAAAATCTCCCGTGTCGAAATACTTACCTACCACGGCAATCCTGACCTCCTTTTTGGTATTCTTAGTTTTCGAAACAAATTTTCTCCATTCGATGAGATCCTTTTTGCGATGTTTAAGCTTAAAATGATCGAGAATCCTCTCGCTTAATCCGTCCCTCTCAAAATTTAGGGGCACATCATAGATACTTTCAATATCGGGCGCGGCAATAATATCTTCACTCGACACTCCGGTTGCCAGAGCGATCTTATCTTTTCTTTTCTGATCGATAGATACCTCGGATCTAGCAATAATCATGTCCGGCTGAATGCCGTAAGAATTAAGCTGGCGTATGGCGTTTTGAGTCAGCTTAGTTTTCATTTCACCAAGTTTGCCTGGCACTGGTAAATAGGAAACCATTACGAACATGACATTGCTCGGTTCTTTAATCTTTAACAGACGCGCCGCTTCGAGAAATATGGCGTTTTGGTATTCTCCTACCGTGCCTCCGATCTCAAATACGGTAATATCAGCGTTGGTCTTGCGGACTGAACTGCGAAGACGGTTAAAAATTTCTTCGGTCACATGATAAACCGGCTCGACGCATTTACCGTGATAGCCAAGTGCGCGCTCCTTGTCTATAACATGCTTGAGTACCATGCCGTTGGTTAGATAATTTTCCGACGGCATATCTTTATTGAGAAAGCGTTCGTAGTTCCCCATATCCTGATCAGCCTCAAGCCCTGAATCCAAAACAAAAACTTCTCCGTGCTCAACGGGATTCATCGTGCCAGCATCCACATTTAAATAAGGATCAGCCTTGATGAGGCTGACTTCGAATCCTTTTGATTGAAGGATAGTACCTATTGAGGAAGCGGCGATACCCTTACCTACTCCGCTCATGACCCCGCCAATAACGAAAATATATTTATGACACTCCCTTTTCTTTTCCATTGACATGATTCTAACATAATCGAAATATCTATGGTTTGGGTGGAATGATAAAAATAGCTAAAAGATATGCTATAAGCCCCGACTATCCCGATAAAGATTGCTAAAAGAAGAAATAATTCGTACTATCAAGCTGTGATTGCCGGTTCGTCTAATGGTAGGACATCGCCCTCTGAAGGCGAGTATTGGGGTTCGAGTCCCTGACCGGCAGCCAAGTTTCGGAATTCGTTTTTTCGCCAAAATTCGGAGCGTCGCAAAGCGACGCGACGGGAGTTTCAGCCAGAATTCGCCAAGGGTTTTTGAAATCCAAAAGAAGCGAGCGGGACGCGAGGCGGGGGTTCGAGCCAATCTTTTTAAGAAAATCTCTTTTAGCTTCGAGATTTTCTTCGGAAGCGATAATTATGGCTTGGTTACTGTCTAAAATGAATTGACGAGAAAGTTCGAGCCAGCGATTGCCTTTTCGTTCAAAATCTTTCAATTTCTCTGAAAAATCAATTTTCTGGTTGAGGAGCTTTTGCTTCTTCGCGATATACTCCTCGCTCGTAATGGTGCTGTCCAAATGAGCGTCAAGAAGCCTGTCTAGCGTCTCCTCAACACTTTTGATTTGATTTTTCAGATTTTGAACGAAAAGGGCGTCAGAGTGGAAACTGCTCGCTTGCTCCTTATCCAGTTCAGCGAGCATGAATTCTTTCCACTCGGACGGCAAAGAAACTTTTTTGATAATGTCATTCGCTTGTTCGGCGAGGAATTCTTCGCGGATATATTTTTGTGTGCAAACACCTTTCTTTTTGGTGCAACGATAATAGGTATGACCTTTCTGCACTTCGCTTGTGATACCACATCCACATTCTTCGCACAAAAATATTCCGCGAAAAACATGTTTGTTAATTCCTCGCTTCATAGGGTGAGCGTTCCTCGCCGACACTTCCGCGCACTTATCAAAAAGTTTCTTTGAAATCGCTGGCTCGTGCTTTCCTTGGTAAAGTTCTTTGTTAAATAAAAACATTCCGTAGTAGAAAGGATTTTTCAATATCATTTGCGTGTTTGAAACAGTAAGAACTTTACCATTTTTAGACAGCAAGCCTTTTTGGGCGAGCAAATTCCTTGTATCTTTCAGAGAATAATTTCCAGTAGCGTAGACTTCGAACATTTTCCTGACGAGGCGAAATCTTTCCACATCGGGAATAATTTTCTTGTTTAACTTGTCATTTACATATCCAGTCGGAGCTTGTCCGCTCTGTTCGCCTCGTCTTACTTTCTGTCGAAGTCCGCGCTTCACATTCTCTGAAAGATTATCTACATAGTATTTGCTCTGCCCAAAAGCAATATTTAACATAAACTTACCTTGTGGCGTAGCGTCGAACCAAAACGTCGGGAATTTTAGCTCTTTAATTTTACCGAGGTCGCATAGATAGATTATCTTTCCACCGTCAATGCTATTTCTCGCCAATCTATCGGGGTGCCAAGCTAAAATTCCTGACGCTTTGCCTTTTTCTATGAGCGAGAGCATATTGTTGAAAATAGGTCTGCCTGGCTCTTTGGCGGTCTGTGATTCAACAAAAGTTTCAACAATCTCTAACTGCTCTCGCTCGGCAAATTCTTTCAACTCGTCAATCTGCGATTCAATACTCAAAATCTGACGATCTGGCTCGTCGGTAGATTTTCTAGCATATAGAAAGAATTTGTTCATAGAAAAAGGTTTATGTTAAATATTGATAATTATTGCTTCACGATTGGCTCGCAAAACGAAGTTTTGAATGATGTACTCATCATAACCCCCGCCTCGCGTCCCGCTCGCTTCTTTTGGATTTCAAAAACCCTTGGCGAAAAAACGAATTCTGAAACTTGGCTGTGTCTCCTGAACAAAATCCGAACTTTTTACCAACAAAATCCCGATGTGGAATGAATCGTTCCGCCACTGCCTCGCTTCACTCGGCAACACCAAAGAAAAATGTTCCTTGCTTTCTTGATGTGGTGGGGGTGAAATTTTTCTTGAAAAAGGAAAGGACATTTTTCTTTGGTGTTCTGCCCTCAAGGTCTCGGGCAGGTGGCGGAACAATGCGGACGAAGTTTTGGCGAAACTATTTTTTGGGGAAAGGATTTGCCAAAACTTCGGCTGATTTGTTTTTGAATTTGGATGTCGCAAATGGAAAAGGAGGGGTTTGGGGAGGAATTTTCCATTTGCTCCTCTTTTTGTTTTGGTGGAATTCGGGGTGGGCATGTATGTATTATACTGCACTCTTGCAATACAATGCAAGTTTCTGTAATATATCAATATGGAATCAGGTAAAAAACTTGGGGAAAACTTAAGAAAATGGCGTTTGAAAAAGGATATGTCGCAAGGAGACCTTGCGACGGCTTTGAGCGTGGATAGAGCATATATCAGCAATATTGAGAACGGTCGTATGAACCCTACTCTTTCGACTTTGGAAAAGATCGCTGGAGCGTTGGGTATTTCCAGTAGCGAACTTTTGAAATAAATTTTATGAAATATTTTAAAAACAAAATTGTTAAAAAAAACTTTACTGGTTCTTGGATTCCTTTTGTTAATTATTGTTGTATGGCAAGGGTTTAAAAAAGTGCCTACCCAAGGCAATTGGCAAGAGCAACTATCAGTAATTTCTACTGCGGAATTCAATGGCGATTCAGTTACAGTGAAAAATGTACGAAACTTCCGATATTCTCCAACGGAGAAAGACATGCGTCCGGCCTATTACGATAAGACGTATGATCTCACTCAAATAAAAAAGGTGTGGTATGTGACAGAGCCGTTTAATGAAAATCAGTCGGCCGCTCATACTTTTGTTTCCTTTGAGTTTAATAACGGGGACTTTTTAGCTATCAGCATAGAGGCGCGTAAAACCAAAGACCAAACTTATAGCACATGGAAAGGCATGCTTCGCACATATCCGCTTATCTACATAGCCGCAGATGAGAGAGATGTTTTACTCCTGCGAGCCAACATACGAAAAGACAAAGTTTATGTTTATCCAGTAAAACTAGGAAAATCAGAAAACGCGAGACTAATACTTACTGATATGCTTACAAGAATGAATGAGTTGGTGTCTACACACCCAGCTTGGTATAACACTCTTTTCGCTAATTGCACCTCGAGCATTGCCAAGCATGTAAATAAAATTACCCCAGGACGCATTTCTATCTTTTCGTGGCAGTTATGGCTGACTGCTTCTGCCGATGAACTGGCTCTAAAGCATGGACTCATAGATACCGATCTACCCATCGAACAGGCTAGAGAAAAATATTCTGTAAACGATGCGTCAGAGAGAATAGGAGATGTGCCGAACTACTCTGCAGATATTAGAAATTTTAAAAATTAATAGTCGTCAAAAGTGTTAAAATTGCTAATGCGTTGGGTATTTTCAGTAGTGAGCTTTTGAAATAAATATGGATTTTTTCTTCAATCTTAACTTAATAATCCTTGCCCTCGACCATTTAATTACTGGCGGATTAGCACTTTTCTTTCCTGTAGCGGCAATCAAATTTTATAAAATAGTCTTTGGAGCAAATGTTCCATTTACAACAGGGCACCTTTTCATTCTTAAGCCTTGGGGCGCTTTAGGGATTTTTGCTAGTTTGGTAGGTATTTTACCAATTTTTGATCCAATACGATATGAAAAAATATTATGGGCACTTGTATTACTACTTGTGTTCAGAATATTTATTCGCTCACAAAATAACAAAAACGCTGAAATCTACTTAAATATAAGTAGCTGGCGCAATATACTGCACATCGGCCTAATAGCACTTTGTGCCTCAGTAATTCTTATACAAATAATCACCCTCTAGTACGACTAGTAAGTAGCTCCTTCTCTTGGCCTGAAGTAGTATAGAGCAATTGCAAGAATAGCTATCGGAATAACAACCTGAAGGTTTCTCGCCATAGTTATTTGGAAAGCTTCTGTTAGTAAACCAAAGAAAACTATTCTTTCTATCACACGAATGGTAAATAAAGTAATTGGAACCCACACCAATTTTCTGTATTCAATAGGCTTCCATGCGAGAATGGCAGTTGCAACCGCAAAAACTATCATGTAAGCGGCGATAAACTTAGAAAGATAAACGAACTGAGCATCCACGGTCGGGTTGACACCATAGACTCTATTCACAACCCAAACGACCGTTTCGCTCGAGGCGAAAGTGCCAATAAGACCAAGAATAAAATGGTAAACCGAAACAAAACCAGCCAAGAAACGAAATATACCTAACGATGTTTTTGATTGCATATTATTTATAAGTATTTAAAGTTTAACGACCTTAGTTTAATTGTACCACATACATTATACAACAAGATACTATACTGTGCATATCTATTTTTAATCATTTACATCGTAAAAGTTAGAGTATCGACCGAGCTGAAACTTTTTACGGATTCTTTTTGATAATTTTATCTTTCCTGCCGTTAATGCGCCCAGAAAATCCTGATCGTATGCAAGTCCCAAAGCATGATTTTGGTTCTCAATCTTGATAGGGTTAACATATGTCCCGAATATCCTGTCCCACAGCAATGTAAAATTGCCGTAGTTTCCTCGGAGATCAACGGTATGGTGCATCTCATGCTCCTGAGGCGAAGTGATTCCAAAATATCGAAAGGTTTTGTACATCCACCACTGTCCCATAAAAAATTCTGAGTGAGTGATAGCTAGTATCATTGATTGAATCAATATAATTACATAAATCATTGGCATGAGGGAAATATTTTGGAGATTCAATATTCCCAGCATCAACGTAATGCTAAAAATTGTTCCAAGTGTTGCAGGAAAAATAGCAATAAATACGAAAGGGCGCACACTAAGACCCGGCAATGCTAAAAATAATCTGTTCGGAAGATGATGGTACTCGTGGGTAAAAAATAATGACCTACTGTGACTTAAAAAACGATGAATAATATAATCCCAGAAACCGGACATATAAAAAGTAAAAACACCGAGTACTGTCCAAATTACAAGAGGAAGCTCAGTCCTGCTCACATCTAACATATTGATCGGGGGAATAATATGCCCGAACCATCCAATCATTACTTCAGTTTTTGGGATGAGAGCTAACCCACCAAATTGGATAATTCCATATATACAGATTACTGCAAGCAAAAATAAAATTGAAGAAAATTTCAGTGGCTCTTGAGCCGCCTTGTCATTCTTTAATCTGTATACATTAAGTAGGTCTAATCCAAGAAATAAAGCTTGGGTGCTGATTATTAGTATGAGAAATAATTTTGCGGACATTTTCTATATTTTAACATCATTTCGTAAATATAGAGAACCACATAAAGATAAGATTGTAAATTGTGCCAAATTATGCTAATTTTACTTAAGAATTCCAGTTCTTTCACAACTTAAAAGAGGAGAAATCAGACTATGAAGATCGTACTACTCATGCCGCAGTCGGCTCGGTATGGAAAGGATGGCGCGTTCGATCAACGTTTACGGTATGCACCGCTTACGTTGACCACACTCGCCGCTCTCATTCCCTCAGAGCTGAATGCTTCTGTACAATGCATCGATGAGTGGGCTGAGGATTTCGATCCCCATACCATTGAAGCAGACATCATCGGAATCACAGTGATCACCGGGAATGCCCCAAAGGCATATCGGTACAGCCGCATCCTTCAGGATCGTGGCATTACTGTGGTGCTTGGTGGAGTCCACATTACTCTCGTGCCGGAAGAGGCCGAGAATCACGCTAATGC